>Ga0207646_10003281_pt1 | contig 18432 bp, 14 predicted proteins | sample KBSK5502metaG_FD_184343 | JGI IMG/M metagenome (GOLD analysis project Ga0207646, IMG submission 184343) | Corn, switchgrass and miscanthus rhizosphere microbial communities from Kellogg Biological Station, Michigan, USA - KBS K5-50-2 metaG... | ecosystem: Host-associated > Plants > Roots >...
AAGGTGCACTTCGGTGGGGTTGGAGTTCAGGTGTGCGGCGCGATCGGCAAGTCCGCTTGGTTCGGCGCGAGTTGATCGCAGGTGCATGGAACGATCCGCAGGAAAATGAATACAAACGGTTGAATCCATCATCTAACGATTCATGAAAACCGGGATCGTCGTTTTTATCGCAGTTTTCCAATCGATTTTGCTGGCTGCACATTTTTTCGTCTATGAAACCTGGCTCCATTTGTGGAACCCAGGCGCGGTGTCGTGGCTGGCCGGCTCGACGGCCGTTGTATTTCTGCTGGGGGTCAGTTTCGTTGCGGCTTCCCTGCTGTCCTTCAAATACTGGAATGGCGTAACGCGCGTGTTTTACCGGACTTCGGCGGTCTGGCTGGGCTTGTTCAATTTCCTGTTTCTTGCGGCGGTGGGAATTTGGCTGACGTGGCTGACGCAAAGAGCATTCGGCTTACATGGGCACCAGCGGATCATTGTCGGGGCATGGTTTGCAGCGGGACTTATCGCGGCGGCGTGGGGAATGGTGAACGCGAGCGTGACGCGAATCAGCAGGGTGAAGGTGAGCTTGCCGAACTTGCCTGCTGCGTGGCAAGGGCGCACAGCGGCGATGATCAGCGATTTACACCTGGGGCATGTGCGGGGAGCGAGGTTCGCGCGAAATATCGTGGCGCGAGTGCGCCAACTGCGGCCTGAAATTGTTTTTCTGGCGGGGGACCTTTACGATGGCAGCTACGCGGATCTTGACGCGCTGGCTAGTCCGCTGCGGGGACTGAATGCGCCGCTGGGGAATTACTTTGTCGCGGGAAATCATGAAGAGATACGAGACCAGAGAGGGCACCTGCAAGCGGTGAAGAATGCGGGCCTGCGGCTGCTGCACAACGAAAAGGTGATTGTCGATGGAGTGCAAATCATCGGTGTACAACATCGCGATGCGGCCCACCCTGAACGCCTAAGTGCCATATTGAAGGAAATTGCAATCGATCGAGGCCAGCCGAGCGTGCTTCTGGTTCACGCGCCCGACCAATTAGCGATTGCTGAGCAGGCTGGAATTTCGTTGCAATTGTCGGGACATACGCATCGCGGTCAATTTTTTCCGTGGACCTGGCTCACGAAACGAATTTACAAACAGTTTGTGTACGGTTTGCAGCGGTTTGGCGCAATGCTGGTGTACACGTCGAGCGGCGCGGGGACCTGGGGTCCACCGTTGCGGGTGTGCTCGCATCCAGAAATCGTGCTGATTCAGTTCGTATGAAACGCCGGACTTGAATAGGACTGATGGCTTTTGACAGGCGAAATTGCAGCGCGGAGAAAGCGAACCTATTGGATATCGGTTCCGTGATTTTCGCCGGATGGCGAGGCAATTTCGAGTATCGAGGGAATCAAATGGGTGCCGAGACTTACCTTGTCCAATAATTTGACGGCACCGTATCCCTCAGCCAGCGCCTTTGTTTCGGCGTCATTCCAAACAGAAATCGCCAGAACGCGCGACTCGGTGGGAAGCTGCGATTTGAATTCCCTTGCACTGATCCTGTTGCCGTCGGACATGTGCAAATCCAAGATAACAACGTTCGCCCGCAAATCCTTGCACAACTGGAGCGTGTGAGCGAAGTCAGTGGATTCGCCGACGACGGTGATTTCGGGTCGGTCGGCCAGAAGCTGACGGATCGCGCGTCGGACCAACTCCGAATCGTCGGCGAGTAGCACTCTTATGGGCATTAATTTGCGCCCGATTCAATCAATCTAGAGTATGACGGACAGATGACGTTTCCAGACAGCGGTGTTTTTATTCGGATCAGTCTCGCCGGGATCAATTCTGTCCGTGAGCTGATATGGTGCGGGCGGCGCCACATTAAGTCAAAAATAATCCGACACTCTCGACTGAAATGCGGAGAGGTTTGAGGAATTTGGCGGGACGATTGTTATGACGCCAGCCTCACTTTGAAGAGAAGGTTATACCTGCGGCAACAGAATACGATTTGAGAGCAGCTTTCCTAGCTGGACGAAGTTGCCTTTTGGTTCTTCACTTGCAGCTCGTTAACAACCTGTTGAACGTTTGGGACGCCCGTCGCCAGCTTTTCAACCATGGCCCGTCTCGTCTGAGAGTTGACGCTTCCAGTGAGCGTGACAACGCCGTTCTTGACGTCGTACTTCACCGCTTTGTCGAGTTTGTTCTGCACCAGCAGCGCATGAAGATTCTTTTCAATCGCTTTGTCGAGATCGGAATTGACTTTCTTGGCGGCACTTTCGTTGCCTGGAGGCCTTACCGCAATCTCGTTGGCGACTACTTGGGATCCTGCTATAGATTTAGCGATGGATTCCGCCTGCGCCTTGTCTGCTTCAGAGGCGGTAGTTCCAGTGAGTGTTACGACGCCTTTGTCGCGATCCTGGCTGACGCTCACATCTTTAAAACTGGCCTGGTCTAAAGCTTTGCGGATATTGTCGGCGACATCCGGAGACTTTGTGGGCGCGTTCGAGCAAGCAGAAACGCATCCCAGAACAAAAAGTGCAACGATTGAAATAAACAGCTTACGCGATCTCATTTTCTCTCTTTGCCTCGCCAACACCTAATTTGAAACCCGAGGGCTCGAACACTGAAAAGTCAGGAACCACTCGCGATTCCACTCTGCTTTGAAGGCCAAAAGTTCGGCAATCGGTGTTAGCCAGTACAAGAATAAAGAAGTCATGGTAACAGGCTGGCTCCGAAATTCAGGCAAGGGCAGCTGGCGCCGAGCTTGCTTGCGTCCACGGCCGTTGGCAGATTCGCCGGAAGCTGGCTTTTGCGAAATGCCCCAAAAGAGAGGGTAGGACTTGACGGATGACAAACAAAGCCGACGAGACGCTGACCAAGACCTGCTGGAATCGGATCTACTGCAATCGCAATTTTCACGAACGGAATAAGGGATTTACAGTTTTCTTCCCAAGCCCGTGAGTACTCCGTCGTATGGCCCGGTTTACGGCAATCGCCTAGCGTGAACAAGTGTGCTCGACCGCACGCCTAAAGCAAAGTGAACGGCACAGCTCAGCCGCAAGGAGAAATTAACGATGCGATTAAGATATGGAGCAATTCTGCAAAAAATGCCAGACCGCCGTAATCTTGGCAGGATTCAGCGTGGTGATCCCTTGCTCCGCGGCGTTTGCTCAGGCTCCCGACAATAGCAAGGCCAACCAGCAAGACCGCGATAAAGGCTCCGCTACCGCCGAGCAACAAGCCCAAAACCAAACTGATCGTGATCTCGCGCGGAAAATCCGAAAATCGCTTGCAGACGACAAGAGCCTCTCCACCTACGCCCATAATATCAAGGTGATTGCGAGGGGCCGAACCGTGATATTGAAAGGCCCGGTGAGATCCGAAGAGGCACTCGGGATGAAGTAAAACGCAGTTCGTGGCAGCAGTGGAACCGCCCTTCAACACGGGGGACGCAGTAATGAAGGCGCCAGCCTGTGATCCGAATGATTTTTGTATTGCACTGCGTGCAGAGTCCACGTTGCTCATACCAGAGATAGCGAAGAGTGCGGGTACCCCGAAACGTTTCCAGCATAAGAAAAAGCCGCGATTGAGGCAAAGGCGGTGGAAGTCGCGGGCGCCGCGAACGTAAGGAACGAGATGACAGTAAAACCGAAGTCAGAGTAAGGGGTCAGAAAAACTTCGTGAACAAAGAGAGGAGAAGGCTATGGCAAAAAATAAAGCTGTGTTCGGAATCTACAGGACTCAAAGTGGACTTGAAAACGCTGTGCAGATGTTAAGAGACGATAGATTCTCTAGCTCTGACGTTGCGGTTCTGCTTCCCGAATCTGTGAGTAGCCGGGAGCTAGGCACCCAGAAGGCGTCAAAGGCCCCTGAAGGGGCGACGGCAGGAGCAGGATCGGGCGCGGTACTCGGTGGAATCCTGGGCTGGCTAGTTGGAATCGGTTCGCTGGCTATTCCTGGCGTCGGTCCTCTCATAGCAGCGGGACCAATCGTTGCCGCTCTGGCGGGCGCAGGAGTCGGCGGCACCGTTGGCGGCCTGGCTGGAGCGCTTGTGGGGATGGGAATTCCTGAATACGAGGCGAAGAGATACGAAGGCCGTCTGACCGAAGGCGGCATTTTGCTTTCGGTCCACTGTGACACTTCGGAAGAGATAGACCTGGCGAAAAGGATCCTGGAGCGAACGGGCGCCGAAGACATTGCCTACACGAGTGAGTCGTCGGTGAAAGAGGGCGACCGGTCGCGAGGCGCTTCACCGGGTCGCTACTAGTAACCACTCGAGAAGTTTGCCGGCGTACCTGGTTGATTGCGTGAGCGATGCCCGGGCGCCGGCTTTTTTTTTCCAACGAAATGTGCCAACGTCGCCGTCGTGGTCTAAGGGGAGAGGCGTGGGATCGGCGTGAGGAGCATTGCTCATCGCCGGAGTCGTTCCCTTCCTGACCTTTTTTCTGTTGATTGCTCGCGACAAGATCTACCTCTCTCTTAGGTCCGGTGCCGGCAAGCAAATGGATTTTGATCGCATGATCGTTCGTGCGAACGCAATGATACGAAGCTATGTAGCGGGGAATTTAGTGATCGGGGCCCTATTGTCCGCAATAACCACTATAGTGTTTTGGCAAATAGGGCTGGCTCCGGCGATTTTGTTAGGAACCGTGAGGGGAACGCTGAACCTGATTCCTTTTTTGGGGATCGTGATAGCGTTCGTAATTCCGCTGATGGCGGGGTTTTTCAATTTCACAGCCTGACTCCATTTGGTAATTGTTGTCACGGTCATCACTCTTCATCTAATCGCGGCAAATTTATTGGTACCCAGGTTTGTCGGCTCACGATTGGACATTGGGCCCGTCGCAGCGACCATCGGACTCCTCTTCTGGGGATGGCTGTGGGGAGTTGTAGGACTCTTGCTCGCAGTACCCTTGACGGCGTTTGTAAAACTTCTGGTTGATTCGAATCCTGCGATGAGTCATTTATCGAATCTGCTGGCTCGGGAGCCACAGCGGTTCTTGATTCGAGGAAAAACAGCGACGATCTCGCAGGCCTGCACGCCGGCCCGTCCGACGCCCAGATAGGTCGTTTTGTCCGCAAGCCCGAACGGTTCGGCTATTCGGCGTTCCGAGCGAGGTACACCACGCGCTCGACCTGGCATGAGCTGGCAGCTTCTTCCCTTCTCATCCGGCCGGCTAGCTATGTAGATGCGGCCGCTGGTCCACTCACGAGTGTGCGAGATTTGCGTTGAGTTGTAACGGAGAACCCGTGAACTGATTGCCGCGCCCCGCACATTGAATGCAAGTCCTTGTCCACGGAATAGCCCTGAGGCGGGCATCCGAAATGCGCGACTGGCACACCACGCACGTCGCATACTGTCCGGCGTCCAGGCGATGCAGTGCTCTTTCGATCTCCACGATGGCTTGAAGGTCGCGCTCCAGATTTCCCATGGTGACCTCGCGGTGGGCACTCCTGGAAGCGATGCCAGCCTCGTCGTCCGGGTCGGAGTCGATCGGCAATTCCTGGCGGGCCCGCGCGACGCGGTCCTGAAACTTTTTCAGTTCGGCAAGCAAACGCTTCCGAAAGACCTCGAAGTCGCGGACATTCTCGTGCTCGTGCTTCTTTGAATGTGTCTCAGTTTTCATTGTCGTAATCGCTCGAATTCTGCCCGCCTACACGGTGCGTCGACCAGTCAAGAAGTGAAAGAGGAATGAAAGGATAGCGAGAACGAGCAGTAGATGGATTAAGCCGCTCGCAACATGGAACATCAGGAATCCACCTCCCCACGCGAGGAGAAGTAGAATTGCGATTAAAAGAAATGGTCCTAACCTCATAACGACTCCCTCACCGGCCCTGACTTTTAACGTCCTATCAGCAGCCGCACCGCTGTTTGTACCGCTCGCCCGCGCTTCAGACCATACTCGTCTTAGCGTAGAGGATCCACAAACATCCGGTAAGGTATACGAGGGAGTAAGCCGATGGTTCGGTTGGCAGACGTTCGGTGGCTAATGGCGAATAGAGCGGGAGGAGAGAGGATACTCTCTCTCCTCCGTTCATTGTGTGGCGTATGTGGCCAGAATCATGCTCTGGCGCTGCGTGCCTTCCCCCGGGAACGAGTTGCTGGCTTATGTCTCTCTTCCTCGGATTCAGACCCAGATTCACTTCTTTGCGTTTCGCTCATTGCTTCTACATTGATCTGCCCCGCAATTTCGGTGAGCTTCTGGTCAGCTTCCTTTTCTTCATTGAGAGTCTTTTCAAGCAGGTCTTGCGCTTCCTTCTCGCCCAAAAGTCCGGCCCAGGTCTTCACACACCCGTAAGCAGCGATTTCGTAGTGTTCTACTCTCTGAGCGGCCGAAATGAGAGCGGCGTCCTTGACTCCGTCCTCAAACTCTTCCATCATTTCATCGCCTTCCTGGATGAGCCCGACCATCCCCGCGCACTTTTTGCCGCCGGGCCTTTCGCCCATAGCTTCAAAGATTTGACGAAGCCGATCGACGTGGCCCCTGGTCTGCTCAAGGTGTTCCTCGATGCCGGAACGCAGTTCCTGCGATTCGGCCTCCTTCGCGAGCTTCGGAAGGGCCTTTACAAGCCGATTTTCAGCGTCATAGAGGTCCCGCAATTCGTCGACGTATAATTCTCGTAATGCCTGTTTAGCCATTAGAATCCTCCGTAGAAATTGGGCTGATGTAACGGACTCTACGAGCAGCAAAATCGGACAGTCGATACAGCATTTTTCCGAGAAAGAAGTTCATCGCGCTGCATGGGATGCAAAATCACCATGGCCATCGCGAAGCGACTCCTAGGCGTCGGGTTCTATGAAGCGAATACGCGAGTCAGGTACGCGAAAGTAGCGAGGACGCCGAGCGATTGCGTCGATAGAAGCGAGCGTCACATCCTTGGCAGCGAAAGGGAGTCAGGCGAAATAACCCCAAGAACAACTTCTCCAAGGGGCGCCTATGGGATCGGACGACAGATTCATAGCCACACCGCGGGCAGCCCTTACTGTTTGTCATAACTTCATTGAAAACTGTTCGGCGCCGCACCGGGAATCAGGTTGTTCTTGTACGTCGTACGCATGGCGACGCCCGCAAAAGCCGCAAAAGCAAGGTTTGGGCAGCAATACCCGGAGAACGGTATTCCTTATACTTTCCCCTAGCCGTACCTTCCTTGGTAACTGATGTTCGCAGACGAGATTTTACTTCTTGGATAAAGGTAAGTTTTAGGCACAAAAACAGGGATTGCGGCGAGCACACGTCCCAAAACGATCTCCGGGCACGAGAAGCCGTGCAATGGTTTTTTTAGAAGCATCTTTTAGATTTATCGCCAAATCGTCGTTCATCCGATTGCGATCAATCCGTCGAATCCTGTACCGCATGAGGGGCGAGACCGCGATGAAGGTAAGTGCTTGGCACCAGTGTTCCAAGGAACTGCGGGTATAGTCCCCGACCAAAGGTCTGGAGTAGGACTAGGTTGGCCCTCAAGGAATGGAAATGACTCAAAACTCTGTCTATTGCGAGATGGACTTGCTCCGTCGGGCGCGAGGCGGTGACCGCGAGGCATTCGATGTTTTAGTAGGTCGGCATTCAGGACGAATTCTTGCCACGTCACGTCGCATCCTGGGCAACACTGCGGACGCCGAGGACAACGTACAAAATGCGCTCGTTAAGGCGTTCGTAAATTTCCGACAATTTCGTCAAACGTCGCTACTTTCCACCTGGCTTACCAAAATCACGATTAACGAGGCGCTGATGAAGTTGCGGGCTTCTGCGGCTGAGAAGCAGCGCGTCACCTCCGCCTGCGATACGAACACAGGAAAATCGATAGACAGGCCCAGCAAGCGAATTAGCCCGGAAGCTCAGTGTATCTCCCGGGAGCTGGCGTCGAAAGCGATGGCATCCGTTTCGCCGACTATGCGGGAAGCCTTCGTTCTGTACGTTGTCGAAGGGTGGACGCAAAAAGAGCTTTCGGTCAGGAAAGGAATCGCCTTGCAGACGGTAAAGACCAGAATCTTTCGCGCCCGGAGAAAGATGAAAGAGCATCTAGGCGTCGATTTAGATTGTGCCGCAAGCGTGAAGTGAACCGCGATGTGTACTCCACGCGATTTTAGAAATTCGAGCTACGAGCGACAACCGGGAAACCGCGGTCGTTTTTGACTGGTATCGTGACTTCAACGACCGTCCCTGGCGTTCCGTTCTGCAAAATCAATTGGCCACCGTGTTCTTCGACACGCTGTTTAATTCCAATGAGGCCTATTCCATAGCTGCCCGGCTGCTGCGCTGCCAAAGTTTTCGGAATCCCCTTCCCGTCATCGGCAATCGAGATGAATACTCGACCATCCAGTTGTTCCAATTTGACGGTAGCCCGCTGCGCACCTGAATGCCGGAAGACATTCGTGAGCGATTCCTGAGCAATCTTAAAAATCGCCGTCTCCACTTCGGGGCCTAATCTCGGAAACTCGCGCGGCACTTCCAGCGTCGTTTGTATGCCGCTGCGCTTTGCAAATCCCTCGGTATACCAACGGAGCGCGGAGAGTAGGCCCATTTCGTCCAAGAGAGGTGGATGCAACAGGTGCGATATCGTTCGCACTTGCTTGATGGCATGATCCATCATCACATTCGCTTCCATCATGGCCTGTTCTTTTGCCGAGGCGGGCTGATGTGGCTGGATCAGGGCGCCCAGCATCATCTTCGCAGCGGTGAGGTCCTGACCGAGACCATCATGCAGTTCGCGCGCAATGCGCTTGCGCTCCTCATCCTGCGCCATCATCAAACTATGAGATAGGCGACGAAGTTCCTGGTTGAGGGCTTCCAGCTGCCGTGTCTTGCGGTGCAGTTCGGCAAACACACTGACCCTCGCTCGCAGCAACTCGGGGATGATCGGAACGGAAATGTAGTCGACGGCGCCGCGTTCATAACCCTTGAGCCTGTCGACGTCGGTCAGATGCACAGCGGAAATGAAGATGATCGCGGTTTTTTGAAAACGTGGATGCTGGCGAATCATTTCCGCCAGCTCAAACCCGTCCAGTTCGGGCATGCTGACGTCCATGAGCACGACGGCGAAGTCCATTTTCAACAGCAGTTCCAGTGCTTCGCGGCCGGAACTTGCCTTGACCAAGTTCTCGCCCAGCTCGCCCAGCATGACTTCGTAGCTGAGAAGCTTGGAGGGTTGGTCATCGACCATCAGGATGTTGACCGGGCTTGGAGGAATTGTGGTGGTCATAACACGCTCGCCTAGTTTGTTCGTCATCAGCGATGTAGCCACATCCGTAGAGCTGAAAGTAATTGTTCCGTATTGACGGGTTTTGCCAGGTATTCGGAGGCTCCGGCTTCCAGACATTTTTCGCGGTCGCCTTTCATGGCCTTAGCGGTGAGCGCGATGATCGGGAGCCTTCGAAATGCCGGGTTCTGGCGAATAACCTGCATGGTTTCGTATCCATCCATCTCAGGCATCATGATATCCATCAGCACAATCGCCACGTCGAAGGTCGTTTCCAGAAGTGCGATCGCTTCTCGCCCCGTGCTCGCGGAAAGTACGGTCATCCCTCGCCTCTCCAAAACGCTGCTAAGCGCAAAGATGTTGCGAATGTCGTCATCAACGACCACAACCTTTTTGCCGACCAAAGCGTCATCGGAATGATGTAACCGATCGAGCATTTTTTGCTTTTCCAGGGGCAAATCCGAAATAACTCGATGCAAGAACAACGAGGTTTCGTCCAATAGACGTTCGGGCGATTCCACGTCTTTAACGACAACACTGCGTGCCAAGTCGTGAAGACGAATATCCTCCTCGAGCGAAAGTTCGCGCCCAGTGAAAACAACCACCGGCAAGTCGCTTGTTCCTTTCCGCTGGCTGAGTTGTTCGAGTACTTCGAAGCCAGACATGTCTGGCAACCGGAGATCCAGCACCATGCAATCGAATGTTTTTTCCTGCACCGCACGTAGCGCAGCAGCACCTGTCGGCGCGATCTCAAGGTCAATATCGTCATGACCGAGGAGCTCGCGAATGGTGAACTGCTCCGCCGGATCGTCCTCCACCACCAGGAGCCGTTTTCGGCGAGGTGCGGCGTATTCCTTCATTTTGACAAAAGCGGACTCCAGGTTTTCCGGGCTGATCGGCTTGGTCAAGAAAGCAAACGCCCCACGCGATAAACCATGCCTGCGGTCTTCGTCTAGGGTCAAGACTTGCACGGGAATATGACGGGTCGCTGGATCGAGCTTCATGTGATTGAAAACCGTCCACCCGAGCATGTCCGGCAGATAAACATCGAGAGACACCGCAACCGGCTGGAATTCCCGCACCAAGGACAGCGCCTCCGAACCGCTCGAAGCGACCAATGCTTTGAAGCCCGTGTCGCGAGCCAGGACATACAACATCCGCGCGTAATGTGCATCGTCCTCGACAATGAGCAACACGCTGTCGCCCGGCTGCAGTCTGTCGCGATCGTCGGCTACGCGCTCCGCGTGACGATCCTGAGGAGCAACGATTACGGGCGGCATGGACATAGAAAGTATTGGGGCGTGCGCAGGACTGCCAGAAGTGGGCCCAGCGTACATTTGAGGCAAGTAAAGCGTGAACGTGCTGCCGGATCCTGTCGCGCTACGCAGCTGAATTTCGCCGCCAAGAAGGCTTGCCAGTTCGCGGCTGATTGCGAGACCGAGACCGGTCCCGCCATATTTCCGGCTTGTGCCCGCATCTGCCTGCTGGAACGCTTCAAAAATGATGCGCTGTTTTTCAGCCGGGATGCCGATGCCGGTATCCGCCACCTCGAAAGCGACAACAGTTTCGGCTCTGCTGAGGATCGGATGGTCGGTAGTCCAGCCTCCCTGCGCCTTCAAAACGGACAAACGCACTTGCCCTTGTTCGGTAAACTTAAAGGCATTCGAAAGGAGATTCTTGAGTACCTGCTGCAGACGCTTCGCGTCGGTTACCAAGCTCTGACTCAGCGCAGGGTCGGCGAATGTCTCAAACGTGAGCCGGCGATTTTCCGCCTCGTGCCGGAAGGGCCGGGCAATCATTTCGAGCAAGCTCGCGAAGAATACTTCTTCGGCTTGGACGGAAACAGTGCCGGATTCGATTTTCGACAAATCGAGAATGTCGCTGATTAGATTTAACAGGTCGGTTCCTGCTCCGTGAATAGTGCGGGAAAACTCGACTTGCCTCGGCGTCAAATTTCCTTCGGGGTTTTCGCTAAGCTGTTGGCCGAGCACCAGAATGCTGTTCAGCGGAGTGCGGAGTTCATGTGACATGTTGGCAAGAAATTCTGACTTGTACTTGGAAGTCAGAGCAAGCTCTTTGGCTTTCTCCTCAAGCGCGCGACGCGCTTGCTCGATTTCCTGGTTCTTGCGTTCCACTTCCGCGTTTTGTTCGGCGAGCTGTTGTGCCTTTAGCCCGAGTTGCTCATTGGTTTGTTGAAGCTCTCTCTGTTGCGTTTGCAGCTCGGTGGCGAGTTGCTGCGACTGCTCAAGCAGTCCTTCGGTCTGCATCGTGGCTTCAATGCTGTTGAGTACGATGCCAATGCTGGAAGTCAGCTGCTCCAGAAACGCGAGTTGAGAGGCGGTGAAATTGCTGAGAGAAGCCAGTTCAATGACCGCTTTCACCTGATCTTCAAACAGAACAGGTAGTACGATGATGTTTCTTGGAACGGCCTGAAATAGTCCGGAGCGAATTGGCACGGCATGCGACGGCATTTCCGTGATGAGCATGCGGCGCTTTCCCGCAGCGCACTGTCCGATGAGCCCTTCGCCAATATCCAGGTGTTTCTTGTGACCGTTTTCACCGTTGTCGGCATAGGATGAGAGCAAAGCCATGCCTGGAGAATTGTCGGCGTCCATGCGATAGATCACACCCTGTTGAGCGTTGACGAGAGGAGCCAATTCAGAGAGGAGCAATCGTCCGACTGTCGCCAGATCGCGCTGTCCCTGCAACATTCCCGTCAATCGCGCCAGGTTGGTCTTGAGCCAATCCTGTTCCTTGTTTCGGTCGGTCGTCAGGCGCAGGTTGTCGATCATGGTATTGATGTTGTCTTTTAGTTCGGCAACTTCGCCGCGAGCTTCTACCTGAATCGAACGGGTCAGGTCGCCCTTGGTCACGGCGGTTGCGACTTCCGCGATAGCGCGAACTTGGTTTGTGAGATTGTCAGCCAGCAGGTTCACGTTGCCGGTCAGATCTTTCCAAGTTCCCGCGGCTCCAGGGACGTTGGCTTGTCCGCCGAGCCGGCCTTCGACGCCGACTTCACGCGCAACGGTTGTCACCTGATCGGCAAACGTGGCAAGCGTTCGTGTCATGTTATTGATGGTTTCCGCGAGTGCCGCAACTTCGCCCTTGGCGTTTACGGTCAACTTTTGCGTGAGATCACCGTTGGCCACCGCTGTTACGACCTTGACGATGCCGCGCACCTGCTCCGTGAGGTTTGCAGCCATCACGTTTACGTTGTCGGTAAGATCTTTCCAGGTTCCAGCAACGCCGGGGACCAGCGCCTGTCCACCCAGTTTGCCTTCGGTGCCGACGTCGCGCGCCACGCGCGTAACCTCGCCTGCGAACGCGTTCAACTGGTCCACCATCGTGTTGATGGTGTTCTTCAATTCCAGAATTTCACCTTTCACATCGACCGTGATCTTGCGCGACAGGTCGCCTTTCGCAACCGCTGTCGTCACCTCGGCGATGTTGCGAACCTGGCCGGTCAGGTTCCCGGCCATTGCGTTTACGGAATCGGTGAGGTCTTTCCACGTTCCGGCGACGCCGGGCACGTTGGCTTGGCCCCCCAGTCTGCCTTCGCTGCCCACTTCGCGCGCCACACGGGTCACTTCCGCAGCGAACGAACGTAACTGCTCCACCATCGTGTTCAGCGTCTCTTTCAGCTGCAGGATTTCGCCGCGCACATCGACCGTAATTTTTCGCGAAAGATCTCCGCTCGCAATTGCGGTTGCCACCTCGGCGATGTTACGAACCTGACCAGTCAGGTTGCTGGCCATGAAGTTCACGTTGTCGGTGAGATCCTTCCACGTACCGCCAACATCCGGTACCTGCGCCTGACCACCCAACTTCCCTTCCGTTCCCACTTCGCGTGCAACACGCGTCACTTCCGCCGCGAAGGCATTCAATTGGTCCACCATCGTGTTGATGGTGTTCTTCAATTCCAGAATTTCACCTTTCACATCGACCGTGATCTTGCGCGACAAATCTCCTCGTGCCACAGCCGTCGCGACTTCCGCGATGTTGCGGACTTGGCCCGTGAGGTTGCTGGCCATGAAATTGACGTTGTCCGTCAAATCCTTCCAGGTGCCCGCAACACCAGGCACCCTGGCTTGTCCGCCAAGATTTCCTTCCGTGCCCACTTCGCGCGCCACGCGCGTCACTTCTCCAGCGAAGCCATTGAGCTGGTCCACCATCGTGTTGATGGTGTCCTTGAGCTCAAGAATTTCTCCCTTTACGTCCACGGTAATTTTCCGGGAAAGGTCACCTTTCGCGACAGCCGTCGTCACCTCGGCGATGTTACGAACCTGTGCCGTGAGATTTCCGGCCATGGAATTCACGGAATCTGTGAGGTCTTTCCATGTTCCTGCGACGCCGGGAACGTTCGCCTGACCGCCCAGTCTGCCTTCGCTTCCAACTTCACGCGCCACGCGCGTCACTTCTCCGGCGAAGCGATTGAGCTGGTCGACCATGGTGTTTAATGTTTCTTTGAGCTGCAGAATTTCGCCGCGAACGTCGACTGTAATTTTGCGCGAAAGGTCTCCGCTCGCGATTGCTGTCGCCACTTCCGCGATATTGCGCACCTGGCCGGTCAGGTTGCTGGCCATGAAGTTCACGTTGTCCGTGAGATCTTTCCAGGTTCCACCCACTCCAGGCACTTCCGCCTGACCACCCAATTTGCCTTCGGTTCCGACCTCTCGTGCGACGCGGGTCACCTCTCCCGCAAACGCGTTTAGCTGGTCCACCATCGTGTTGATGGTATCTTTGAGCTCCAGAATTTCGCCCTTCACATCCACAGTGATCTTGCGTGACAGATCGCCCCGCGCGACTGCAGTAGTCACCTCTGCAATGTTGCGAACCTGCGCGGTGAGATTTCCGGCCATCGCGTTCACGGAATCCGTGAGGTCCTTCCACGTTCCGGCGACACCGGGCACGACCGCCTGACCGCCAAGTTTGCCGTCGGTGCCAACCTCGCGGGCAACTCGAGTCACTTCGGAAGCGAAGGAACGCAGCTGATCAACCATCGAATTGATGGCTTCCTTCAGCTGAAGAATATCTCCGCGGACGTCCACGGTAATCTTTCGAGAAAGATCACCGCTGGCGACGGCCGTTGCCACTTCGGCGATATTACGGACCTGGCCGGTCAAGTTGCTGGCCATCAGGTTCACGTTGTCGGTCAGGTCTTTCCACGTGCCTGCAACTCCCGGCACTCTCGCTTGCCCGCCCAGTTTGCCTTCCGTGCCAACCTCGCGCGCCACGCGCGTTACTTCTGCCGTGAAGACGCTGAGCTGTTGAATCATGGTGTTGACGATATTCGCCAAGCGCAGGAATTCGCCCTGGAGTGGACGGCCATCCACATCCAGTTGAACTGTTTGCGCAAGGTTCCCCTGAGCGACGGCCGCAATGGCTCTGGTTACTTCCGTCGTTGGGCGGAGCAAATCGTCAATCAGTGCATTGACGGATACCTCCATTTCACCCCATTCGCCGCGCGGTTGATAAAAACGTATCCTCTCTTTCGTCTTGCCTTCCTTACCCACCACGTGGCCGACGCGTTTCAGTTCGTTCGCCATGCGTTGATTCGCAATTACAATTTCGTTGAAGGTGTCGGCAATTTTTCCGCCTACACCGGTCCACACGCCGGGTAAACGAACGGAGAAGTCACCGTCACGCATCGTTTGCAGCCCGGCAAGAATCGCTCCGAGGTCGGCTTTCGTTATTTCAGCCAAGCCGTTGTTGCCGTTTTCCTTTGCACGGCGCACGGGTTTCGACTGAACGGGCGTGGTGGTCGTCGCGCCGCCTTGTTCCGTTCGTTTCATGCTGAGTCTCCTACTCCGAAAATCAATTTTTATCGGCACTCAGCGACGATTCTTGATGGCCTCTGAATGTCGCTGTGTCCAGTAAATGCAAACGCGTAGCCGCTGTCATGAAGTTTTTTATGGGTTACGCAAAGGATGAGCGGAAGACAAGCATCTTCCGTAACGAAGGGGCCGATTTGGCGCGCCTCCGGATTCTCGATGCGGTTCGAGGCGGCCGCCGCTAGAAGGCTAGGAATCCATGGTCTGGCGATAACTCTCGCGAAACATTTCGGCATAGTCGTAGGCTCAACCGGTTACGTCTGTGGCTGGAGCTCAACCCTTCGCAGCCCAAGTTCTTGCTAGTCCCGCGATGTCATTTCGCCAAACGAGTTTTCGCTATGCCGTCGACCCCATGTCCACGATGATTTTCTTCACTCGATCCGCATCCAGACTGGGACTTACGTAAATTCCGTTTCCTGCCACCACGTTCAACGCGCGAACCAACTCGCCTTCGGTGTCGGACTTTAGCAAATAGCCGCGCGCGCCGGCCTGCAGTGCGATTTCGACCCACTCCAACGAATCATGGAGCGTCAGAAGCAGTATCTTGACTTCGGGACAAACTTTCCGAATTGCGCGCGTAGCCTCAAGGCCGCCCATTCTCGGCATTGAGATGTCCATCAAAACTATATCTGGTCTCACATTCGTTGTTAGTTGGATCGCTTCTTCACCATCGGCCGCTTCGCCGGCGATTTCCCATTCAGGCCATGCTCGCAAAATACTTTGAATACCCCTTCGAATTACCGTGTGGTCATCAACAACCAATACGCGAGTCATAGCTGCTGTTCGACCCTTTCTGCTCGATTGGCAATTTGGTCAGCAAGAGTGGACGACCAAGAAGGGCGATCGGAATTCCACGTAAGGCTCTTACCGCCTCGCGAATGGCCCTGAGTTTTCCCTTTCATTAGACTTCGATGATCTGGTTTTTAACAGCGTATCGCACCAACTCGCTCACGGAATGCAACTCGAGTTTTCTCATGATGTTGGCACGGTGCGTTTCAGCGGTTTTCACGCTGATATTGAGGACCACCGCAACCTCTTTGCTGCTCTTTCCTTCGGCAAGGAGCTGCACGATTTCTCTTTGACGGCTTGTCAGTCGATCTCTGGCAACGCCGTCCTGCCCTGCTTTGGGCTTCCGGTTGCAGAAACCATCCAGCATCATTTCGGAAACCTTCGCAGTAAAAAATGTGCGGTGCATTCCGAGCGCTTCCACCGCATTTACCAGATCGCGGTTTGCATCAGATTTCAGAACATAGCCGCGCACACCGGTTTGAACTATTTCATAGACCAACTCATCGGAGAGATGCAGGCTAAGTATAACGATTTCAGTATTTGGCAAGCCTTTTCTAATCTGGCGGGCGGCTTCGAGACCATTTAGCTCCGGCATCCCGATGTCCATCACGACGACATCGGGCTTTGTCTGGAGTGCCATTGCGACAGCTTCGCGGCCCGTTTTTGCTTCGCCACAGACTTCCCATCCCTTGCGTTCCAGCAAAAGCTGGCGTAATCCGGTTCGGACCACGTCGTGGTCGTCCGCGATCAAAATCCGCATAAGATGAAGCTCCCCGCACAGCCCGTATAGATTTTCATATGTAGCTTTACACCCAGAATAAAGACATACCGTGAACGCTGTATTTTGTAGGGTATTCCACCAATTAGTTAGTCCTCAGCAGACTCCCGTAAAGCATTGAAAATATGCGTCGCACCTATGACAGTCGTGCCATGGTCGTGCGACCAGCTTCGACTCGATTGCAAACACGCTTTCTATTAAATCCAAGCGCATGGAGCAATCTAGACAGATTTCACGACTTCTATTTCGCCATCGCGGCGCAAAACCTCGACGCCAACGCCCTCGCGATATCTCCTTACCAGGAGATCGACTGTTGCATCGGCGACCCGAAGATTCTCGATCGTCACTTCCTCAAGATCCGGTGGCAGGGCTGGATTCGAAAAACGAATGATGCGCTCCGGGGCACGGATTGAAATTCCCAGTGCGGCTCTGAGAAGCAAATAAACGCTGGCCGCTGCCCACGCTTGTGGAGCGCACGCCACGGGATACAGCGTTGGCCCACTCGAATCAGTCCGCTTGTGAAATCCGCAGAAAAGTTCCGGCAGCCGGTTTAGTTCAACATGGAGGCTGGCCTCATACATGCCCTGGAGGATATCCACCACTTTGGATTGGAAGCCGTACAGCGAGAGTCCCAGCGCGATCAAGGCATTGTCATGTGGCCAGATCGATCCATTGTGATACGACATCGGGTTGTAGCGAGCCTCTCCGGCGGCGACTGTGCGAATCCCCCAACCGGAAAACATTCGTTCGCTGAGCAAAGTTTCAGCAGTAAGGGCGGCACGTTCTGCACTCGCCATCTTGCAAAGCAGTGCGTGACCAGCGTTTGAAGTTCGCACCCGGCATTGCTTTTTGTCGCCATCGAGGGCGAGGACGTAACTACGTAATTCATCGTTCCAAAAATGTGCTTCGAACCGCTGTTGCAGATCAGAAGCCTGTTTCTCAAGTACCTGTGCTCGATTCGGATCGCCGAGCGCTCGCGCCAGCAAGGCAGCAGAGAGCCTGGCGGCGCAAACATAGGCTTGTACCTCACACAAAGCAATGGGAGGCTTGGCGAGCCGTCCATCCGCATGAAAAATCGAATCGCCGGAATCTTTCCATCCTTGCTGCGCAAGGCCGTCAGCCGACTGTCGCGAATACTCGACGAACCCGTCTCCGTCTGCGTCGCCGTAACGATCAATCCAATCAAGAGCAGCGAGGACGTTGGGCCAAATGTCTCTTACAAACTCGAGATTATTTGTGCGAAGAAAATAGCCGCCCGCCGACACGATAAAAAGCGGAGTGGAATCAATGCTGCCATAATATCGTCCGAACGGAACTTCTCTGAGAGTAGCCATTTCACCGCGCCGGACTTCATGCACGATCTTTCCGGGCTCGGCGTCCTGTTCGGGAATCTTTTCGGTTGCTTGCGTTAGCGCCAGATATTTGAGAACGCCTTCGGTAATAGAAGGAGCCATCCACAGGCATTCCAGTGCGGTGATTATCCCGTCTCGCCCGAAGACCGTGTTAAACCATGGCACGCCCGCGTAAGGATAGGCCCCCTCCGGATTTCCTTGAATCAACATGCGCAAATCAGCTTCTGATCGGGTCAGCCAATCGTTAAAGGGTTTGCTCGAAGTCGTGATCCTGCACCCATCGAAAATGCCTTCGCGGCATTGGGCATTCCTCTCGGCGAACGCTTCGGCGTACATTTGCTGAGATTTCGACGGAACATTTCGCTCGCAAACAACAGTGAGCGAAATCACCGCTTCTTCGCTTGGATCCAATTTTAGGCTGTAGGTGGCCAGGTTCTCGGTCAACAAATCTGGGGCGGGAGAAAAATGAAGCGCCGTGCTCCGGGTAACCTTATCGATTCCCTGATAGCAGAGCGT
>Ga0207646_10003284_pt1 | contig 18418 bp, 19 predicted proteins | sample KBSK5502metaG_FD_184343 | JGI IMG/M metagenome (GOLD analysis project Ga0207646, IMG submission 184343) | Corn, switchgrass and miscanthus rhizosphere microbial communities from Kellogg Biological Station, Michigan, USA - KBS K5-50-2 metaG... | ecosystem: Host-associated > Plants > Roots >...
TGTATCATGTGCGACAATGCGACCCGCGAGGCGTTGCGAGTCTTAGCGGTTCCCCGAAGGTTGCCGACCCTGCTCCAGCGGCCCCGCAGAACACCCGGGCCCAGGTGCGACCCTTCCTCAGAGGCGATCCCTCGTGCTTTTCCTAGCGGAACCCGGTCGCATCTTTCCAGCGCGCGGAACCCTTCGCGCGGGCCGCAGCATCGCAAGCTCAGGAAGAACCGCTGCGGTCCAGACGAAAGTGTACTGCGATCCGATGTGTTCGACTCGCAGGAACGAGAATTGCTCACGTTGATTGCGGTTTAGGAGCCACGGACATGGGTAAGAAACTGGAAGGGAAAGTGGCAGTCGTGACGGGAGCGTCGAAGGGGATTGGAGCGGGCATCGCGAAGGCGCTGGCTGAAGAGGGCGCGTCGGTGGTCGTGAACTATGCCTCCAGCAAGCAGGGCGCCGATGGCGTGGTCGCCGAGATTTCGCGTCGCGGGGGCAAGGCGATCGCGGTACAGGGCGATGTATCGGAGCAGACGCACATCGAGCGGCTGTTCTTGGAAGCGAAGAAGGCGTTCGGGCGGCTGGACATCCTGGTCAACAGCGCCGGCGTCTATGAGCTCGGGCCGCTCGAGGCGGTAACCCCGGACCTCTTCCACAAGCACTTCAACCTCAACGTCCTCGGTGTGCTGTTGACGACGAAGGAAGCGGTGAAGCACATGGGGTCTGAGGGCGGAAGCGTCATCAACATCGGGTCGGCCGTGAGCTCGATGTTGCCGCCGAACTCCGCGGTGTACGCAGCGTCGAAGGCCGGAGTCGACGCGATCACCCGCGTGCTGGCGAAGGAGCTTGGCCCGCGGAACATTCGCGTGAACGCGATCAACCCCGGGATGATCGAAACGGAGGGAGTGCATGCCGCCGGGTTCGTCGGAAGCGACTTCCAGAAGATGGTTGAGACCCAGGCGCCGCTCAGACGCGTGGGGCAACCGGAGGATATCTCGCCAACGGCAGTGTATCTGGCGTCGTCCGACTCCAAGTACATGACCGGAGAGACACTCCTGGTCGCGGGCGGCCTGAGATAAGTAGAAGCGACGAAACAGGTGCTAGGGACCGGATTTCACTGCGAGCATCAACCGACCGTAGCGGCTCGTGTTTCCGCTCTGAAGCGATCTCGCAGCCGCCAAACCACGAGCAAGGCAGCTTGGGCGACCGCGAAATATTCCTCCCGCCGTTGCCAATCCTACGGCAACAGTCCCGGCGTAAACTGGCGCCTCACCATCTGGAACAGCTCGCGCGACCTAGGCAATGGCAAGTGGATGGGTGCCCGGAGCCGACCTGCCCGGCACTGCTGGCGGGGCTGGAAATCCGCAGCGACACGCCAAGCCGTCGGACGGGAGTAAATCGGGAGTACCACCGGTCTCAAACTGGCTCACACCGTGTCACTCAGTGTCATAACGCTCGACGGGCGGAAGTCCTTGATAAACCGAAAGGAGTTCACGAAAAATCCGAGGCATGGTTGCTGGTGACGAAGGGCGGCCCGAGCGAGTCCCCCCTTCGGCACCACTGAACTGTAAGTCATCGACCGCCCGAGTCTAACCAGAAACTAGACGCCGCTCGGCTGCCGGTCTCAGGCCGCCCTTGGTCCCCTACAAGTAGGTCAGCCGAGGGATGGCCAGCTGGTCGTGGACGAGCTGCCGCACCTCGTCCGGTCAACCAGGGGGGGGAAGGTTGCGCGCCTAGATGCCCGTGCCCAGCACCGCGTCCACCGGTTCACCACCAAAGCGATAGGAGGCCATGAAACGTTAGGACCGTCAGCGCCGCACCCAATATCGCCGTCAGGAGCGGAATCGCGTCTCTCATCGTCGTACACCCCCAGCCACTACTACAGACGCCTGAAACGGACCGCCGGATGCGCTACGCTCGAATCGTTCTCACACCCGGCGTATCCAGCCATCGAGGCGGACAGCACGAGATCGTCCATCGCAGCCGTCTACCGGAGACCGGAGGGTCGCCAAAGAGCCCGACGCTCGAGATCATCGCCGGCAGGATTGAGAACAAACGGGCTCAGTCCATGTCACTCGGTGTCATCTGCCCGGACTGAGCAAGTGCTTGACCCTTCAGGAAGAATCCACGAGAATGCGCGGCGTGAATAGGCGTGCCGAAAGGGAGCCCGACCGAATCCCCCTTCGGCACCAATACCGGGAACCCTCTAACCGGCAGCCCGCCTCCGCGGAGACCGCATCGTGACGACGCTCAGATGGGGGCAGGCTGCGCCGGACTTCGAGCTGCCCAGCACCACCGGCCGTCCGATCTCGCTCGCGCAGTTCCGGGGGCAGGACGTCGTTCTCGGCTTCTACTGCTACGACTGGGGTGGCATCTGAACGCCCGAGCTCACCGGCCTGGGACAGGTCGCGGCCGAGCTCACCAAGCGGGGCGCGGTGCTCCTCGCGATCAGCGGGGACAGCCCGTTCTGCCACAGCGCCTTCCTCAAGGCGCATGCCTTTCCCTTCCCGCTCCTGAGCGACGTGCACCGCGCGGTGATCGGCGCCTACGGGGTGCTCGACGCCGACCGGAACGTCGCCTATCGCTCCACGTTCGTGATCGACCGCGACGGGATGCTCCGATGGGGCCAGGCCGGCGACCGGCACATGGTCCGTGACGGCAGCGAGCTGCTCCGCGTGGTGAACCTGATCGACAAACTGAGGCAGACCTCGTAAGGAGGCGTCCATGTCCTTCCCCCTGTCCGCCGGCACTCCATCGTCCCTGGGCCTCGATCCCCGAGCGCTCGAGCGCCTCCAGGAGTTGATCACGCGTCACCTGGCGGAAGGGCGTTATCCGGGCGCCCAGATCGCGCTCGCCCGGGACGGCAAGCTCGCGCTCTTCCGGACCTTCGGCGATGCCCGGATCGATCCGGCCCGCACGGCCGCCGGCGATGACTCCCTCTGGCTGCTCTACTCGAATACCAAGGTCATCACCGCCTGCGCGGTCTGGATCCTGGCCGAGCAGGGCGCCCTGCGCTTCACGGACCGGGTGGCCGAGCACGTGCCGGGCTTCGAGGCCAACGCCAAGGGCGACATCACGATCGTCCAGCTCCTGAGTCATCAGGGCGGCTTCCCCAACGCGGATGTGCCGAAGGCCGCCTGGGAAGATCATGAGCTCCTGCGGCGAACGGTCTGCGGATTCACGCTTGAATGGACGCCGGGCTCGCGGGTGCATTACCACGGCCGGGCCGCCCACTGGACCGCCGCCGTCCTGATCGAGGCCCTCACCAAGACCGACTACCGCGCCTTCATCCGGGAGCAGGTCATCGAGCCGCTCGGGCTTGGCGACGAGCTCTTCGTGGGGCTGCCGGACGGGCGGCATGACCGCGCGACCGACATGCACGAGCCCGTCGCCAGCGGTCAGGTCAAGCGCTCCGAGGAGAACAATGCCGAGTTCCGCCGGGCGGGTACGCCGGGAGGGGGCGGCTACGCGAGCGCCCGCGCCATGGCCGCCTTCTACCAGATGCTCGCGGCCGGCGGCACCCTCGACGGCCGGCGGCTCCTGTCCACCCGGATGGTGCAGTACGTGACCCGCAACGTCACCGGTGAGCGAGTTGACGGCTACATGGGCATGCCCATGCATCGCGGCCTCGGCCCACACGTGCGGGGCACGACCGAGACGATCCGGGGATTGGGCAGCATCGCCTCCCCGCGGACCTTCGGCCATGGGGGCGTCGGGTCCTCCTACTGCTGGGCCGACCCGGATTCCGGGGTGTCCTTCGCCTATCTGACCAATAGTCGCGTCCCGGATCCCTGGCACAGCGCCCGGCTCGACGTGATCAGCAATACCGCGCACGCCGCGATCCTGCCCGCGCGCTGAACAGGTCCACCCCCTCGGTTGGCGGCTTGTGAAAGATGTGCCATAATGACGCCGCCCGAGGGGGCAAAGGACAATAGTGATGGGAGTTTCCCTACCACTTCTCGACGCCGTGCGTCCAGCCGACTCGCCCAAGCCGCCGTGGCTGAAAGTGCGCGCGCCGGGCGGGCCCAAGTACATCCGTCTCAAGGGCCTGATGCGCGAGTGGAACCTCCATTCGGTCTGCGAGGAGGCGCGTTGCCCGAACATCGGGGAGTGCTGGGAGGATCTGACCGCGACCTTCATGATCCTGGGGGACGTGTGCACGCGCAATTGCGGCTACTGCGCGGTGACCCACGGCCGGCCGGTCTGGGAGGATCGCGAGGAGCCGGAACGGGTCGGACGAGCGGTCGGAGAGCTGGGGCTCGAGCACGTGGTGATCACCTCGGTGAATCGTGACGACCTGGCCGACGGCGGCGCCGCGCACTTCGCGGCGACCACCCGGGCCATTCGGCGCCATGCCCCCGGCTGCCGGGTGGAGCTGCTCATCCCCGACTTCCAGGGGAGCGCCTCCGCGCTCGAGACCGTCATCGCGGCGACCCCCGACGTGCTGAACCACAACACCGAGACCGTGCCCCGGCTCTACAAGCTGGCCCGCCACGGCGGCCGCTACGAGCGAAGCATCGACCTGTTCCGCCGCGCGCGTGCGGCCGCTCCCGCCCTGGTGACCAAGTCGGGCATCATCCTGGGGCTGGGGGAAGAGCGGGACGAGCTGCTGGCCACGATGGCCGATCTGCGGGCGGCGGACGTCAACATCCTCACGCTCGGGCAATACCTTCGGCCGTCGGCCCAGCACCTGCGGGTGGCCCGCTTCTATCATCCGGACGAGTTCGCGGAGCTGGCGGTCCGGGGCCGGGAGCTGGGCTTTGCCCACGTCGAGTCGGGCCCCCTCGTCCGCTCCTCCTACCACGCCAAGCGCCAGGCCGAGAGCGTCCGGATCTCCTAATGGACTACGTCCCGATCCTGATGGTCTTCGCGGTGTCGGCGGTGGTGGCGGGCGCCCTGCTCGGCATTCCCGCGCTCATCGCGCCCCGCCGGACCTCACCGGTGAAGCAGGAGCCCTTCGAGTGCGGCAAGGATCCGGTGATGCTGCCCGAGGGCCGCTTCGCCATCAAGTTCTCGACCATCGCCATCTTGTTCATCCTGTTCGATATCGAGCTCGTGTTCGTCTGGCCATGGGCCGCGATGTACCGGCAGCTCGGCTGGTTCGGCTTGGTCGAGATGGTCGTGTTCCTGGGCATCCTCATGCTGGGCTTCCTCTACATCTGGAAGAAGCGAGGGCTCGAATGGGAGTAGGCACGTTCTTCACCTCCAAGCTGGACGAGGCCATCGGGTGGGCCCGCAAGTACTCCATCTTCCAGTACCCGTTCGTGACTGCGTGCTGCGGCATGGAGTACATGGCCACCGCCTGCTCGCACTACGACGTCGACCGCTTCGGGGCCGGGCTGCCGCGCTTCTCGCCGCGCCAGGCCGACGTGCTCTTCGTGGTGGGTACCATCAGCCACAAGATGGCGCCGGTGCTCAAGCGCATCTACGACCAGATGTGCGAGCCCAAGTGGGTGGTGGCGTTCGGGGTCTGCACCTGCACCGGCGGCTTCTACGACAACTACGCGACGGTCCAGGGGATCGACACGATCATCCCGGTGGACGTCTACATCCCTGGCTGCCCGCCGCGCCCCGAGTCCGTCATCGACGGCCTGATGAAGCTCCAGGACAAGATCGCGGCGGGCGCCCAGCGCTTCTGATCGGACCCCGGCGACCTCCATGGACGGCACGGCCATCATCGCCCGGCTGCGCGACCGCCTCGGCGATCGCGTGCTCGCGACCCACGAATACCGGGGTGACCACACCGCGGTGCTGTCGCGGGAGGGCCTCGCGGCCGCGCTCGCCTTCTGCCGCGACGACACGACGCTCGGCTTCGACATGCTCATGGACGTCACCGCGGTGGACTACCTGCGCTTCCCGGGGCGCGAGGATGGGCCGCGCTTCGAGGTCGTCTATCACCTGTATTCGGTCGCGAACCAGCACCGCGTCCGACTGAAAGTTCCGGTGGAGCAGGACGACGCCGTGGTGCCCACCGCGTCGGGCCTCTGGCCCATCGCCAACTGGCTCGAGCGCGAGGTGTGGGACATGTTCGGGATCCGCTTCGACGGCCACCCGGACCTGCGCCGGCTCCTGCTCTACGAGGAGTTCGAGGGCCACCCGCTGCGCAAGGACTATCCGATCAATCGCCGCCAACCCCTGATCGGGCCGAAAGTGTAGGGCGAGGTGCAGCCGAAGGCGAGCCGAGCGCACTTGATGGAGAGGCGAGCGAGAGCGAGCCAGGGCGAGGTGCAGCCGAAGGCGAGCCGAGCGCACTTGAGAGGAGGGTCAGGAGTCTGATGGCCGACACGCGCGAGCTGTTCCTGGGGGAGGGGAGCGGGACCGGCGCGGGGAGCCAGCACCTCTACGTGAACATGGGGCCGGCGCACCCGGCCATGCACGGCATCGTCCGCATCTTCGCGGAGCTGGACGGCGAGACGGTGGTGAAGGGAGACGTGGAGATCGGCTATCTCCACCGCGCCTTCGAGAAGGACTGCGAGGCGGGCCCTTACAACAACGCGATCCCCTACACCGACCGCCTGAACTACGTCTCCCCGCTCATCAACAACTTCGCCTACAGCTCGGCGGTGGAGAAGCTGCTCGGCATCGAGATCACCGAGCGCTGCAAGTACATCCGGGTGATCATGAGCGAGATCTCCCGGATCTGCGACCACCTCACCTGCGTGGGCGCCGCCTCCATGGAGCTCGGGGCCTTCACCGTGTTCCTCTACATGATCAAGGCGCGCGAGTTCCTGTGGGAGCTGGTGGAGGACGTCACCGGCGCGCGGCTGACGATCTCCTACGGGCGCGTGGGCGGCGTCAAGGCCGACCTGCCCGCGGGCTTCGACCTCAAGGTCAAGAAGGCGTTCGCGGAGACCCGCCAGGTGCTGGAGGAAGTGCACACGCTCGTCACCGGCAACCGCATCTTCATGGACCGGATGGTGGGGGTGGGCGCGCTCTCGAAGGAGGAGACCATCGCGTGGGGCATCACCGGCCCGCTGCTGCGGGCGGCGGGGGTGCCCTTCGACCTGCGCAAGACCCAGCCCTACTGGGCCTATGACCGGATCCCGTTCGACATCGCGCTCGGCAGGAACGGCGACAACTTCGACCGGTTTCTCGTCCGCATGGAGGAGATGGAGCAGTCCATGCGCATCGCCGAGCAGGCGCTCGACGGGCTGCCCGGCGGGGCCATCCAGGTGGACTGGGAGGGTCGGGCCATCGCGCCCGATACCTACGTGGATCTCGGCAAGCAGGGCAAGACCGAGGGCTTGCTGCTCGTCCCGATCAAGCTCTCCCCCAACCTGCAGGGACAGGATCGCCGCGCTCACGATCGCGTCAATGCCCCGGACAAGCGCGTGGTCCTGCCCCCGAAGGAGGATGCCTACGGCTCGATCGAGGGACTGATGAACCACTTCATGCTGGTCATGGAGGGATACGGCATCCGGCCGCCCGCCGGCGAAGCGTACTTCGCGGCGGAAGGGGCCAACGGCGAGCTGGGGTTCTACGTGGTCTCCGACGGCAGCGACCGCCCCTATCGCGTGCATTGCCGCCCGCCGTGCCTGCCGCCGGTCGCCGCGCTGCCGAGGATGATCGAGGGTGAGATGGTGGCCGACATCATCCCCACCTTCGGCTCGGTCAACATGATCGGCGGCGAGCTGGACCGCTAGTCCATGCCTGACGCCAAGCGCCCTGAGTTCACGCCCGAGCAGATTTCCGAGGTCCACCGCCTGCAAGGCCTCTACCCGGACAAGCAGGGCGCGCTGCTGCCGGTGCTGACCATGGCGCAGGAGGCTTTCGGGTACGTCTCGCTCGAGGTCGAGGAGTACGTGGCCGGGCTCTTCGGAATGTCGCCCGCCCACGTCCACGAGGTCGTCACCTTCTACACGCTGTACTTCCAGCAGCCGAAGGGCCGCCACGTGGTCTCGGTGTGCCACAACCTCTCCTGCCACCTGCTGGGCGCCAAGTCCATCGTGGAGCATCTCACGCGGCGTCTCGGCGTGGAGGTGGGCGAGACGACCACGGACGGCCGGGTCACCCTGCTCACGGTGGAATGCCTCTGCGCGTGCGAGCAGGCGCCCATGATGCAGGTGGACGACCGCTACGAGGGGCAGCTCACCCCGGAGAAGGTGGACCGCATCCTCGAGGGACTCCGCTAATGGGAGGGCCTGCGCGGATCGTGGAAAAGATCTTCACGCGCAACTTCGAGCGGGCGAACTCCCACACCCTCGCGGTGTACCGGGAGACCGGCGGCTACACTGCGCTCGCCAAGTCCTTCCAGATGGAGCCGGCCGCGATCACCGAGGAGGTGAAGAAGTCGAACCTCCGCGGGCTCGGCGGCGCCGCCTTCCCCACCGGCATGAAGTGGAGCTTCATCCCCAAGGGCTCGACCGCACCCAAGTACCTCGTCATCAACGCGGACGAGGGAGAGCCCGGCACCTTCAAGGACCGCTACCTCCTCGAGCGCGATCCCCACGCGCTGATCGAGGGCATGATCATCGCGGCGCGGGCCATCGACTCCCACACGGGCTTCGTTTACATCCGGGGCGAGTACGTGCAGCCGTGGCGTGTGTTCAGCGGCGCGGTCCGGGAAGCCTACGAGGCGGGACTGCTCGGCAAGAACATCCAGGGCTCGGGCTTCGATCTCGACATCGTCGTGCACCGCGGGGCCGGCGCCTACATCTGCGGGGAAGAGACCGGGCTCCTGTCCTCCCTCGAGGGCAAGAAGGGCTGGCCCAAGATCAAGCCGCCGTTCCCCGCGGTCAAGGGCGCCTTCGGGAACCCGACGATCGTCAACAACGTCGAAACCATCGCGGCGGTGCCCCACATCATCAACCGGGGCGCCGCGTGGTTCGCGGAGCTCGGCACCAAGACCCAGGGCGGGACGCGGCTCTACTCGGTCTCCGGGCACGTGGTGAAGCCCGGCGTCGTGGAGGCGCCGGTGTCGGTGACGCTGCGCTCGCTCATCTATGATCACTGCGGGGGCATCCGGGCCGGCCACCGGCTCAAGGCGGTGGTGCCGGGCGGCTCCTCGGCCCCGATCCTCACCGCCGACGAGATCGACGTCACCATGGACGCGGACGGCCTCAAGGCGGCCGGCACCATGATCGGCTCCGCGGGCGTCATCGTCATGGACGAGACCGTCTCCATCCCCGAGGCCCTGATGGTGGTGGCGCGCTTCTACGCGCACGAGTCGTGCGGCCAGTGCACACCCTGCCGCGAGTCCACCGGGTGGATCTACAAGATGAGCCACCGGATCGTGGAGGGGAAAGGACACAAGGAAGACCTGGACACCATCCTGGACGTGGCCAAGCGCGGGGCCGGCACCACCATCTGCGCCTTCTATGACGGCGCGGTCGGCCCCTACGTCAGCTACATCGAGAAATTCCGCGGAGAGTTCGAGGCCCTGATCCCGCGCGATGCCTAACTTGATCGATGCCTAAGTTAACCATCGACGGCAAGGAAGTCGAGGTCGCCCCGGGCACCAACCTCATCGAGGCCGCCCGCCAGGCCGGCGTCGAGGTTCCGCACTACTGCTATCACCCCGGCCTCAGCATCGCGGGGCAGTGCCGGCTCTGCATGGTGGACATCGAGAAGAACCCGCGCCCGCAGATCGGCTGCAACACCCAGGCCGCCGACGGGATGATCGTCCACACCCAGACCGAGCGCGTGCTGGAGACCCGCAAGTCCATCATGGAGTTCCATCTCGTCAATCACCCGCTGGACTGCCCGGTCTGCGACCAGGCGGGCGAGTGCTGGCTGCAGATCTACTACATGCGGCACGGCCTCTACGACCCTCGGATGGTGGACGAGAAGGTGCACAAGCCGAAGGCGGTGCCGCTCGGCCCCCACGTCATCCTGGACGCGGAGCGCTGCATTCTCTGCTCCCGCTGCGTGCGCTTCTGCGACGAGGTGACCGGCACCGGCGAGCTCGGCATCTTCCACCGGGGCGACCACTCGGAGATCGGCCTCTTCCCAGGCAAGACCCTCGAGAACAAGTACTCGGGCAACGTCATCGACATCTGCCCGGTGGGCGCGCTGACCGACCGCGACTTTCGCTTCCAGGTGCGCGTCTGGTACCTCGACACTGCCCGCTCCGTCTGCAACGGCTGCGCGCGGGGCTGCAACGTCGAGGTGCACACGAGCCGCCGGCGCCTCCACCACAACCAGGGCCGGAGGATCGCGCGCATCAAGCCGCGTCACAATCCCGACGTCAACCAGTGGTGGATCTGCGACGACGGCCGCTACGGCTTCCGCTGGGTCGACGACGACACGCGGCTGCTCGCACCGGCCCGGCGGGCGAACGGGAAGGACGTCCAGATCGGCTGGGACGAGGCGATCACGGCCCTCGCGGAAGCTCTCAAGAAGTACCGGCCGGAAGAGATCGGGATTCTGGCTTCGCCGCAGATGTCCAACGAGGATCTCTTCGCCCTGCAGCGGATCGCCGGTCAGCTCGGCCTTCGTGCGGTGGATCACCGGGTGCCGCCGCGCGCGCCGGGCGACGAGGACGGGCTCCTGATCCGCGCCGACAAGAATCCCAACCGTCGCGGGGCCGAGCTGATCGGCCTGGGCCAGGCGGAGGCCCGTGCGATCCTGGACGGGGCGCGCCAGCGTCGCATCAAGCTCCTCTGGATCTTCCAGCACGATCTCCTCGACTCCGGGTGGCCGCCGGCGGACGTGACGGCGGCGCTGGCCGGCGCCGAGATGGTCGTGTTCCAGGGGCCGAGCGCGAACGCCACCAGCGCGGGCGCGCACCTCCTCCTGCCGAGCGCCGCCTACCTGGAGCGCGAGGGCACGTTCACCAATTTCCAGGGCCGGGTGCAGCGCTTTCGCACCGTGGTGGAGCCGCTGGGGGAGGCCCTGGCGGATTGGAGTATCCTCGGGCGGCTCGGGCGGACCCTGGGCGGCGCGGATCCGGTCTTCGCGGCCGGCCGGGCCGAGCAGGTCTTCGCGGGTCTGGCCGGGCAGGTCGCGGCCTTCTCGAGCATGTCCTACCGGGGCCTGGGTGACGCCGGCCTCATGGTGAAGGCGTGAGCGGACTGGCGCTCGATCTCCTGCTGCAGGCCATACCGGTCGGCTTCGTCATGTTCGTGGTGCTGAACTTCGGCGGCCTGCTCACCTGGGTGGAGCGCAAGCAGTCGGCGGTCATGCAGGATCGGATCGGGGCGAACCGCGCCTCCATCTTCGGCATCCGCATCCTGGGCCTGCTCCACCCGCTCGCCGACGCGCTCAAGATGCTCACCAAGGAGGACTTCACCCCCGCGCACGCGGACCGGCTGATGTTCAAGCTGGCCCCGTTCGTGTCGGTCTTCTTCGGCCTCGCCGCCTTCGCGTCGATCCCCTTCGGCGACACCCTGCGAATCCTGGGACGCGAGATCCAGCTCCAGGCGGTGACCCTCAACGTGGGCATCCTCTACGTGCTGGCCATGATCTCGCTGGGCGTCTACGGTCTCATGATGGCGGGCTGGGCCTCCGCCAACAACTACGCCCTGCTCGGCGGGCAGCGGGCGGCCGCCCTCATGATCTCGGCGGAGGTGGCCATCGGGGCCTCGATCATGGGCGTGGTCATGGTCTACGGCTCGCTCAACATGCAGGACATCGCGCGCGGGCAGGGCCAGCCGCTGCTCCCGCAGCTCTTCGGCAACTGGATCCCGGCCTGGGGCGTGCTCACCCAGCCCGCCGCGTTCATCCTGTTCCTGACCGCGGGGATCGCGTCGACCAAGCGCATCCCCTTCGACACCCCGGAAGGCGAGTCGGAGATCATCGGCTACTTCGTCGAGTACAGCGGCATGAAGTTCGGCATGTTCGCCATGGCCGACTTTCTCGAGACGGTGGTGATCGCGGGCATGACCACGGCTCTGTTCCTGGGCGGCTGGCAGGTGCCCTATCTGCAGGCGTCCGGCTTCGTCTTCCCGTGGGGCGCGAGCGTGGCCCTCCCCCATCTCGCGGTGGTGGGGCTGCAGGTCGTCTCGTTCCTCACCAAGGTCGTGGTCATGATCTGGTTCCTGATGCTCATCCGCTGGACGCTGCCGCGCTTCCGCTACGACCAGGCGATGCGCCTGGGCTGGCTGGCGCTCTTCCCGCTGTCGGTGCTGAACATCCTCGTCACCGCGCTCGTGCTGCTCGCGGTGGGGAAGGCCTGAGCGGTGGCGAGCTACCAGACCGGCAACGTTCCCGCCGACCCGCGCCATTCGAGCCGCCTCGGGCTCCGGCAGCGCTTCTACGTCGTGGAGGTCCTGGTGGGGCTTGCCCTCACCGCGAAGCACTTCTTCGCCAACCTGTGGGGGCACACGCTGCGCGTGGTCTTCCGGAGCAAGACCGCGCGGGGCGCGGTCACCATCCAGTACCCGGACGAGCGGCGGCCCTACTCGCCGCGGCTCCGGAGCCTGCACCGCCTGGTCCGGCGGGAGGACGGCTCGCCGCGCTGCGTGGCGTGCATGATGTGCGAGACGGTCTGCCCGGCGCACTGCATCTACATCGTGGCCACCGAGCATCCGAATCCCGAGATCGAGAAGGTGCCCGAGCGCTTCGACATCGATCTCGGCAAGTGCGTGTTCTGCGGCTACTGCGTGGAGGCCTGTCCCGAGGACGCGATCCGCATGGACACCGGCATCCTGGAGTTCTCGGCCTACGACCGCCAGAGCATGGTCTACACCAAGGACACCCTGCTGGCCCTGGAGCCGGCGGGCCCCAACGGGGTGCCGACGTCCCGGGTGCCCATCGCGCCGCTGCGGAGACCGGAGTGAGCCTCTTCACGTTCGCGGTGCTGGCCGTGCTGGCCATCGGCTCCGCGGCGGGCCTGCTCCTCCGGCGTAACCCGATCCACGGCGCCCTCTTCCTCGTCGTCAATCTGGCCACGGTGGCAGCCCTCTTCCTGACGCTGCGGGCCGAGTTCCTGGCCGCGGTGCAGGTCATCGTCTACGCGGGTGCCATCGCGGTGCTCTTCGTCTTCGCCATCATGGTGCTGATCCCCGGCAAGGAGGAGACGGGTCCCGACCCGCTGCGAGGGCAGCGCTGGCTGGCGGTGCCGATCGTGGCCGTGTTCCTGATCCTGCTCGCGCTGGGGCTAGGCTCCGGCGTGCTGGGGAGCGCGGCGAAGCCGGCGGTGCCGGGCGGTGCGGAGGCGCTGGGACGCGTGCTCTTCACGGACTACCTGTTCCCGTTCGAGGTCACGTCGGTGCTGCTCCTGGCCGCCATCGTGGGAGTCATGGCACTCACCAAGCGCAGGGCGTAGGATGGTTCCCGAATCCTATTACGTCGCGCTCTCGGCCGTACTCTTCAGCATGGGCGTGCTCGGCGTCCTGATCCGGCGCAATCCGCTCGTGATTTTCATGTCGATCGAGCTCATGCTCAACGCGGCCAACCTGGCCCTGGTGGCCCTCGGGCAGCGGCACGGAACGGCCGAGGGACAGGCGCTCGTCTTCTTCGTCTTGTGCGTGGCCGCGGCCGAGGTCGCGGTCGGCCTCGCGATCATCGTGGCGATCTTCCGGCTCCGCCGCCGCCTCTCGGTGGACGAGCTCAGCACCCTGCGCGGCTGAATAGCAAGCGCGAATGGAAGACAAGGTGCAGCCGTGGCAGGGTGAGGTGAACCGAAGGCGAGCCGAGCGGATATGAAGAGAAGCGAGGGAGGTAAGCCCGAGCGGGTCGCCGCGACCGAGACCGCGAGCGCGTTCAAGAAGAGAAGCTACGGTAGCAGCAGGAGATGGGGAGACTCTTAGGAGGCTAACCGAATGGCGCAGACCAAGACCGCACTAGCCCAGACCCGGCTCGACGGTGAGCTGGCGCGGCGGCTGCTGACCCAGATGGCGCTCATCCGGCGCTTCGAGGAGAAGGCGGCCGAGATGTACGCCCTCGGCAAGATCGGCGGCTTTCTCCACCTGTACATTGGCCAGGAGGCGGTGGCGGTCGGCGCCACCTCGACCCTCCGCCCGGACGACTACTCGGTCTCGTCCTATCGCGAGCACGGCCACTGCCTGGCCAAGGGCTCGGACCCGCGCCGCATCATGGCCGAGCTGTTCGGCCGGATCGACGGGCTGAGCCGGGGCAAGGGCGGCTCCATGCACCTCTTCGACAAGAGCGTCAACTTCCTGGGCGGCCACGGCATCGTGGGCGCGCACCTGCCGCTGGCCGCGGGCGCGGGCTTCGCGATCAAGTACCAGGGCGGCGACCGGGTCGTGCTGTGCTACTTCGGCGACGGCGCGGTGCCCGAGGGCGAGTTCCACGAGTCCATGAACCTGGCCGCCCTCTGGAAGCTGCCCGTGATCTTCATCTGCGAGAACAACCGCTACGCGATGGGCACCGCCATCCACCGGGCGCTCGCGCAGACCGAGATCTGGCGGTTCGCCGAGACCTACGGCATTCCCGGCGAGGCGGTGGACGGCATGGACGTGCTCGCGGTGCGCGACACGGTCGGGCGCGCGGTCGAGCGGGCGCGCCGGGACAAGACGCCGACGCTGGTGGAGGCGCGCACGTACCGCTTCCGCGGCCACTCCATGCGCGATCCCGCCGGCTCCGTCTACCGTACCAAGGAAGAGGTCGAGCGCGAGAAGCTCCGCGACCCCATCACGCTCTTCAGCGAGCGCTGCCTGAAGGAGGGCGTGCTGGTCGAGGCCGATCTCAAGAACGTCGAGAAGGCGGTGAACGATCTGGCCGACGAGGCCGTCGCCTTCGCGGAGGCCTCCCCCGAGCCGCCGCCGGAAGAGCTGTTCCGCGACGTGTACAAGGACTGACGCCATGGCGGTCATGACCTACCGCGAGGCCTTGAACCTGGCCCTCCGCGAGGAGATGCGGCGGGACCCGCGCGTATTCGTGATGGGCGAAGAGGTGGGGCTCTACGACGGCGCCTACAAGGTGACCCAGGGACTGCTGAAGGAGTTCGGCGAGAAGCGCATCATCGACACTCCCATCTGTGAATCGGGGTTCACCGGCGTTGGCGTCGGGGCGGCCATGCTGGGGCTCCGGCCGGTGGTCGAGATGATGACGTTCAATTTCTCGATCCTGGCGCTGGACCAGATCGTCAACTCGGCGGCCAAGATGTGCTACATGTCCGGCGGCCAGTACAATATTCCGCTCGTGATTCGGGGGCCGGGCGGGCCGGCGGCCCAGCTCGCGGCCCAGCACTCGCAGTCGATGGAGACCTACTTCTACCACGTGCCCGGGCTCAAGGTGGTGCGCCCCTCGACACCCGCCGACGCCAAGGGGCTGCTCAAGTCGGCCATTCGCGACGACAATCCGGTGATTTTTATCGAGGCCGAAACGCTGTACGCGGTGAAGGGCGAGGTGCCCGAGGATCCCGACTTCCTGATCCCGCTCGGCCAGGCGGTCATCCGCCGCGAAGGGACCGACGTCACGGTGGTGGCCTACATGGGCATGATGTACCGCGCGCTCGAGGTGGCGGAGGAGCTCGCCCGAGACGGGATCTCGGTGGAGATCGTGGACCCGCGGACGCTCCGGCCCATGGACACCGAGACCATCATCGGATCTGTTCGCAAGACCCATCGGGCCGTCGTGCTCGAGGCGGGGGCGGGCTTCGCGGGCATGGGCTCGGAGATCGCGGCCGAGATCCAGGAAGAGGCCTTCGACGACCTGGACGCGCCGGTGGAGCGGGTCACCGGCGAGAACGCGCCCATGCCGTACGCCAAGAACCTCGAGCTGCTCAAGACGCCGTCCCGGGCCAAGATCGCGGCGGCCATCCGCCGGGTGTGCAGCGCATGATCACCAAGGTCGTCATGCCCAAGCTGTCGGACGCCATGGAGACCGGCAAGGTCATCAAGTGGCTCAAGAAGGAGGGCGACGCGGTCAAGGGCGGTGACGTGATCGCGGAGATCGAGACCGACAAGGCGAACGTGGAGATCGAGGCCTTCGGCACGGGAGTCCTGCGCAAGATCCTGGTGGGCGAGGGCGGGCAGGTGCCGGTGGGCGAGCTGATCGGGGTGATCGCGGACCCCGCCGAGGACGTCTCCGGCGTCGCCGCCGCCCCGGCGAAGCCCGCACCGCCGCCGGCTCCCGCGCCGGCATCGGCCGCGCCCAGGCCCACGCCCGTTCCCGCCGCCGCTCCGGCCGGCCCGCTGCCAGCCATGGAGAGCTACCGGTCCGTGCCGGCCACGACCGCGGTGGTAACGATGGCCCCCGCGGCCGCGTCCATCGCGGCGCCCGCGGGCGGCCGCGTCAAGGCCTCGCCGCTCGCCCGGAAGATCGCCGGGCAGACCGGCGTGGATCTGCGGCTGATCCAGGGGACCGGCCCCGGCGGTCGGATCATCCGTCGCGACGTCGAGGCCGCGCAGGCGGTGCCCCCGCCGGTCCCCGCGCCCGCGATCTCGCGCCCGGCCGGGGCGGGCGCGCCGCCCCAGCCCGCCCGGCCCGAATTCATCGTCCCGCCGCGGCCGGAAGTCGAGTTCGAAGACGTGCCGATGTCGCCCATGCGCGCCGCCATCGCCAAGCGCATGCCGATGTCGAAGGCGCCCGTCCCGCACTTCTATGTGACCTCCGAGGTGGACATGGACCCAGCCTGGGCGCTGCGGGAGCAGTTGAACGGTCTCGAGGGGCAGCCGAAGATCTCGGTGACCGACATGGTCATCAAGGCGACCGCGCTGGCCCTGCTCAAGAATCCGGGCGTCAACGCCCAGCTCAACGGCCAGGCCATCCGCGTCCACCACCGCGCTCACATCGGCGTCGCGGTCGCGCTGGACCAGGGCCTGATCACGCCGGTGCTCCGCGACTGCGACGTCAAGCCCCTCGGGCGCATCGCGGTCGAGGGGCGGGATCTGGCGGCGCGCGCGCGCGGCGGCAAGCTGCGGGCGCAGGAGATGAGCGGCGCCACCTTCTCCATCTCCAACCTCGGCATGTTCGACGTCGAGGAGTTCTCGGCGATCATCAATCCTCCGGAGGGCGCCATCCTCGCGGTGGGCTCGGTGCTGCAGAAGCCGGTGGTGGATGACGGTGAGATCCGGGTCGGCCGCCGCATGAAGATGACGATCTCGTGTGACCACCGGGTGATGGACGGCGCCATGGGCGCGCGGTTCCTGCAAGACCTCAAGCGGCTGCTGGAAGAGCCCCTGCGGCTCCTGGTCTAGTCCCGTGGCCGGCCAGCAATTCGACGTGGTGGTGGTGGGGACCGGCCCCGGCGGCTACGTGTCCGCCATCCGCTGCGCCCAGCTCGGACTCTCGGTCGCCGCGGTCGAGGACGACCGGCCGGGCGGCGTCTGCCTCAACTGGGGCTGCATCCCGACCAAGTCCCTCCTTCGCAACGCGGAGGTCGTCAACCTCTTCCAGCGCGCCGAGGAGTTCGGGATCACGGTCCGCGAGTGGAAGGCGGACTACGCCCAGGCGGTACAGCGCTCCCGCCGCGTGGCCGACCGCATGGCCAAGGGCGTCGAGTTCCTGTTCCGCAAGAACAAGATCACGCTCTTCCTCGGCCGGGGCACGCTCAAGAGCCCTCGGGTAGTGGAAGTGGGGGGCAAGGCCGGTGCCCAGACGCTCGAAGCGCGGCGGGCCGTCATCCTGGCCACCGGCTCCGAGCCCAAGTCGCTGCCCGGCGTCACCATCGACGAGAAGCGGGTCATCTCCTCCACCGGCGCGGTGACGACCGAGGCGCAGCCCGCCTCGCTCGTCGTGATCGGCGCGGGCGCGGTGGGAATCGAGTTCGCCGACGTGTACGCCGCCTACGGGACTCCCGTGACCGTGCTGGAGGCCCTGCCGCGCGTGCTGCCCGTCGAGGACGAGGACGCCTCCACCCTGATCGCGCGGCTGTTCTCCCGGCGCGGGATCACCATTCGCACCGGGGTCCGGGTCAAGGCGGTGACGCCCGGCGGCGCGGGCGTCGTGGTGGCGGTGGAGGCGGAGGGCAAGACCGAGACGCTCGAGGCCGGTCAGGTGCTGATGGCCGTAGGCCGCGCCGCCCGCACCCGAGGGCTCGGGCTCGAGGCGCTGTCCGTCGCCACCGAGCGCGGCTTCGTGACGGTGTCCGAGACGATGGAGACCTCGGTCAAGGGGATCTACGCCATCGGCGACATGGCCGGCCACCAGATGCTGGCGCACAAGGCCATGGCGGAGGGCGTCGTCGCGGCGGAAGCGATCGCGGGCCAGACACCTAGGCCGGTCGACTACGGCAACGTGCCGTCGTGCACCTACTGCCGCCCGCAGGTGGCCTCGATCGGGCTGACCGAGGCGCAGGCCCGCGCCAATGGGCGGGAGATCGCGCTCGGGAAGTTCCCGTTCACGGCCAGCGGCAAGGCGGTCGCGCTCGGCGACACCGAGGGCTTCGTCAAGGTGGTCGCGGACAAAGCCACCGGCGAGCTGCTGGGCGTACACATCGTCGGCCCCGAGGCCACCGAGCTGATCCACGAGTTCGCGGTGGGGCGCACCTTGGAGGCCACCCTCGAAGAGATCATCCACACCATCCACGCCCATCCCACGCTGTCCGAGGCGGCGCTCGAGGCGACCCTCGCCGCCCTCGGCC
>Ga0207646_10003287_pt1 | contig 18404 bp, 18 predicted proteins | sample KBSK5502metaG_FD_184343 | JGI IMG/M metagenome (GOLD analysis project Ga0207646, IMG submission 184343) | Corn, switchgrass and miscanthus rhizosphere microbial communities from Kellogg Biological Station, Michigan, USA - KBS K5-50-2 metaG... | ecosystem: Host-associated > Plants > Roots >...
CGCGATGTGGCGCTCGACGCCGGAAAGGTCGTCGAGGAGGTCGAGCGACTTCTTGCGCCCCACCGAGAGCGGAATGAAGATGCGCGGAAACACCACCGTCGACTTCAACGGCAGCACGGGAAGGCGGGAGGGAACGGCGCCTTCGAGATTCGTCGCCGGGACTTCGCTCACAAGAAGGTGATGCTACGCCCCCGCGTTATGAGTTCGGCCAGAACCGGCCCGGCGCCCAACTCGATTGCAGCGCGCTCGGGCTCTCGCCGGCGGCGAAGACGACGGGGGTTTCAACGCCGCTGGCGAGATTCATCGCGAACACCCTGTCCGTCGGCCCGCTCTGCCCCGCGCAGCTCGCGCACGGAGCCTCCTCCAGGTACCACACCCACCCGTCTTTCACGAAGGTAACCTCGGATCGCGACTGGTCGATGAGCACCCGTGTCTTGGTGGTGGCAATTTCGTACACGTAGATGCGGAGGCTGACCGCGTCGGCGTAGCCCGTGTAGGCGATCTGGGTGCCGTCGGGCGAGAGGCCGGCCATGTAAGACCACTCCCCGGAGCCGGCCTGCCCCACCAGCCCATCCTCCGGCGTCCACGACCGCGACATCGAAAGAAACAGGCGGTGACCGGTGCGCGACCAGATCGGTGCGATATCGGCGTTGACGTCGAGCGTCTCGACCAGCGCTGCATCGGCGACACGATAGATGCGGATCGGGGTCGCGCCCTTGCCGACCGGCCAGCCCGAGGCGAGGTACTGGCCGTCCGCCGAGAACCCAAGCGTCGGGGGCGGCACGCCGAACCGGCAGATGCAGTCCGTCAGCGGCTGAAGGAACTCGTAGAGCTCGGTCTTGTTCGGCTGGGCGAACAGCCACACCTGGATGGTCTGGTTGCCGTTGGCGTCGGTCCCGGCGACGAAGGTGGCGGCGTTGTTGCCGTCCGGCGTCCACACGCCGTACCCGCCCATCGGCAGGTTCATGAGCTTCAGGGGCCAGCCGGCGACGACGCGCTCGTTGCCGCTGCCGATCGAGTGCAGCACGACTTCGGTCCCGTCTGGCCCGGAACGGCGGATGTACTCGAACGTGTCGGCTGTGAACAGCTGTGTCGACCTGTTCCGGACCACGCAGACCAGGCGCGGGTGGACCGGGTCGGTGACGTCGTACAGCGCCTGGCCGATGAGTACCATCGCGGTGCCGGTGAACTGCCGCACACATGTGGCGCTCGGGTCGGCGACGCCCGGGATCGGTGCCGGCGAGCCGCCCTTGGCCCCGACGGGAGAGGGCGTGCCCTGGCGAGGCTCGCTGGCCGGGCCGCCCTTGGCCGAAGGCGAAACGGCGGCCAGCGGGGAAGCGGCGCACGCGCTTGCGGCCAGAAGTACCGCTGCAAGCTGGCATAATCGGGCTGAGCTGAATCCAAGCCTGAACGCCGTCATACTCGCCGCCGGCCTAGGTACGCGTATGCGGTCGCGGATTCCCAAAGTTCTCCATCCAATCTGCGGTCGGCCCATGATCGATTGGGTCCTCGCGGCGGTGAACGAGGCGGGCGTCAAGCACGTTACGGTCATCGCCAACCCGCACCACGCGGACGTCGCCGCACACCTCGAGGGGCGGGCTGAGGTGGTATATCAACGCGACCCCAAAGGCACCGCCCACGCCCTCCAGCAGATCCCGCAGGGCGAGCTCCGGGGCCGCCACGTGCTGGTGGTCAACGGCGATTCGCCGCTGCTGACCGCGGCCAGCATCCTCAAGGTTCATCACGCGAACATGGAGTCTGGCGCACCGGCGACCATCGCCAGCGTCGAAGACCCGACTCGCGACGACGGACGCATCGTCCGCCGGGCCGACGGCTCGCTGGAGAGGATCGTCGAGCGCAAGGACGCGACGCCCGAGCTGCGCGCCCGCGTGCACGAGTTCAACGTCGGCCTCTACTGCTTCGACGGCAGCCGCCTGGTGGAGGCGCTGGAGAAGATCACCGACGACAACAAGGCCGGCGAGTTCTACCTGACCAACGTTTTCCTGCACCTGGAGCCGGTCGACGTGGTCAAGCTCGACGACCCCGAGGAAGCGATGGGGGTCAAGGACCGTGTGCGGCTGGCCAAGGCGAGCGACGTCCTGCGCCGCCGGCTGCTGGAGCAGTGCATGCTGAGCGGCGTCACGATCGTCGACCCCGAGACCACTTTCATCGACGTCAACGTGACGATCGGCCAGGACACGGTCATCGAGCCGTTCACCGTGCTCAAGGGCGAGACCCGAATCGGAGCCGAGTGCCACATCGGCCCGCACGTCTATATAGAGGACGCGAGGATCGGCGACCGTTCCGACTGCGGCCCGTTCGCCAAGCTGCGGCCCGGCACCGAGATCGCCGAGGACGTGCACATCGGGAGCTTCGCCGAGCTCGTGCGGACGAAGGTCGCGCGCGGCTCGAGGGTGCCGCACGTCTCCTACCTCGGCGACACCGACCTGGGCGCCGACGCCAACATCGGCGCGGGTACGATTACCGCCAATTTTGACGGCACGAACAAGAACCGGACCGAGATCGGCGACGGCGCCTTCGTCGGCGTCGATACGATGCTGGTCGCGCCCGTCAAACTTGGCAAGGAATCGCGCACCGGGGCGGGGTCGGTGGTGACAAAAGACGTCCCGGACGGCGCGACAGCCGTAGGCGTTCCCGCTAGGGTGGTCAGGAGAAAGCCGGTTGATCGGTAGGTTGCAGACGGCGGTGGAGTTCACGGGCGCCGAAAGCTCGCCCTGGGGCGAGCTCAAGCTCATCTCGGGTGGGGCCAACCCGGACCTGGCCGCGCGTATCGCCGAGATCCTCGACGTCCAGCTGACCGACCCGCGCCTGCGCCACTTCCCGGACGGCGAGATCAACGTCAAGATCGAGGACTCGATGCGAGGGCACGACGTGTTCGTGATCCAGCCCACCTCGCCGCCGGTGAACGAGCACCTGATGGAGCTGTTCATCATCCTCGACGCCCTGCGCCGCGCCTCCGCGGGCCGCGTGACCGCGGTCATTCCGTACTACGGCTACGCGCGCAAGGAGCGCAAGACGCAGCCGCGTGAGCCGATCTCGGCCAAGCTGGTCGCGAATTTCATCACCCTGGCCGGCGCGGACCGTCTGCTGCTGTTCGACCTCCACGCCGAGGCCATCGAAGGATTCTTCGACGTGCCGACAGACCACCTCTCTCCGCACCGCATCATCTCGGAGTACCTGAAGGGCCTCGGCCTCAAATCGCTGACGATCGTCGCCCCCGACGCCGGAGGTGGGCGGCGCGCCGAGGCGGTCGCCAACGATCTCGGCGCACCGATCGCGTTCGGTTACAAGCGCCGCATCGACGAGCAGTCGGTGGAGGTGATCGCGATCTCAGGCGACGTGAAAGGCCGCGACTGCGTCGTGGTCGAGGACATCATCACGACCGGCAGCACCGTGTCGAAGCTCGCGGTGGCGCTGCGGCAGCAGGGCGCGAACCGGGTGTTGATCGCCGCGACGCACGCAGTGCTGAGTGGCGACGCGATGGAGAAGCTCAGGAAGGCTGACGTGGAAGAGGTGGTAGTGACCGACACCGTCCCCATTCCGGCGGAGAAGATGGGGGGACCGCTGAAGGTGCTGTCGGTGGCGCCTCTGCTCGCTGAAGCGATCATCCGGGTGCATGAGAACCGGAGCGTCAGCGAGCTCTTCAGATAAATTCGTGGCTCGATGACGGGCCAGGAAACGCTCGAGGTTCTTGTCATGGCCGTGTGCTTCGTGCTGGCCGCGCTGGCCAGCGGCACGGAGACGGCGCTGACCTCGGTCGGACGCCTCCGTGTGCGCTACCTCGCTGAGCAGGGGAGCAAGGCGGCGGCGACGCTGGCCCGCCTGCGTGCCGATCCGAACCGGTTTTTGTCGACGGTGCTGTTCACGAACACGCTGGCTTTGATCGTCGCCTCGACGGCGACGGCGCTGCTCAGCGACTCGCTCTTCACGCGATGGGGAGTGCCGTCCGTGTGGCGGCTGTGGCTGACGCTGCTGGTTTCCGTCCTGCTTTCCGTAGTGCTCTTGATCGTCGCCGAGGTGACGCCGAAGACCCTGGCGATCGCGCACGCGGAGCGGGTCGCGCTCGCGGCCGCCGTGCCGGTCGACCGCATGGCGAGCGCGCTGGGGCCGATCCTGTGGGCGGTCACGCTGATCTCGCGGGGCCTGACGGGTGGCCGAGCCGCCCGAGCCCCATACCTGACCGAGGAAGAGCTGATCACCGCCCTGCACGTCTCCGAAGAGGCGGGCGTGATCGAAGAGCAAGAGCACCAGATGATCCACGGCATCATCGAGATCGGCGACAAGACCGTGCGCGAGATCATGATCCCGCGCACCGACATCATCGCAGTCGAGAAAAACGTCGGGCTGCGCGAAATCGTCAAGCTCTTCAAGCAGTACCGGCATACGCGCATGCCCGTCTTCGAAGAAGACATCGACCACGTCATCGGTCTGATCCACACCAAGGATTTGCTGCTCTTTTACACGCTGTCCAGCTCGCAGAAGTTCGACATGGACAAGGTGCTGCGGCCGATGGAGTTCACGCCGGAGCAGAAGAAGGTCGACGAGCTGCTGAACGATATGCGGACGAAGAAGCAGCACATGGTGATCGTGGTCGACGAGTACGGTGGCACCGCCGGAATGGTGACTCTGGAGGACCTGCTCGAGGAGATCGTGGGCGAGATCCGGGATGAGTACGACACCGCCGAGCAGGACCTGCTCACGTTGATGAACGACCACGAGGCTCGCGTCGACGCGGGCTTTCCGCTGGAGGAGCTGAACGAGCGATTGCGCCTCGGCCTCGAGGAGTCGGGCGACTACGACTCGGTCGGCGGGTACGTGCACGCCATGCTCGGCAAGATCGCCGAGGCGGGGGACTCGTTCAGCGCGGGGCGCGCGAAGTGGATCGTTGAGAAGGTGAAGGGCCGCCGCATCGAGACCGTGCGCCTGAACTCCCAAGATCCGTGGCCGGACGACTCGATGGAAGGCTCGACGCACGAGACGCTGGAGGAATCACCTGGCCACGTATCGTGAGCGCGCGGTCGTGCTGCGCAAGCTCGACTACGGCGAGGCCGACCGCATCTTCACGTTCCTGACCCGGGATCACGGCAAGGTCGGCGCCATCGCCAAGGGCGTGCGCCGCCCACAGTCAAAGCTGGGGCCGTCGCTGGAGCTGTACGGCCACGTCGATCTGCTGCTGGCAAAAGGCCGGGGCGACCTGGACGTGGTCGCGCAGGTGGCGCGCGTGCCGGGTTACCGGATCGAGGGCGAGGTCGCCACGATGGCGCACGCCGCTTTGATCGCGGAGCTTGCCGAGCGGGTGTGCGAGGACCGGCACCCGGTCGACGGGGTGTACGAGCTGACGGTCACCGCCCTGGATGAGCTGTCCCGGGAGACGGATCCCCGGCGGGCGTCGGCGTGGTTTCTGATGTCGGCCCTGGACTTGCTGGGCTACGCCCCTCAGCTGATGAACTGCGCGACGTGCGAGCGGCCGCTCGCCGCCCGCGCCGCGCCTTTCTCGGCCGAGGCCGGCGGGTTCCTGTGCGAGCGGTGCGCGCTGCCGTCGATGGAGCCGGTGCCGTTGGCGGTGATGAAAGTGCTGAGGCTGATGGCGTCGGGCGACCTGGAGACGTACCGGCGCCTGAAGCTCGACTCGTCCTTGATGAATGCGATCGAAGCCGTACTCCAGTCGCAGCTAGAACACCACCTAGACCGCCGCCTGAAATCCCTAGCGTTCCTAAACTCCCTCTCCCGCACCAGCGGGAGAGGGCCGGGGTGAGGGCCAATGTTCTCCCTCTCCCGCGGAGCGGGAGAGGGCTGGGGTGAGGGCTTACTCTCCCTCTCCCGCTACGCGGGAGAGGGTCGGGGTGAGGGCCGATTCTCCCTCTCCCGCGGAGCGGGAGAGGGTCGGGGTGAGGGCCGTTGCTCTCCCTCTCCCGCGGAGCGGGAGAGGGTTGGGGTGAGGGCCGAGGAAGCAGAATGACCCGCCCGGTAATGAACAAGTTGTTGTCCTCCCCATTCATGGGGATGAGGTCCTCCCCATTCATGGGGAGGTGGCGCGAAGCGCCGGAGGGGCTGTCCCCATCGTGACCATCCCGCGCGACCAGGTCATGGACAAGGTCGTCGCGCTGACGAAGCGCCGCGGATTCATCTACCCGTCGAGCGAGATCTACGGCGGCCTGTCGGGTTTCTACGACTACGGCCCCTACGGGATGACTCTGAAGCGCGCGATCCGAGACCTGTGGTGGCGGCATATGGTCGAGCTGCGCGACGACGTCGTCGGCCTGGAATCGACTCTGATGATGCCGTCGGCGGTGTGGGAGGCGTCGGGGCACCTGACGAACTTCGTCGACCCGCTGCGCCAGTGCCTGGGCGAGTGCAAAAAGCGTTGGCGCGCGGACCACGTGACAGGGGAGAAGTGCCCGGAGTGCGGCGGGCCGCTCGACGACGCGCGGATGTTCAACCTGATGTTCAAGACATTCGTCGGCCCACTGGAGGACCGCGCATCGGAGGTCTATCTGCGTCCGGAGACCGCGCAGGGGATGTTCGTCGACTTCAAGAACGTGATCAACTCGACCCGAGTGCGGGTGCCGTTCGGAATCGCGCAGCAGGGCAAGGCGTTCCGGAACGAGATCACGCCGGGCAACTTCGTCTTTCGGGTCCGTGAGTTCGAGCTGATGGAGATGGAGTACTTCGTCCGCCCGAAACAGGATGACGAGTGGTTTTCGTACTGGCGCAACGAGCGTCTGCGCTGGTACACCGAAGTGCTCGGCATCCAGCCGTCGCGCTTGCGCTTCTATGACCACCCGACGGAGTCGTTGTCCCACTACTCGAAGCAGACGACAGACATCGAATATGAGTTTCCCTTCGGCTGGGGTGAGCTGGAGGGGATCGCCGATCGGACGGACTACGACCTCGCGGTCCACCAGGAACGCTCCAAGCAGGACCTGACCTATCTCGATCCAGAAACGAACGAGCGCTACCTGCCGTGGGTGATCGAGCCGGCGGTGAGCGTGGAGCGGATCTTCATCACGCTGCTGCTGGACGCGTACGACGAGGACGTGGTGAACAACGAGCCGCGTGTGCTCTTGCGCCTGCACCCGAACGTGGCGCCGGTCCAGGTGGCAGTTATGCCGCTATCCAAGAAGCAGGAACTGATCGCTGTCGCCCAGGATGTGATCAAGGGTCTCCGCGGCCAGTTTCGCGTCGAGTACGACCAGACCGGAGGCTCGATCGGAAGGCGCTACCGCCGGCAGGACGAAATCGGCACGCCGTTCTGCATCACGGTGGACTTCGACACTCTGAACGATCAGGCAGTCACGATCCGGAAGCGTGACTCGACGGAACAAGAACGCTCGCCGATCAGCGACCTCGCCGCGCGCCTCGCCGCGCTGACGCGCTAGCCACGCGTAGGTTGAGATCGTGAGGTCTGAGCAGACATTGACGCGCATTCCGTGGACGCCGGTGCTCGTGCGCGTTATGGCCGCCCTCATGGTCTCGCTCTTCGTCGCCGCAATGGACTCAACGGTGGTCGGCACGGCGCTGCCGACGATTGCGCGGGAGCTCGGAAGCTTCGAGCTCTATCCGTGGATCGTTGCCGGGTATCTGATCACCGGCACGACGACCGTCCCGCTCTGGGGCCGCCTGGCCGACATCCGCGGCAGGAAACCGGTCCTGCTCGCGGGCCTCGCCATCTTCGTCATCGCGTCGGCGCTGTGCGCGTCGAGCCCGTCGATGCTGTGGCTGATCGCGTTCCGGACGCTGCAGGGGGTCGGAGCCGGATGTATCCAACCATTGGTGTTCACGACCGTCGGAGACATCTTTCCGCTCGCGCAGCGCGCTCGCCTCCAGGGTTTCTTCAGCAGCATGTGGGCGATCGCGGCCATCGTCGGGCCGGGCCTGGGCGCGCTTTTCGTCTCGACGATCGGCTGGCGATGGATCTTCACGATCAACATCCCGATCGGCATAGTCGCCGCGGCGCTCCTTTGGGGCTACGCCGAGCGCAAAGATCAAAGGGTCCAGGCCAGGCTCGACATTCGCGGCGCAGTGCTCCTGACCGTCGGCATAACTGTCCTGCTGGTCGGCCTCGGCACCGGCACCCGGAACGGGACCCCAAACTGGCTCATTGTCGGAATTGCGCTGTTATTGCTGGTGGCGTTCGTTGCGCTCGAGTGGCGATCGCGAAATCCAACCGTGCCGCTGCGGTTGCTGAGGCATCGCATCATCGGCCCGGCGATCTTGATCGGGCTGATCGCCGGCACTCTGATGTTCGGCGTCACCGCCTACCTGCCGCTATGGGTGCAATCTGTCCAGGGTCGATCAGCCTACGAGGCTGGTGTCGCCGTCGCCGCGATGTCGTTCGGCTGGCCAATTGCGTCGTCGGTTTCCGGATTCGCAATGGTCCGCGTCGGTTACCAACGCCTCGTCGTGATCGGCGCTCTCGGGCTGCTCGCGGGGAGCATGATGCTTGCTATCGCCCAACCGAACAGCGGGCTGCTCTGGATAGGGGGCGCGTCTCTGATCATCGGCGTCGGCATGGGTACGTTCACCTCGCCGCTGCTGATCGTGATTCAGTCGAACGTCGAGTGGGCGCAGCGCGGCGCCGCGACAGCCCTGAACCAGTTCTCACGCACGATCGGAGGCGCGATTGGAGTAGCGGTGATGGGCATCGTTGTGCAGCGTTACCTCGGCTCAACACACGCGCCGCTCGAAGCCCGCACAGAGCTTTACCGCGGCCTGCACTCCGACTTCATCGGCCTGGTCGTCCTCGCCGCCGGGGTGCTCGTTGCCGGCATCGCGGTGTTGTTCGCGTCACGACGACAGCGGCTGGGGGCGCGAGCAACAGAGGTGGCCTCGGCAGGCTCTTAGCGGTACCGCACGAAACGTGGCGCCGCGCAGGTCGCCGTGGTCCCGCTATCAAAGAAGCAAGATCTGACCCAGATGGCGAAGGAGATCGTGCAGATGGTGCGGGACCGGTACATAGGTGGAATCCGACCAGACGGGCGGCCACATTGGTCGGCGCTACCGGCGCCAGGACGAAATCGGCACCCCGTTCTGCATCACCGTCGACTTCGACAGTCTTAACGACAACGCCGTCACCATTCGCCACCGCGACTCACCAACCCAAGAGCAAGACAAGGTCGAGGACGTTCGCGGGCGACTCGGCGGCCTCCTGAGTCATGACCCGTAGATTGGCGCGAAATCCCCTGCCAATCGGGACTAGAAGGTGGTGTTAATTTACGCCCCCACTTAACATGGCAGGCTTCAGCGTCTAACATTCCGCAGCAAATGGCCGACGGCAGTCGCAGGGTACATGGATCCAGGCCGCGCTCCACAACGGCATCGTTTGCGACTTCTGTCGGCACCCGGTCAAAGTCACCTGCCGACTCAGTCTGGACTCCGCCGGTTTTTCGGTGGGCCGGAAGCAAGCGACGACTGATCCCTATCCTCGCCGGTCTTTCGCCAGAGCAGTTTCGTCGCTACTACGAGCCCTTTGCGGGGTCGGCCTGTCTCTTTTTCGCTATTCGCCCCCATCGTGCAGTAATTGGCGACGTGAATCGCGACTTAATGCAGGCATATGAAATGCTCCTGAAACACCCGCGCAGCCTTGCGCGCGCAGCCCAGGCGCTGGGGGCATCTGGCGAAGACTACTACGCCATCAGGCGGATTGACCCGCAGACCTTGGATCCCATTGATAAGGCGGCTCGTTTTGTATATCTCAATCGGCATTGCTTCAATGGCCTTTATCGCACAGACCGACTTGGGCGATTTAATGTACCGCGCGGAAGCAACATGGGGTCGCTACCATCCGAAGGCCATTTCTATCGCTGTCACGTGGCGCTGCGATCTGCGGAGCTTCGGACTCTGGATTACGCGGAAACAATCGCCGACGCTGGCGAAGGCGACTTCGTCTATATGGACCCCCCGTACAAAACAACTCGGCGCAATCACGGCGAGTACGGTTACGGGGTCTTCTCGGTGCTTGACCTGGCGCGTTTTGCAAACGATGCGCAGGAGCTTAGGGCGAGGGGCGCATCCGTGATGATCTCGTACGCAGAGGACACTCGGCTACTCCGGATGCTGCCCGGCTGGACTCGAAAGACCGTCCTGGTCTGGCGCGGAATGGCCGGGTCGCCCGCACGAAGAACTGTCGCTCGCGAAATGATCCTTATTAGCAATGCGCCCGTACAAGTGAGGCGTAAGGCCATTCTGTAATGTCCGCCGACGGACCACGTGTTGCGCAAATAGATCCAAAGAGCGTCCGGAAGAATCCGAACAATCCGCGGCGTTTCTTTAATGAAGCGTCGCTGGATTTGTTGAAGACCTCAATCCAGGAAGTCTCGATCCTCGTGCCCCTGATCGTCTATAGAGATCCAGACAAACGTGATCGCTTCGTATTGATGGACGGGGAGCGCCGGTGGAGGTGCGCCCTTGACCTTGGTCTCGAAGAAATTCCTGTCAACGTCATTCCCGCACCTGACCCGCTGACGAATTTACTCCGCATGTTCAACATCCATGCGATGCGTGAGCAATGGCCTCTAGTGGCTACCGCCCTGAGTCTCAAGGAAGTTATTCGGCTGGCTGGGGAGACTGGAGAAGTCCGCCTTGCGGAGTTGACAGGACTTACTCGAAGCACCGTACGGCGCGCAAAGAGGGTTATGAACCTCCCGTACCACGAATTGCTCCTGATTCAAGAGGAAGCTCATCTCGACCGTGCTGAGCAGGTGCATCGGGAGGACCTCTATCTCGAAGTTGAAGCAGCCGAGTCGGTTATTCGGCAGGCGTTTCCCGAACTCGGGGCGAGATATCCACGGGCAAAGATTATCCGGCAGTTCATAAAGAAGCGCGAACAGGGCTTCCTCACTGCCGTAACCGACTTCCGTTCGGTCGGAAAGCTCGTGAAGGCTGCGGAGAGTGGTGCGGTGCCGAAGTCGACCATAAGTGCTGCGCTTGAGCGCCTAGTCAATGAACCTTCGAGCAATCCAGCGCAGGTCTACGAACAAGTCGCTGAATCGGCACTCGAACAAGTTGCCATTGCCCGGAAGGCTGATCTCCTGGCTCGTAGTCTCGATCAGCTTCATGGAGCACGGCGGATTTCCGCCGCGCTGAGGAAATCACTCAGCAGGCTCCGCGATCTCCTAATCGATCTGATCGGGGAAGGGTGATTGTCGGACTCAATCCAAGCGTTTGAGGATCCCAGTAAGTCTGCGATGAGAGACCGATGTCGTGTCGCGATCGAGGCATCAGCGTACGAGCTGGTTGAGGAACCAGAGACCTTTCCCGCTCCGAAGAAGTCCGGCCTCTTCGGAGGCATTAGAGGGGATCTTCAGAGTCGCACACGTGACCGCAAAAGGACTCACGCCTATTATCTCCGGCCCGGTCGACTGAAGGTAACCCCAAAGTGGCTCGCGAACCTTGGTGAAATGTCGCGCCGCATGACTGGTGTCGCTGTGTTCTTGGTTGTCGATGAGTCAAATCAGCTCCTGGTAGACAGCTGCAAAACCTCTGGAGTCGGTCTGTTGCGACTGACCGACGTTGACGAGTTCGAGTTGCTGGTCGAGCCGCTTGGCCACAAGGCATTAGAGGCGTCAAAGGCCTTTCAGGCTGCGCTCGATTCCAGCCGCCGGGCCCTCGAGACCAAACTCGATCGGCAGTTGACGATTATCGCGGGTCAGTTCGGCGATCTGGCGGAATTGACACAGGGAATGAATGAGGCACAACAAGCGCGTTATGCCGCGGACCTAGAGCGCCGCGAGCGCGCGTGGAGAGAGTGGGCGGATCAACTTTCGGTAATGCTTGACGAGGCGGCTGCATCGCGAAAAAGCGCAGACATACAGGCGATTGACGAACTGATTGAAGAAGGCCCCCGAGGAGTTGTCTGATTGTTGACGAATATTGTGTTGCGCTCTATCGCGCGCTGGAACCGGACGCTGTTAGTCGCTGGCACAGCCCTACTCGCAGTCGGGGCATCTCAAGTATCGACCCAGTCGCCAGCACTCAGGGCCTGGTTGTGGGTGATTGGTGGAATGGCGCTTTTGTATGTGAGTGATGTCGGACGGGAGATCGAGTCGGCGACCCGCGCCTTATCGTCCATGTCTAGGACCCCGCAGCCGGAAATACGCAGCGATCTATTTGGCGCGCGCAGTTCACCGTGGCTGGCGGTATTGGCTGCAGCCGCAGTCGGATTAATAATCATTGGTCTGGTCAGCGCTAAGTGACAGGGTGCCTTCTGCGTGATCGGTGCCCCAAATGGCGGCCGAATTCCTGAGCAGCCAGAGGACATTTTTCGGCCCAGCCCGCTTACAGCTGAGGCCCTACACGGAGAGTCACTTCACGGCTAAGCGCAGGTGCCATAACGCGGTACTGCGCCAGAGGGCCGGCTAATTGAGAGCCAGGGTGCCAGTCGACGCTCAGGTGACTGCCACGCAGTTGAGCGATCTCGTCGAGTTTTGTTGACGGAATGAGGAGGCATTGGTCCTCGAACCGCCGCTCATCCTTGTGCCAGGCAAGCGCGACGAAGTAAGTCGTCGACGAGGGGCGAAAGCTAGACGCCAGAACGCTGACGGTGCCGCTCGGATGAACCTTGTCGATGCCGATCGTCTTGATCTGAGTGCCAAGGACGCGCCCGGTCGCGAGGTGCCGGACAACCAGTTCGCAGGTCTCGAGGTCGGGGAAAGCGCGGAACAGATTCAGTTCGCCGACCTCCGCCAACAACCGGACGACCTCTGACTCGCCGAGGAAGCCCAGGTCGTTGTGCCAGTCCCGGCTCGGTTCGGCGAGCTCGGGCAGCTCGGGCGTGATGCCGAAACGCTCCCCAACCCGATTGGTCGGCACCAGATACGGAAGCCACCGGCTGTCCGAACGGGGATTCACGCCGAATCCCATCGAATAGACCGGCCGGCCGTCCCAGCTCGACAACTCGGCAAGCCGCTTGAAGTCACCTTCGGGAACCACCAGCATCGTCGGGCCAAGACCGCCCTCGGTCAGAAGACCGCTCACCACCAGTGCGTCGGCGGCGCGCAGGCTGTCCGCCCAAACGACCAGGTGAACCTCGTCATCCATCAGCGTGGAGCGGCCCTTCGCCTGCACCGGGATGTAGACATCGTCGACGCGGCGGTGGACCAGCGCATCGATGCCTCGGTCGGCCAGCGGCAAGAACACGTGCAGCTGTCCGCGCGATTGCTCGGTCAGCAGCGCCCACAACCGAAACTCGAAAACCTGGCCTGACGCGCTCGCCTCCTCGCGCGTCCATGGGCCGCTCAGCTGCACAGCGCCTGCGCGACCCGCACGTATGCGTCGATGCATTTTTCGACCGAGGCCATGTCGACCCATTCGACATCGGCGTGGGCGCCTTCGCCGGACGGGCCGTAGCACACCGTCGGGATGCCGGCCGCGTTCATCAGCGCCATGTCCATCCAGTAGGCGACGCCGATTTCCTCGGGGTGGCCGGCCGCTTCCGAGACCGCGCGGGCGAGAGGGTGGTCGGCCGCAACTTCTGATGGCGGTCGCTCGAGTACGACTTCGGCGCCGGGAATCTCGTCGGTGACATCCTCGCCGGGGATCGTCCGGCGCTCGATCTTCAGCACGCAGCGCGCGGGATAGGTCGACCACTCCTGGCCGCCCTCGATCAGAGAGGCGTGGATTGAGCCGGTGCCCAGCAGCGGGTGGCGGCGGCTGACGCGGAGAGGGTTTTCCAGGTCCCGGACTCGGGTCAGCACCGGGCCCATCGCCGCGATCGCGTCCACACCGATGTCGGCTCGGGATCCGTGGGTCGCGACGCCTGTCGTTTCCACCTCCAGCCATACAAATCCCTTGTGCGCAAGACAGAGCCGCAGCTCGGTCGGCTCGGTCACGAGACCGAAGTCGGCTTGGAACTTTTCCAGCACAGCCGAGGTGCCTATGGAGGCAACCTCTTCATCCGCGACCGCCGCAATGATCAGATCTCCCCGTAGGCGCGGAGCACGCCTGGCCGCCAGCATGATCGCGGCCAGCGATCCCTTCATGTCGTACGCGCCGCGGCCGTAGACGCGGCCATTTTCAACGCGCGGCGTGAACGCGTCCAGCATCCCGCCCGCGCCCACCGTGTCCATGTGCGCGTTGAGCATCAAAGAGCGACCGCCGCCAGACCCTCGTAACACGCCGATCACCGACGGCCGCCCTGGCGCCGGCTCGACGACCGAAACCTCGAGCCCGGCATCCGCAAGCCACGACCCGACGAACGCAGCGATCGCTCCCTCGCCGGAACCCCCCGGCACCAGGTCTGGGTTCACCGACTCGATCCGAACCAGCTCGCAGATCAGGTCCGCAAGCCCTTCAGCCCCAGCCATAGCGAAACCTTAACTTGCCTTTTTCCCGGGCCGGACTACACTCCGAGACGCCGCAGTCACGCGTAGGACACGGGGTTCTGGGAGGACGGCTTATGTCTCGATCCTTGCGACGCGCGCTCATTCTCGCCACGGGCGCAATCACGCTCCTTGCCACCGGCCCCGGGCTCACGGCCGCGCAAGCGAGCGTGGGCACGAAGTTCGCCGGCATCAATCACGTCGTCGTGATCTACGAAGAGAACCACAGCTTCGACAACCTCTACGGCGGTTGGGAGGGCGTCAACGGCCGCGCCAACGCGACCACGCTGCAGGTCGATCAGTTCGGCAACGTCTACGGCTGCATTCTCCAGAACGATGTCAACCTGACGTCGCCACCGCTTTCCACCGTCTGCAGCGGCACCAAGGCCAACGGAACTCCGTTCAACAGCAACTTCACCAACCAGCTGTTCAACATCGGGACCTTCATCCCGACTACCGCGCAGACGTGCCCGCAGCCCGGGGTCTTCGCGCCTCACGGCCTGACCCCGAGCGCGGCCAACCTTCCCGGCGGCTGCACCGCGGACATCGTTCACCGCTTCTACCAGGAGCAGTTCCAGATCGACGGTGGAAAGCAGGACCGCTACACGACCGGCAGCGACGCCGTGGGCCTCACCCTGGGCTTCTACGACACGACCCAGCTGCCGATCTACAAGTTCCTGCACAGCGACGGCGCGCCGCACTACGCCATCGCGGACGACTTCTTCCAGGGCGCGTTCGGCGGCTCCTTCCTCAACCACCAGTGGCTGATCGCGGCCGCAACGCCGACGTGGCCGAACATGCCCGCCGGCCAGCACTCGATCGTCGACGCGAACGGCTTCCCCAACAAGACCTACCCGCTGTACTCGCCGACCACCGCGGTGGTCAACGACTCCCGCGGGACCCAAGCATGCGGCCTCGCGAGCACCAACCCGAACGTTGCATGTGGCAACTTCGCGGTCAACACCACACAGCCTCCGTTTCAGCCGTTTCAGCAAGGCGCGATCCAGCTGCCGGCGCAGACCGGCGCGAACATCGGCGACGAGCTGAGCGACGCGGGAATCAGCTGGGCCTGGTACTCAGGCGGCTGGTCGAACGCGGATGGCGACGTGGGCGGTCCGGGCTGGACGAACGGGACGACTCCGGGCACCTGCACCGACCCCAACTCGTTCGCGAACCCGACCTATCCGTTCTGCCCTAACAAGGTCTTCCAGTTCCACCACCAGCCATTCAACTACTTCGCCAACTATGGCCCCGGCACCCCTGGCCGGGCGCACCTGCAGGACGAGCAGGCATTTGTCAGCGCGGTGAACGCGTCGGACAAGGAGTGCCGGCTCAACTCCGTCAGCTTCGTCAAGCCGGTCGGGCTCGAGAACGAGCACCCCGGATACACGAGCGAGACCCGCGGCAGCGACCACCTGGTCGACCTGCTCACCGCGATCAACGGCAGCGCCTGCCGCAAGGACACGATGGTCGTCGTCACGTACGACGAGTTCGGCGGACAGTACGACCACGTCGCGCCTCCGGGACAGGGCGCCACGCAGGGACCTCACGACCAGTGGGGCCCGGGCACGCGCGTCCCGGCGCTGATCCTCGCGCCGCGCCTGGCCGGCGACTTCGTCGTCGACCACACTCAGTACGACACGACCTCGATCCTGGCGACCATCGAGCGCCGCTTCGGAGTGGCCGCTCTAGGCAGCCGCGACGGCTCAGTCAACGACCTCTCGAACGTCTTCAACGCGAGGTCACCGTTCGACTCGTAAATCGCCGATGACGGCGAGGGCCCGCCGCGGTGGCGGGCCCTCAGCTTCTCCCCGTAAGGGGTTTCTCTAGCTCCCGTCCGCGAAGTCGCCGTTGGAGACGGCGAACCAGCGGAACACCACCTGGCCCGTCGGAGTGGTGAACAGACCGCCGACGAAGACCTCCGGAATCGTGCATGGATGCGGCAGGTCTACGGTCCCGGTGATCGTCGAATCACCGCCCGGCACCGTAGCTGGGAAGCCGGCCGTCTGCACGTTGACGATGTGCTGCGCGGTCGTGCGGCAGCTGACCACCGCCGCGAACGTCCCGACCGGATTGATCCCTTCGAACTTTCCCGCCGCAAGCACGAGTCCAGTGACCTTGGCCGAGACGTGACCGTCGCGATCGACCGACCCGGTCCCCGAAGAGAGCCTCCATGGAATGCCGCCACCGGTGAGCCCGCGGTCGTTCACCTTTCCGACCAACGCGTCGCCGGTGATCCCCGTCATCGACTGGAAGCTGATCACCGTGCCGCCCTCATCGGCCGGCACCCCGATCGTGCCGGCGCCCAAGAGGCTCAAAGCTCCGATGCCGGCCACCAAAAACCTCCGCCAGACCCTCATGGCAAACCTCCCCATTAAGTGGTTGACGATCCCTTCGCAGACTACCGGGTCGAGTTACTGGTGCGGGTCTAAGATGGCCGTGAGCCGGTCCTCGTGACAGGGAGGAGGTAGCCGCGATGCCGACAGCACGTGCCAACGACGTGAACCTCTACTACGAGCAGCAGGGCAGCGGCGAGCCGCTGCTCCTGATCCCCTACCTCGCCGCCGACCAGGCTTGCTACGCGTTCCAGGTCGGCGACTACGCGAAGCACTTCACCTGCATCTCGGTCGACCCGCGAGGCGCGGGCCAGTCGGACAAGCCCGACATGCCTTATTCGACCGAGCTGTTTGCGGACGACATGGCCGCGTTCATGCAGGCCATCGGCGTCGAGTCGGCGCACGTCTGGGGCCTCTCACTGGGGGCCGCGGTCGGAATGTGGCTCGCCGCCAAGCATCCCGAGAAGGTGCGCACGCTTTCCCTGCACAGCGCTTGGCCCAAGACGGACCCCTACCTCGCGACCGTCGTCGAGACCTGGAGGATCATGGCCAAAAGCCTCCAGAACGTCCACGACGTGATCATCGACGGGATCTTCCCGTGGTGCTTCACGCCCGGGCTGTACGCGTCAAAACCCGACTACATCAAGTCGCTTGCGGACTTCGTGCGCAGCCGCCCGCTCCAGCCGGTGGACGCCTTCATGCGCGAGTCGCAAGCGGTGATTGAGCACGACTGCCTGGCGGCGCTCGGCCGGATCACCGCGCCGACGCTGGTCACCTTCGGCCGCTTCGACATGTGCACGTCGACACGCTTCGCCGACCCGCTGAGCAAGGGCATAAAGGGCTCCGAGGTCCACGTGTTCGAAGACTGCTCGCACGCGCCGATCTACGAGAACGTGCAGGACTTCAACCAGGTGACGCTGGCCTTCCTCCAGAAGCACGCCGCGGCTCAAGCGCGGCCGAAGATCGAGCTCTCGAAGATGTAGAAGAGCGCGATCGCCGCGTACATCGCGGCGCTCGCCTGCGGGCTGACCAGAGCAACGAGCGTCGCGGCTGCGTAGGTGGCCGGGCCCAACGCGTAGCTGCGGCTGATCCCCGCGACCACCCGTTTGTTCGCGTCTGAACGCAGCAGCCGGCCGCCCGAGGCTGCATAGCGCCAGAGCACGTTGAAAAGCACGGCGGTGCCCGTGAGGGTGATCCCGTAGGCGAGCGCAGCGGCGGTGGCGTCGGGCGTCTGGATGTCGAGCGCCAGCAGCCGGGTGGGGAAGGGAATGAACGCGATGAACATCAGGAACAGGACGGTGGCCATCCCGAAGAACCGGTCGATGTGCGCTATCTGGTTCATGACCGTGTGGTGGTTGGCGCCGATGATCCCGATGGTGATGAAGCTCACGGCGTAGGCCGCGTAGCTGGGCCAGATCGCCAGGAGCTGGGGCCCGAGCGGCCTGGTCTGGTCGACGGCCAGGTTCAGGATCAGCAGCGTCGCCGCGAAGGCGAAGATCCCGTCCGAGAACGCCTCCAGCCGGTTCTTGGGCATGGTGCCAATTCAAACGCAAGTTTCCGGTCGGCCGTTCGTTAAGCCGCGCCGTATACCCCCAACTGAATACACGAGGAGATAGGCCTCCTCCTCCTCCAACCTCCCCATCTCTACTCCAGAGGCCGATGCTCCAGCCGACCCGGCGGGCCCCCTCCCTGATTTGCCCGCCGGGCTCCGGTTGGGGGGGTTACGCGG
>Ga0207646_10003288_pt1 | contig 18404 bp, 20 predicted proteins | sample KBSK5502metaG_FD_184343 | JGI IMG/M metagenome (GOLD analysis project Ga0207646, IMG submission 184343) | Corn, switchgrass and miscanthus rhizosphere microbial communities from Kellogg Biological Station, Michigan, USA - KBS K5-50-2 metaG... | ecosystem: Host-associated > Plants > Roots >...
CTAGACACCGTCAGGCTCGGGGGAGCCCCGCCCCTGTCAGCGGACGTCAGTGACGACACGCCGAGCCCAGGCGGGGAAATTCAGTGATCGAAGGTGGGGAAGATCCGCTGATCGCTGGCACAGCCTCGATGATCCAGAAAGTCGGCGGCCTGGTCCCGGCATCCAGAATGATCACGTCAGGTAGCACGCTGGAGACGTTGATCGAGATGCCAGCGGTGGCCATCTTGGGTGACGCCTGCCCTGGGAAGCCAGGAGTGATTTAGGTTTGACTCCGACAGTACGCGGCGGTTGCCGCGCTCGGCGTCCCCGGTGACCGGCCGCGTGCGGTCCCCGCCGCACATCCCCAGTGCCGCGCCCACAAGATGCAGTCGGGGCATCCTCCTGGCGCCAGTCGGAAGGACGGCCCAAACCCCTGAGGCCGTTGACACTTAACGTCAAACAGGCCAACCATTGATAGACTCTAAGATGACCAGCCTAGACTAAGACCTAGTTGCGAACATACCCCGGAGTCTAGGTTATTGCTCCATTCAACAAGAATAGGAGTGGCGTGCGATTTCGTAGCAGAAAGATTGATCCAAAAACAGGGCGAATTCGCGTGGAGCAGCTTCGCAAGACACAAATAGGATCTGAGATCTACCCGAAGATCGAAAAGCTCATCGAAGCAGGAGTTGACACAGGCATAGTTGTTAGCATACTGCTTGAAGTGGCGGAATCGGTTGCCCCAGAAATAAAGGCAAAGCTCGATCGAAGCGCACCGAGAATGTTGCGCATGCATCGCCGCAGCGATAGAAAATTCCAACGGCGCGTTCGTAAACTATGGGGCCCTCAACTCGACGCTCTATATGAGGCATACGTCGGCGCGGAAGAACTGGGCTGGAATCTCCAAGCACTACATAAGGATGAAAGAGACGCCACGGCAGAGGCGCTTACTGGCCTACACTCACGTGCGTGCCTTGTCGTGCGAGAGATTCATTCTCTTCTATCGAACGGATTTTCCATGGCTGCCGAGTCTCGCGCTCGCACCCTACATGAAACTGCTGTGATCGCTACCGTGATCGGCTTCCAGTGCAACGAACGTAGCACTACCGACGTTGCGGTCCGTTACTTGAGACACGAGATGATCGACCTAGCCCGCGATTATCGGACTGCAGTGGACGCCGGGATGAATGTTGATTCGTCGGAAATGGAACTGATAGAGCGCGAATTGGGTAGGTACGTCGCCGAGTACGGCCGCATCTTCGGGCGCGATTACGGCTGGGCCGCCCCGCTATTCCCTAATGTGAATCCAGAGAAAGGGCACATAAATTTTGCAATGCTTGAGGCGCTAGCCCTGACGGGACTGAGCCGACTAGATTACCGTTTGCAGAGTCATCACGTGCATGCGTCGGCTCTTACAATGGCTATGCACCGCTATAAGAAGAACGGTCAAGTCCTTAGAGTAACCGGTCCAAGTATCGGAAATTTTGCCGACCCTGCAATAGCATGTCTCACCGCTTTGCAGGTTACCACTTCCGCGTTTGCCATCAATGTCTCACCTGGATATCCGGACCCCATGGATATCCTCTCACTGGTTACACTCCGCGAGCTGACCGACAGCGCAATAAATGCCTTCAGCCAGCGCAAACAGGAACTGGATCGACGCCAAGATTGAAATGTACCGAGCTAGGAAATGTTGATCCAGTTCCTCAACGATCGGATCGCCTGGCCAGCTGGACTGTGATGGACTCGCCTGGACGAGCAAATCACTTGTCATCACCTAGCGGGTAGAGGTGCGGCGCAGGCAAGTCCAGCGCGGCCACCCGCGACGGACGCTAAGCCGCGAGTTGATGTTCCCATGAGGCTCCCCAGTGGCCGATGGGAACATGAGGACGCCAGGCCAGCGTGGCGACCGATCTCGGCCTGGTGGTGGATGCTTGCCGCAGTCGCCGCAGTCGTCATCGTGGCCTTCGTGGTGACGACGTGGCTGCTGACCATCGCCAGCCACGCCAAGCCTGGCACCGACCGCGCCAACTCCCGGCTGGATGCCGTCCGCACCGGGCTGGCAGCGGGCGCCCTGTTCGCCGAGGCGACCTTCAGCGGCGAGCGTAGCTTGTCTTTCATGCGATCACGCGTCCTATCACCGGACGCTGAACTCACCTGGCCGACAGGATGGTGCCTCGGACCGGACGGCAAAGGCGGACACACGGTTGTCCGCGCGAAGGACGACGGTAGTTCTTGACCTGCCAGGCCGCCATGGCATGTTCCAGTTCTCCAGGACTACACGGCGGGCGGGTAAGGCCCGCCTGCCCTGATAAGAACGGCCAGGCCCCCGCCCGCTTCGGGGACCGGGCCGTGGCATCGTCAGGGATGAGGGGAGAAGGTGACCCCATGAAGCACCTCACCTGGGCAGCCACGCTGGTCGTCGTGCTGACGCTGGCCGGGTGCGCCAGCAGCAGCCCGAGCCTCAGCTCGCGGTGCACGGTCGGCCCGGCCGGGTATGAGACACCGCCGCGCAGCTACACGCTGGACCTGACCAACGGCACGGGTCAGCCGGTGACCGTGCAGGACGCCGAGGTCGGCTTGTTCGGCGCGGACGGCACGCAGGTCGGCACGGCTAGCCCGGTCGCGGGCCGGGTGGTCGCGCCGCACACGACCTACAGCTACGACGGGGTTATCTACCTGTCCGAGGTCAGCGGGACCGTGGCCAGCTGCCGCCTGCTGACCTGGACGGCCGGGTGAGCTAGCTCAAGCCCGCGCGAGGTAAACCCTGTTGCCACCGATAAGGCCAGGCAGGACTGCGGTATGGACGCTGCGGACCTAGGAAATGCCCCGGGAAACCACAGCCACTATGTGCGACTGATTGGCCTGCACCCGGGGCATTTCCGCTGATCAGGGGGGCATACTGGCAGGTGGGTCCATACCGCCCGCCCGGGTGGCCGGGAAGACTGACGAATCGGACACAAGGTCACCCGGGTCCATAAGAAGCGTGAAGAAGTCCGCAGGTCAGAGGCCCGCCAGCCAATCCCCGGAACCCCGGATAAAGGCCCCGCCGCAGGCCAGCACCGCGCACCGATCAGGCCAGCATGGTGCTCACCTGCCGTAACTGCCACTACCAGGATCATGCCCATTGCCAGGGCACCCCGGACGGCCCGCCCGGGAAGGAGTGCCGGTGCAGGCAGTGCTGGACACGGGACATCATGGCCATGGCCCGCAAAGCGCTGGAGAGCAACGACATCGCCAAGATCAGGCAGGCCCTAGAGGGCGTCTACGCGCTGCAATTCCAGACCGCCGCCCAGAGGGCGAGGAAGGCCGCCAGGCAACCCGGTATCGCACGGTGCGAGTCATGCGGCCGACCGGTCGCCGTCAGGAGGCGGCCCCGCCTAGGTGCCCCCGTCTACTGCCGTGGGGTATCCCGGTGCCGTGTCCGCGCGTTCCGAGCCCGCCAGAGGGCAGAGGCGGCCCGCCAGGAGATGGCCCCGGTAACCGTAACCCCTGGTCAGGTACCCGCCAGTGGGCCGGGAAGCCCCCCGGAAACACCCCGCCAGCTGGCCCCGGACGAGCTATGGGCAGCCTTCCGGGTGGGCTGATTCCCCAGGCCATACCCGCAGGCCAGGCCATGGGCCAAAAGCCCTGAGCGGCCCTGTGCCAGGCCAGCCAGGCCGACCCACCCAACCATGCCGATCCGCCCTGGCAGGCCCGCCAGCGTGCCACGCGCAGCGGGCAATCTGGCCCGAGCCCCCGAGCCCGGCCAGGTACCTAGGTAACGGCCGACCGCCCCCTCGGAGCCCCGCACTAGCTCTAGGCAGTTCACCCCCCGTATGCCCAGGTCAGGCCCATTACGGCCAGTGATTAAGGCCAGGTCAGCACTGCACACAGCGGGTGACAATGACCAGCCCGCCCGCCTAGCTACTTCGACCTGAAAAACCCGGGCGGCTGATCTGGGATCTGCTGGCCTGCGGGCGGAGGAGGGCCTCGAACCCTTGTGCTGGAAGGGATCGAGGCCATCGTGTTCCGTACGATAGGCGATGGGCCGTCGTCGTGGGGAGTCACGGCTGCCGCCGGAGGTGCTGCGGCTGCCGGAAGAGCTGGCCCGGGTGGACGCTCTGCTGGATGACCCGGCGTTCTTCGCCCCGTTCGCACCGCACTTCCACCCGGTGATCGGCCGGCCGTCCACCCCGGCGGAGTGGTACCTGCGGCTGATGTTCCTCAAGTTCCGGTACCGGCTGGGCTATGAGAGCCTGTGCGCGGAGGTCAGCGATTCGATCTCCTGACGGCGGTTCTGCCGGATCGGCCTGGACGCGAAGGTGCCGCATCCGACGACGCTGATGAAGCTGACCACCCGGTGCGGGGAGGCCGCGGTGGCCGGGCTGAACGAGGCGCTGCTGGCCAAGGCGGCCGGGCAGAAACTGCTGCGCACGGCCCGGCTGCGGGCTGACACGACGGTGATCCCGGCGAACGTGGCCTACCCGACCGATTCGGGGCTGCTGGCCAGGGCGGTGGGGAAGATAGCCCGCACAGTACGCCGGGTGCAGGCGGCCGGGGCCGCCACCCGGACCGGGGCCCGGGACCGGCGGCGGGCCGCTGCCCGGCGGGTCCGGGAGATCGCTAGCAAGCTGCGGACCCGGGCCAAGCTGGGCCGGGAGGAAAGCAGCCGGGTGATCGCCCGGTTGACCGGCGAGCTCGCGGACCTGGCCGAGGCGGCCGCGGCCGAGGCTGCCGCAGTGCTGCGTAACGGCCGCCGGGCCCTGCCAGCGGCGCTCAGCGGGCGGATGCGGGGCCGGCTGCGGCGGGCGCTGGATGAGCTGGCCGTCACGATCGGGCGGGCCGCCACCGTGGTGGCCCAGGCCCGGTCCCGGCTGGCCGGGCAGATGCCGGATAGCGCCACCCGGCTGGTCAGCCTGCATGACCCCGACGCGCGGCCGATCCGCAAGGGGCGCATCGACAAGCCGGTGGAATTCGGGTACAAGGCCCAGGTCATCGACAACGACGACGGCGTCGTGCTGGACTACAGCGTCGAATACGGCGCCGCCGCGGACGGCCCTCAGCTGGCACCCGCCATCGCACGGGCCGCCCGCCGGGCCGGCCGCATGCCCGGCGCAGTGACTGCCGACCGCGGCTACGGCCAGCCGGTGGTCGAACGTGACCTGCACGCCCTGGGAGTGCGCACCGTCGCGATTCCGCGGCAGGGCCCGGTCCCGCCCGCGCGCAAGACTACCGAGCACAGCCGGGGCTTCCGCCGGCTCGTCAAGTGGCGCACCGGATCCGAAGGGCGGATCAGCTATCTCAAGCACGCCTACGGCTGGGATCGCACCCGGCTAGACGGCAAAGCCGGGACCGCCATCTGGTGCGGACACGGAGTATTCGCCCACAACCTTGTCAAAATCGGGGTCCTCTGCACGTGACCGGGACCAAGCCCAAGCTCACGGCGGCGCCGCACGCATCCCGCCATCGGCTCAAGCGCCAGCTCAGGCCTTTTTCAGGTCGAAGTAGCTAGTTCACCCCGAGCCCCCAGGCAGGCCCCCGAGCCCGCCCGATTTCCCCAGGTGGGAGCGCGGGGACGTCACCCCCCGCCACCTGGCCAGGTCCGGGCAGGTGAACCCTCGGACCTGGCCAGGCCACTGGATTAGGGCAGGCCACCCCCGGTCGAGCGGAATCGAAAACCATCGCCTACCTCCGCGTGCCGCAGGCGGCGCCGTCGCACCTCGCGCGCCCGGTCCCCCGATTACCGAACCGGGAATTTCGCCATTTTCCCTCTGGGCATTTTCTGCATTTTGGCAATTCCGGGATTTTCCCTCTGCGCCAGTTCTGCCAGCTCAGGCCGATTAACCAGGTGCGGCCAGCTTGACCAGGCCAGGGCAGGAACGGACCCCCCCGGACCCATGAGGACCGGCAGGAGCGCGAAGGCTCCGTAAGGCGGCGGGGAGCAACGAGTACGAGCCCTGACCAGGGACGGCAGGTAGCGGCGGACGGGCCAGCACGCATGAAACCGCCAGACCGAAGGCCCCGAATAAGCCGAGGAAACCGGCACCCTGCAAACCGAGCGAGACCAGCATCCGGCCAGTCGGAGGGAATGATTGGGCCGGGCATTCCATGTCCGGGGGCAGGTTCGGGCAGTATCACGGTCATGGTCCGGCACACTCCGGCCCGATTACGGGAAGCACAACCAGGCCGGCCGCTGGTGCCCCCTTCCGGTGCATGTCAGCCAGCGCCCGGCCGCCCTGGGCCGATTCAGGCGGCAATGCCGGTTGCTCCTCAGCGCGCCCGGCAGCGGACCTGGCCGGGCATGGGTGAGACATGCACCCGCGGCAACCCGGCCAGGCCCGATCACATAAGGCATGGACGTCAGCGTCAGGTGCCGCAACTGCGGGACGCCGTTGCCCTGGGCGCAGGCGCTGCGGGTGTCCGGGGTGCTCTGCACGCCCTGCCTGAAGCGCTGGCTTGCCCGGCAGCGTGAGCGCGAGGACGCCGCGTGAGCCCGGCTGAGATCCTTCCGGGCGACGATCTGGCCGACGCCATCGCGCTGTGCGAGGTGATCAGGAGGGACGACGAGCATACGGTCCTGGACGTGAAGGCGGTCCTGCGCAACGCCAACTGCTACGGCGTGTCGGTCACGCTAGCCAAGCTGCTGGCCGCCGTCTGCACCGAGCAGGAAATTGATCCGGTCCACATGAGGCGCTGGGCGGCGCAGGCGGTGAACCGGCCGTGACCGCCATCGCCACCGAGGAGCAGCTAAGGGGCGGGCTGGCCAGGCTGGCCCCCGTGACCCTCGCCCTGGCCCTGACCGCCGCTGACCGGGACCCCGGGACCGACCGCGAGGCCGCCGCCGCCGCGTTCGGGCTTCAGGCCGAGGTGGAACCGGACACCCCCGGGGCCGAGCCCGGCACGGACGCGTGTTCCTGGTGCGGTCGCGCCGACCCCGAGGGCGGGCTGACCGACCAGTACCCGCGCCCGGCCCCGCCGCCGCCCGCCGTCGACATCGACACCGGCCTGAGCATGCCCGCAGCCGCGCCCGAGCCCGCCGAGGTGCCCAACCCGGGGGATCAGCACTGCGCGAACGAGACTGATTGCCAGGCGTCAAGGGAGGCGGCCGAGCCGCTGTGGTTTGACAGCCAGCACCGGGGATGGCGAATCTCCTGGCAGAAGTACCGCGAGGTGCTGGCTTACCAGGCCGAGCAGGCCGCGCGGTCGAGGTGGGGCGGCGGCATCTACCGGCTGAGCCGGGAGCCGGACGAGGAACTGTCCGAGCTGGATTACGCGGCCCTGAGCGAGGTCCGGCTGGCGGTTGAGCACTGCATGGAAGGCCACGCGGCACAGTTTGAGCTGAAGCTGGCCGCCGGGCAGCCCGCCCCGGTGCCCGAGCCCGCCCCGGTCATCAGGTTCGATCCGTGGGGCCACACCCTCCGGCACCCGCGCAACCGCACGCACACCCTCGGGCACCTGCGGCAGCACCCCCAGGTGCACGATGCGGCCAGCGCGCTAGGCCGGAAGGCCGTCCGCCAGCGCACTGGCTAACTCGCCGTGAGTCATAGCGGCTAAGCCGATTCACCTGGCATGGACTACCTGACCCTGGTCGGCACCGACGAGTTGCAGCGCGACCCGACCGGCGTTCGCGCCCGGCTGCTGCCCGGCGCGGGCGGCCGGTGGGTGAACAAGGTCAAGGAGCGGCATTACGCCTACCTCACGCTGGAGAAGCCCGAGGGTTACGAGGTCGAGCGGGTCAGCCAGCACCAGTTCGCTGCCCGGATTGGCGAGTTCGAGCAGCGGGTCGGCTGGGGCGAGACGTTCGAGGTCACGCACCGGGGCGACCCCTGGTTCTACGTCACTCTCACCCCGTCCAACGAGGTGGCCCGGCGGGACCGCCGTGCCCGGTGGGAGAGCAGGCGGCGGGAAGGGACCGAGGTCCGCACCCGGGTCCGCGAGATGGCCCCGCTGGAGACCGTGGCGAGGCCCGCATGACCGCCAAGGCGGCATCAAGGCCCCGCCAGGCCCGGCCCCCGGGTGACCCGGTGTGGCGGGCGCTGGAGGGCGTGCACGGCCGGGTGAGCGCCCTAGAGCACGCCATGGCCCCGGCATTCGCCGCCCCGATGGAGAACACCGTGGGGCAGCCCGAGCGGAACACCGCGACCAGCAGCGGCGGCATGGACTGGGCCAAGTTCCCCGATCACGACCCCGATTACTTGCAGGGCCGGATCAGCTTGGATGAGGCGAAGGCCCGGCACGCCCGGCCCGACGAGGGCTGCCAGTGCCCCAATTGCGTGCACACCCGGAAGCTGGCCACCGTCCAGCGCTACGCCGCCCCCGATCCCGCCCCCGAGGCCCGGTGCGCCATCTGCCACGGCACCGGGCACCAGGGACGGCCCGAGGCCATGGGCTGGCGCAGCTGCCCCGCGTGCGAGGCCGAGACGTTCTGGGCGCTGTCCCGGGCCGCGTACCAGGGCAACGAGTACAGCATCCCCACCGGGCCGCTGGAGGCCGCCAGGGCGCGCGTGCTGGCCTGTGAGGAGTGCCACGGGTCCGGCCGCATCTGGGAGCCCGTCCCGGCCACCCCCTGCCCCGCGTGCAGGGGAACCGGCCGGGATAACCACCTCTCGATGCCGCCTGGGATCTTGTGGCCGAGGGCGGGCGGCGGCGCTGGCGAGGTGGTCAAGGCCAGCACGCCCGGCATGCAGGAGCAGGCGACCCACTGGAGCACCCGGCCCGAGCCCGAGGGCATGCCCGAGCCCGTCACCGCGAGCACGCCCAGCGCGGCAGCCGACATGCCCGGATTCATGACCGCGCGGACGCTGGGCGCAGCCATCACCCGCCCGAGAGGCACCTAGGAGGCCGCCCATGTACGACATCGACGTCGAGGACGAGTTGGCCCGGCTGGCCATGGGCAACCCCGGCATGTTCCAGCTCACCGCCCCGGCTAACCGCGCGTTCTACCCGGTCGAGCAGGAGGACGGGCTGACCCCGTACGACATCGAACGGTGCCGGGAGGAGCTGACCGGCCGCGTGGGCCTGACCTTCGAGGACGTGTTCACCCTGACCGGGGCCAGCACCCTGGCAGGCCAGGCTGAGGCCATCATCGCCCTGGCCGCCGAGGTCGAGCGGGAAGAGGCCGAGCTGGTCGAGCTGGCCGTCTCCGCTGAGGCGCGGGACCGGCTGGCCGAGAAGGGCAAGGGGTTCGCGCTGCCTGACGGCAGCTACCCGGTTCACGACGCGAAGCACCTCGCCGTGGCCAAGGCATTTTTCAAGCAGGGGAAGCACGGATCGCACCACCCTGCGGAGATCGCGGCCCACATCAACAAGGCGGCGGCCCGGCTGGGCCTGCCTGGCCTGGACGACGACGACGAGGACGACGACCGCGAGGACAGCGCCGACCGCGAGGTGGGCCGCCGCAGGCCCCGCAACAGGCGGTACCCGCATCACACCAAGCCGGTCCAGGTGGTCCGCAGGGGCCAGCACCTGGCCGGTGAGGGCGGCGGCCCTGCGGGCGGGGAAGGCCCGTCAGGCGGGGACGGCGCGGCCATGACCGCCCGCCGTGTCGCCGTCAGGACCCCCCACGGTTACCAGACGCTGGCGCTCACCAGTGACCAGGCCGACGAGCTGGGCTTCGGGGCGGGCAAGGGCGGCCCGGTGGACCGGATCATGGCCCGGAATCCCGAGCTGTTCCTGGCCAACACCGACGCCAGGTGTTAGCGGCCACGTTGTCTGCGCATGGTTCGGCAGCGTTCGATGTGCATGTTCTGGCGAGCCTTGGCGGTGATGATGCCGGCTGGTGTACGGGTCAGGCTGTGCCGTGGCCGGGATGGTGGTGGCTGAGAAGGAGACTGGCGAGCGCGTCGATGGCTTCGAGCAGCAGGGCGTCGATCTTGGCTTGCTGGTCAGCGGCTTGCTGGGCGCGGTAGCTCGCGACGGGCCGGTCCCATCGGGCTGATGCCTGCTGCTCGGGCTCGGCGGCCTGGTGTCCGGCTTGGTAGCCGGCCTGCCACCAGCGCAGTGCTTCGGCGCGGGTCATGGCCCGGGCGGAGGGCTGCCGGTCAGTCTCTGGTGAGCTCGGCGACGGCTTTCTTGGCGCAGGCATCGTCGACGAGGTCCTGGCCGGCGGCTGCGGCGGCGATGAGCGCGGCGGTGGCGGCGTTGTTGAGGGCGCGGGGCAGGCCGGAGGAGACGCGGTGCAGCCGGGCGACGGCGTCGTCAGCGAACAGGGGTTCCTCGCGCCCGGCCAGGGTCATGTGGTGGCGCAGGTAGGCGGCTGATTCGGCCAGGTCCATCGGCTTGATGGCATAGCGGGTGGCGATCCGCTGGCCGGGGGCGGCGAAGGTGCCCGTGCGCAGCTGCCGGGCCAGGGTGGGCTGGCCGATCAGGATCCCGGCGAACGGGCTGGCGCTGTCCATGTCGGCGTTGGTCATGAGCCGCAGTTCCTCGAGCTGGTCGGGCTGCAGCAGGTGCGCCTCGTCGACTTTTCCGACCACTTGAAGATCAACTTGTACTGTGACCTGCTGTTTCACGTCACTGACATGTCCGCTTCGTGCCGCGAAGATGGCGCTGCTGCCAGTCGGCACCGTCAGCGTTCGCAGACCGGGGAGTGGTGGCTCCCCGGCCGGCTGTGGTGCCGTTTCGCCGGTGTGCCCGTAGATGATGGAAGACATCCGGGATGGCGACCGGAGGGGTCGAGAGCTCCGGCAGTGCCGACAGAAGAGGAGCGGCGGTGCGGTTGCGGGATGTTGAGCTGGGCGATGTCGATGCCTATGTGCGGATGCGGTGCGACCCGGTAATGATGGCCGAACTGGGCGGCCCGCTTCCCCGCGAGGGTATCGAGGACAAGGTCGCCCGCGATGTCCAGGCGGTTGCGGCGGGCACCGACTGGATCAAGATGATCCTTCCCGGCGAGGCCGCGCCTGACGTGGTGGCGGGATCGGTCACGTTGTGGTCCCACGACGAGGACAGTGAGCCGGTGTCTGAGATCGGCTGGATGGTGCTGCCGGAGTTCCAGGGCCGCGGGCTCGCGAAGCGGGCGGTGCGGATGCTGCTCGAGCTGGCCCGCCACGATGGCCGCTGGGGGCTCGTGCACGCGTTCCCGGCGGTAACGAATGCCCCGTCAAACGGCATCTGCCGCTCTCTTGGCTTCCGGTTCGCCGGTGAGCGGGACGTGACCTTCGCCGGTCGTGTTCTGCGGAGCAACCACTGGGTCATCAACCCCGCCGTCGACCTGACGTAAGTGCCACCAGGCGGGATGGCTAGAAGCTGGCAAGTTCAGCGCTGCGGGGCTTACTGGGTGAGCTGGGCTTCGAGCTGGGCGATGCGCCGGTCGGCGAACCGGTTGTTGGAGCGGGCGGCTTCGAGCCGCTCTTCCAGGGTCTTGTTGTCGTGGGTGAGCTGGCGGACGCGCTGCTTGAGCGAGGTGTTCTCGGTGGCCAGCCGTTGCGCTGCCTCTGGTGACGGGTCGTGTTCCAGGTCGCGGATCTGGCCCAGGAGGATGGCTATGCGGCGCCGCTGGGCGGCGATCTCAGCGTGGGCTGTGGTCAGGGCTGCCTCGGCGTTGAGGGCGCGTTCCCGCCAGGACGGCTCTTGCTCGCCGCCGGTGCCCGGGGCCGGTGCCTTGCGCCGGCCGTCTTTGCTGACGGCTTCGCTGATCAGCGCCCGGGCGTCGGGGTTTGCGTAGAGGAAGGTGCGCGATACCCCGGCCTGACGGGCGACGGCCGGGTAGGTGACCGGCGTCTTGTGGCGCCTGAGGCTGGCGACGGCGTCGCGGACCTGCTGCAGTTTCTGCTCGGCGGCGCGGCGGCGGGCCTCGATCGCGGCCGCGGTGCGATCCGGGGTCATGCCGTCGCCTCCAGCTCCTCACCGTCCGCGTCCGGCTGGCCGCCGGAGACGGGGTCCGCGCCTGCGGAGGCGGCGGCGAGCTCGGTGGCGCGGAACCCGATGTTCCAGACCCGCTGGAAGTAGTCCTGGGGTCGGCGCAGGTCCAGGGCGAGCGCGTCGTCGAGCAGGCCGAGGCCGGCCAGGGCAGCTTCCAGCCCGTCGATGGCGGCCGCGGTGGGGACGAAGACTTCGTGCAGCCAGGCGGCGGTGGCGTCGTCGCGGGCGCGTTCGGCGATGGAGTACCACTGCTCGCGTTTGCGCCGCCAGTAGAGCAGGTCGGCGCCGGACAGCACGAAGTTGGCGCAGTTGTGGCAGTCCAGGTTCCACGGGCAGGCGCCGCCGTCGACGACCGGCTGGAAGGTGCAAAACCCGCCGTCGGCGGGGGTGCTGCGCCTGGACAGGTCGATCGCGAGCGCCTGGGCTTGCTCGCGGGTGACCGGCGTGGCGGGCCCGGACAGCAGCGTGCCGGGGCTCGGGGTGCCGGGCCCGGCGACCCACACGTGCTGCAGGACGTCCTCCAGGTCGGAATGGCTGAGCTGGATGTAGTGCTCCGCCATCCGGTCGGAGACGTGCCCGAGGTAGCGGCGGATGTGGGTCAGGGTGGCGCCGTGCCGCAGCAGGCTGGTGGCCAGCGTGTGCCTGGCCTGGTGGGGAACCCAGCGGCCGATGTCGAGGTCGTCGACCCAGGCCTTGAACCGGACGTGGAACCACTGGTAGGTGATGGAAGCAGTCCCGTCGGGGTTGCGGTAGCGGCCGGGGAACAGCGCCATCGCCGCCCGCTCAGCGGGTGCGGGGGCGCGGCCATGCCGGGCGATGAAGCGGGACAGGGTTGTTTCCCGACGTTGCCCGAGCCGCTCGAGCAGTGGTTCGGGGATGCGGATGGCCTGGTCGTAGCGGCCGACCTTGGTCTGGTCGTGCCAGAGCATGGCCAGCCCGCCGTAGCGGCCGGTGCAGTCCAGCCGCAGCTGCAGCACCTCGCTGACCCGCCGTCCGGTGACGATGATCGTTTCCCAGATGTCGCGCAGCCCGAAGTCGCTGGGGTCATGGACCTCGGCGAGCCGGGCGAGGTTGGCCTCATCGGCCAGGGCGCGGGCGACTTCGTCGGGGAACGGGCTGCGCTTGCGCGCCGGCGTGGGCCCGGCGGCGGGCATCGCGGTGATGAACTGCCGGGACAGCCCGGCCTGTTCGGCGGCACCGCAGTCCAGTGCCCACCGCAGCAGCTTGCGGGCGTGGTTGAAGGTGATGGCCCGGGTGGTCGTGGTGATGACCGACGGGGTGCCGTCTGGCCGGCGCATCGCCAGCGACGCCAGCCCTTCGCGTTCGCGGTGCCGCTGGTCGGCGGCGAACCGGTGGATGTGCGCGGCGGTCAGCACCGCCGGGTCGTGGCCGCCGCCGGGTGCGTCGACGGCCAGGAAGGCGCTCAGCTCCGTCGCCGCGCGGCGGAAGGCGTCGAAGGTGCCGCCGGTGCGCGGGCAGTCCGGGGAGCTCAGCAGTCCGGCCAGGTAGTCCCAGAGCAGGTCCCGCAGCCACCGCTGGCTGATGCCGGTCAGGTCGAAGTGGCTGCCCCGCTCGTGGAACCGCACCCCGAAGTGATCGGTCTCGATGAAGCCCGCGTCCCGGCTGGTCTCCGGGGTGAAGTAGGCCAGCCGCAGGTCGTGCAGAATCTCCCGGGCGACCAGCACGGCGAACGTGGTGCAGGAGGAAAGGTCGAGCTCGGTCAGCGAGCCGGTGCCGCGGGCGCGGCAGGTGTTGGCCAGGGCCTGCACCCAGCCGGTATCCCACCGGGTGTGCCGTTGGCGCTGGGTGTGAGCGAACAAGCCCCAGCGGATCTCGGCGGCGGCCAGCGCTGCCAGGCCGACCAGGTTGATCTGCCCCGGCCAGGGCATCGGCGGCTGGCTGGCGCACCAGCCGCGGAACTGTTCCTCGTCCCGGTAGCTGACAGGGACCGGCCGGCCCTGCAGCTCGTAGGTGCGCGACCAGGTCTGCGGCAGCGCCGCACCGCCCGGGCGGCCGTCAGCCCGGTAGTGGCCCTGGTGGCCTGAGCACAGGCCCAGCGGCGTGGCGGCCAGGTCGGGACAGGCGGCCACCTGGCAGGTCCCGTATCCGCCGAACGGGGACTGGGCGGCCAGCCAGTCCCCGAAGCTGGCTTGCTGCCCCTCGCCGCGCTGGTGGTGATACCAGCGGCTGGTGTGACGGTGGCACAACAGCCAGCGGGTATGCGTCGCCGGCCGGTCCGGGCAGATCCGGCAGGGCACCTGCGCCACCCAGATCGACGGGCCCAGCGGCTGCGCCGTGGTGAGGAAGCCGGCCTTGCCCACGCCGCCGTCACGGGCCTGCGCCCACTGCTCGTTATGGATGTGGCACATGTCGAGGCTGCCCTTGCGGGGCCGCTCACAGCCAGCCACCAGGCACGCCCAGCGGAAAACCGGGTGCCGGGCCGGGACGCGGATCACCTCGGCGCGGAACAGCTGGTCAAAGGCCGGGCTATTGATCAGCGCGGTCAGCAGCTCCAGCCGGTCCCATCCAGCCCGGGCGCCATGCTGCTCCCGGTAGAGCGGCAGCAGCGGGTCAGCCTTCACCGCGTCTCGCCCCATACCCGGCGCAGCGCCGCGTCGAACGCCGGGTCGTGCACGTCGGCATGAGCGTAGGTCTCGCTGACCACGGTCGTCGAGGACCAGCCGCCCGCATCCCGGGCGATCACCAGGTTGCCGCCCGAGGCGTCCAGCACTGCGGTCGCGAAGCCATGCCGGAACGCGTGCGGCACAATCCTGCCGAGCCCGGCCCGCATCCCGGCCCGGCGCAGCATCCCGCGGGCCGCATCCGGCGCCCACGGCTGCCCGGCGTACTCCCCGTGCAACTGCACCAGCAGCATGCCGTGCCCGGCGTGGCCGGGGTACTCGGTGGTCACGTACTCGAAGTAGGCGTGGATCATCGCCGGGCTGGCCCGCTTGATCAGCCCGCCGGTGACCACGCCGTTCTCCACCGCCCACGGGTGCTTGGTCTTGGCCGCGGCCCGGTTCGGGTTGCCGTCCCGGTGGCAGACGTGCACGTGCGGCACCCGGCACTGCCCGCACCCCGCGCCGTCGCGCAGGTGCAGGTCGGCCAGGTGCAGCCCGCACAACTCGCCGATCCGGAACCCCCCGTCGCCCAGCCAGATCACCACCAGCCGGTCCCGGGCCGTGCTGACCGCCTCCAGCAGCTTCTCCCGGGCGCCGTCGGGCGGCAGCTTCGGATGCCGCCGCCGCCGGGGCGGGGCCAGCGGGTTGGCCGGCAGCCCGGCCTGCACGTGGCCCAGGAACGCCCGCTGCCGGTCGGCCCGCGACGGCAGCCGGGCCAGCTGCAGCTGCGAGCCGAGCCCCGTGTTGACGCCCAGCAGCGCCTGCTGCAGGTAGAACCCCTTCACGCACGCCGCGGCCGCCGACAGCGCGCTCTGGCCGAACGGGCGCCGGCCGGCCCGCCACGGCTGGCCATACGGCCCGCGCCACGCCGCGCCCAGCGCCGCCATGTAACGCCTCAGGTCCTGCAGCGACACCACCGCCGGGGCCAGCGCCTCCCGTTCCAGCCAGCGCAGGTGATCCAGCAGCAGGTACGCATACGTCCGCTGGGTCCCTGACCCTTCATAGCCCCGCAGGAACCGGTCCGCGGCCTCGTGCACCGCCCCGTCCGGCCACACGATCGTGAACGACCGGCTGCGGCCGCCGCCTCGCTGGACCGCCTGGACGCGTAGATCCCCGATGACAAGCTTGCGCGTCACGGATCCCCCGATCCCACGGGACGTCCCGCACATCCCTTGCTTGGCAGGTTAACAAGGCCCTCACGCTGCCAGAAGGAGGCGCGCCGGACGTGGCGGACGCCAGCGGGGCCGGTCGGAAAAATCGACGATGAGCACGACGGTGCGGTGCCGTTCGGCGGTCTCGGCGGCGAGCAGGTCTGCGGCCTGGGCCATCAGCTCGGCTTTGAGGTAGCGGGGCTGGGCGCCGAGCGCGCGGACGACCTGCACGTAAAGCCCGCGGGTGCCGAAGGCGGGGTTGGCGACGTAGATGACCTGGTGCCGGGCGGGGTCCAGGCCGGCGACGGCGGCGCGGACCGCGACCGTCTTGCCGGCGCCGACGTCGCCGGTGATGACGCCGGGCAAGGTTTCGGTGATGCAGAAGCTGATCCGGGCGGTCGCCTGGGCGTGGGCCTGCCGGGCGAACAGGTCCCTGGCCGCGATCGCCTTGCCGAACGGGGTGCGGGCCAGCCCGAAGTGCGCGGCCCACGGCGCCCGGCTAGCCATCGCCGTCCTGGCCGTCCTGCGCGCCGGGCAGCGTGGGCAGCTGGGTGAAGTCGATCGCCGCGCCGGCGCCGGCCTGCTCGTCGTGCGCGGCGGCGACCATGCCGAGGTAGTCGATCCCGGTCGGGTCCGCCGCGGGCGGGGGCGCGGGCTGGACGGCGCGATGCACGTGACGGCCGATCACGAACGGCACCGCGGTCCCGGCCGGCCTGCCGTCCGGGAACACCTCGATGCCGGCCAGGTCTTCCGGGTCGTACCGCAGCTCGACGCGCCGGCCCGTGAGCGCGGGATCGACGGAGTAGGAGTTGCCTTCCAGCGGCACGGTCGCGACCCGGGTCACCCGCCGGGTCACCGACCAGCGGAACGCCTCGGCGATCAGCGCCGGGCCGGCCTGCCGGTGCGGGCCGCCGGCACAGAACCGGTCGATGGGGGCCTGCCCGGTCTCGGCGTGCACCCGCCGGCCGGCACCCTGCCTGCTCGGACTGCGCGGCGAACCAGTCGTTGAGCTGGTCCAGCGACTCGATACCCTGGTGCATCGCCTCGGCCAGGAACGCCTCGCGGATATACCGGCTGGCTCTTTCCTGCTTTCCCCGCCCTTGCGGTTAACCGGCCAATCTCGGCTCATCCTGTGGATAACCAGCGGCCGTGGCGGCCGGGAGCTACCCGGGTTCGCGGCGGGCGCGTTCGAGGCGGCGGATGGTCTCCTCGTGGCGGCGGACCTTGGCGGCGACGGCTTCGAGGCTGCGGCGCAGCTGGTCGATCTGGACGACGAGACCGGACAAGGTGGTGGCGTCGCGGCCGCGGGCGCGGTGCTCCTCGATGATGGCGCGCAGGTCGGCCCGCCGGTAGAGGGTGGTCCGGCTGATCCGGGCGCGGGCGGCTACCTCGGCGAACGTGACGGGCTGCCCGGCGGCGGCGAGCTCGGCGCAGGCGGCCTCGACCCGGGCCTGCTCGTCGTGGTCAGCTGGCATGGGCCTGGGTGATGAGCAGGTCGAGCCGTCCGATGAGGCGGCGGTGGCGGGCGGCTTCCTCGCCCCAGCCGCGGGCCTGCGCGTCGGCGGCGAGCGCCTCGGCGTCGGCGCGCTGCAGCTGCAGCACGGGCAGGAAGCTGGCCTCGGAGCGGAAGTTGGGGCAGTGCTCGCAGATGTTGGCGTAGGCGCACGGGCCCTGGGCGGCGGCGCGCAGGCAGTACCCGCCGGCCAGCCGGGCCTTGATCAGCGGCGCGTCCCGCCAGTTCCCGCCGGTGACGGCGGCCAGCGGCAGCTGGGTCCGCTCGGCGGGGAGCACCGGGCCGAGCCGGGCCTTGGCCAGGGCCAGGGCGCGGGTGTATTCGCCGCGGACGGTGGCGTCGAACAGCCGGCCGTAGCGCAGGCTCATCTCCGCCGACACGTGTTTTATATGCGGGTGATCCAGGGGCAGTGACATGCTCGCGTGGCGCGGCGTGCTGCCTGACTGAGAAGGAGTCACCTGTTGGAGTTCATGCCATGCCTGGTCCGCTCGACGGAGGACGACGGCATCCCGGTGATCAGGCTCGGGCATCCGCTGCTGGATGACTACCTGGCGTTCGTGGCCGCCCGGGCCCGGACCAACACCTGGCTTGCCGTGGCCTTCGATCTGAAGGTCTTCTTCGGGGTGGTGGCCAAGCCGCCGGCGGAGGTGACGGCTGCGGACGTGTTCGGGTTCCTGGCGGCTCAGCGCACTTCCCGGCATGGCGGGAGGGTGGTGCGGCTGGAGGATGGTGAGGCGGGCCTGGCGGCACGGACGATCGCCCGGCGGCTGTCGAGCGTGCGGGGTTTGTATGGGTACCTGTGCGCCCGGGAGGACACTGGCGTGCGCCGCAACCCGGTGCCGGGCAGCCTGGCTGCCCGGCGGCCGGGCGCGCGGCGTGGCAGGGGCGGAGTGCCGCTGATCCGCACGCCCCGCACGCTGCCGCGGGTGCTGGCGCCTGGCGAGGTCGACGCGCTGCGGGCGGCGCTGCGGACCCACCGGGACCGGGCCATGGTCGATGCGATGGTGCTGGGCGGGCTGCGCCGCTGCGAAGTGCTCGGCTTGCGTCTCGAGGACCTCAGCGCTGGTGAGCGGCGGCTGTTCGTGGCCGAGGGCAAGGGGGGCCGGCAGCGGGTGGTGCCGGTCTCGGCGCGGTTCTTCGCCGCCGTGGGCGCCTACCTGGAGTCCGAACGGCCCGCAGCGGCTGGGACCAGGCAGGTGTTCGTGGTGCTGAAGGGCGCCCGCCGCGGCGAGCCGCTGCCGGCGGCCGGGCTGGATGAGATCCTGGACGGGGCCCGGCGCCGTGCCGGCCTGGACC
>Ga0207646_10003290_pt1 | contig 18400 bp, 18 predicted proteins | sample KBSK5502metaG_FD_184343 | JGI IMG/M metagenome (GOLD analysis project Ga0207646, IMG submission 184343) | Corn, switchgrass and miscanthus rhizosphere microbial communities from Kellogg Biological Station, Michigan, USA - KBS K5-50-2 metaG... | ecosystem: Host-associated > Plants > Roots >...
GCCGACCGACTTCATCTGGGTCGTGAGCGTGGGATCGGCCTCGGGGAACTTCTCGAAGGCCCACCGGGGGAACTTGATCACGCAGTAGTCGAGGACGGGCTCGAACGAGGCCGGCGTCTCACGCGTGATGTCGTTGGGGATCTCGTCGAGGGTGTAGCCGACGGCGAGCTTGGCCGCGATCTTGGCGATGGGAAACCCGGTGGCCTTGGAGGCGAGGGCCGAGGACCGGGACACGCGCGGGTTCATCTCGATGACGACCATGCCGCCGTCCTCGGGATTCACCGCGAACTGGATGTTAGAGCCGCCCGTCTCGACGCCGATCGCTCTGATGATCGCGACGGCGGCGTCGCGCATGACCTGATATTCCTTGTCGGACAACGTCTGGGCCGGAGCGACCGTGACTGAATCACCGGTGTGCACGCCCATGGGATCGACGTTTTCGATCGAGCAAATGATCACGACGTTGTCGGCGAGGTCGCGCATCACCTCCAGCTCGAATTCCTTCCAGCCGATCACCGACTCCTCGACGAGCACGGTGTGGACGGGGGAGGCCTGCAGGCCCCAGCGCACGCCCTCCTCGAACTCTTCCGGGTTGTAGGCGATCGAGCCGCCGGTGCCACCGAGCGTGAAGGAGGGGCGGATGATGACGGGGTAGCCGATCCGCCGGACGGCCTCGCGCGCCTCCTCGAGGCTGCCCACCTGGGCCGAGCGCGGCAGCCGGAGACCGATGCGCTCCATCGCCTGCTTGAAGAGCTGGCGGTCCTCGGCCGTCTTGATCGCCGCCAGCTTGGCGCCGATCAGCTCGACCCCGAAGCGATCGAGGGTGCCGTCCTCGGCAAGGGCGACGGCGAGGTTGAGCCCGGTCTGCCCGCCCAGCGTGGGCAGGAGCGCCTGGGGCCGCTCGCGCTCGATCACCTTGACCACGAACTCCGGCGTGAGCGGCTCGATGTAGGTGCGGTCCGCGGTCTCGGGGTCGGTCATGATCGTCGCCGGGTTGGAGTTGACGAGGACGACCTCGAATCCCTCCTCGCGCAGCGCCTTGCACGCCTGCGTCCCCGAGTAGTCGAACTCGCACGCCTGGCCGATGACGATCGGCCCCGAGCCGATGATCAGGATCTTGCTGAGGTCTGTCCGCTTCGGCATGTCTGCCTACTGGTCGACGACCCCATACACGATCGAGACCTCGGGGGCGGCCTCCTCTCGACGGTAGAGGACGTCGTCGAGTCGGCCGTTGCCAATCCACGCCACCTCGCCGCTGCCCCACAGCTGCTCGCCCAGGACGCTCATGCGCTTGTCCACGCGCTCGCGGACCGCGTGGGCCTCGAGCGACGCGTCGCTGTCGGTCGTGAACGACGTCCACTCGGGCTTGTGGCCGGCCTCCTCGGTCTTGCGGTACGAGATGAGGTATTTCGCCATCGAGGGATCATGCTCCTTTCGCGCGGCTGTTCATGAGGTCGAGGAAGCGATGGAACAGGTAGTTGGCGTCGTGGGGACCGGGGGAAGCCTCTGGATGGTACTGCACGGAGAACGCCGGCCACTCGCGGTGGCGCAGCCCCTCGCAGGTCGCGTCGTTGAGGTTCACGTGCGTGGGCTCCCAGCCCGAGCGCTCGACGGAGGACGGGTCCACGGCGAAGCCGTGATTCTGTGCCGTGATCTCCACACGTCCGGTGGCGACGTCCTTGACCGGATGATTGGCGCCGTGGTGACCGAACGGCAGCTTGTAGGTACGTCCGCCGGCGGCCAGCCCCATGATCTGGTGGCCGAGACAGATCCCGAAGACGGGAACCCGGCCGAGTAGCCCGCGCACGGCCTCGATCAGGTACGGCACGCCCTCGGGGTCGCCGGGGCCGTTCGAGAGGAACACGCCGTCGGGCCGACGCTCGAGCACGGCGGCGGCGGGCGTGACGGCAGGCACGACCGTCACCTCGCAGCCCGTCGAGACGAGCTGGCGGAGGATGTTGAGCTTGATCCCGGCGTCGTAGGCGACGACCTTGAAGCGCGGCGGCGCCGCCGACGTGTAGCCGCGGGCCGGGTCCCACACACCCTCGCGCCACGTGAACGGGCTCTCGGAGCTGACCTCGCGCACGAGGTCGCGACCGACGAGCCCGGGCAACCGCCGTGCCCGCTCGCGAAGCGTCTCGACGTCCGTGGTCGCGGACGAGACGATGCCGTCCTGGGCGCCGTGATCGCGCAGGTGCCGCGTCAGGGCGCGGGTGTCGATGCCCTGGATGCCGACGATCCCGTGCGTGCGCAGGTAGTCGTCGAGAGTCACCCGGCCCCGCCAGCTCGACGCGTAGGCCGAGGCTTCCTTGACGATGAACCCGTTGACCCACGGGCGCCACGATTCCACGTCGGCCTCGTTGACTCCGTAGTTGCCGATGAGGGGGTAGGTCATGGCCACGATCTGCCCGCGGTACGAGGGATCCGTGAGGATCTCCTGGTAGCCGGACATCGCCGTGTTGAAGATCACCTCGCCCGAGGTCTCGCCGACGGCGCCGAGGGCCTCGCCGCGGAAGACGCGTCCGTCGCGCAGCACGAGCAGCGCTATGGTCATGGGCTCACGACCCGGCCGCCGACGATGGTCATCCACGGCGCGCCCCGGAGCGTCCATCCGCCGAACGGCGTGTTGCGGCTCTTCGAGCGGAACCGCGCGGGCTCGACCGCGTGCTCGACGTCGAGATCGAGGAGCGTGAGATCGGCCGGCGCGCCCGCGGTCAGTCGACCGCCGGGCAGGTTCAAGAGGCGCGCGGGATCGCGTGTCATCCGCGCCACCAGCGTGGCGAGCGGCACGTGGCCCGGGCGGACGAGCCGGTCCAGGAGGATCGCCACGGCGGTCTCGAGCCCGACGATGCCGAACGCGGCCTGATCGTACTCACCCTCCTTCTCGGACAACGCGTGAGGCGCGTGGTCGGTTGCGATGCAATCGATGGTCCCGTCGAGCAGCCCCTCGACGAGCGCCTCCCGGTCGCGCTTGCTCCGGAGGGGGGGCGCCATCTTGGTGTTCGGGTCGTACGTGCGCACCGCGTCCTCGGTGAGGACGAGATGATGCGGGGTGACCTCGGCCGTGACCCGGACCCCGCGCGCCTTGCCTTCGCGTACGAGGCGCACGGCGCCCGCCGTCGACAGGTGGGCGATGTGGACGTGAGCGCCGGTGAGCTCGGCCAGCAGGATGTCGCGGGCCACCATGACGTCCTCGGCCGCCGCCGGCGCGCCGGCCAGGCCGAGCTCCGTGGACACCACGCCCTCGTGCATCGACGTCCCCCGGGCCAGATGCGTGTCCTCGGCGTGGCTGATCACGGGAACGCCGAAAGGCAGCACGTATTCCATGGCGTGCCGGTAGAGCGCGGCGTTCATCACGCACTTGCCGTCGTCGGAGAACGCCACGCAGCCGGCTTCGGCCAGCTCCGCCAGCTCGGCCAGGGCTTCGCCACGCAGCCCCCGCGTGACCGCGCCGATGGGGTACACCCGGACGGCGCCCTCCGTCCGTGCCTTGGCCAGGATGTAGTCGGTCACCGCGCCGTTGTCGTTGACGGGGTCCGTGTTGGCCATGCAGCACACGGCGGTGAAGCCGCCGGCGGCGGCCGCGCGCGTGCCCGTGGCCACGGTCTCCTTGTACTCGTGGCCGGGCTCGCGCAGGTGCACGTGGATGTCGATGAACCCCGGACAGACGATCTTGCCGGTGGCGTCGACGACGTCCGCCTGCTCGGGCAGGGGCAGCGTGGCCGCCACGCGCGTGATGGTGCCGTCCTCGATGAGCACGTCCTGGACACCGTCGGTCCCGCTGGCGGGGTCGATGACACGGCCGTTCCGGATCAAGAGCGGCCCTGCGTTCCTCGCGCGCGCGCTCATGCGCTCTCTCCCGCCTTGCTGCCGGCCAGGAGGAAGAGGACTCCCATCCGGACCGCCACCCCCTTGGCGACCTGATCGAGGATCAGCGAGTAGGGCCCGTCGGCGACCTCGGGCGAGAGCTCGATCCCGCGGTTCACCGGCCCCGGGTGCATGATGAGCACGTCCGGCCGCGCGTGCGCCTGCAGGCGGTCGAGGGTGAGCCCCCAGTAGCGCGCGTACTCCCGCAGCGAAGGGATGAGGCCTGCCGCCATCATGCGCTCGTGCTGCAGGCGCAGCATCATGATCACGTCGACGTCGCGGATGGCGTCCTCGAGGCGATAGGCGACCTTCACCCCGAGCTCCTGCACGAAGGGCGGGATGAGCGTCGGCGGCCCCGCCACCGTCACCGTCATCCCGAGCTTGCGCATGCCGTGGATGTTGGAGCGGGCGACGCGGCTGTGGGCGATGTCGCCCACGATGGCGACGTTCAGGCCCTCGAGATGCCCCTTCTTCTCGCGGATCGTCAGCAGGTCGAGGAGCGCCTGCGTGGGATGCTCGTGGGCGCCGTCCCCCGCGTTGACGACCCCGCAGGCCAGCTCCCGGGCCAGCAGCTCCGCCGCCCCCGAGGACGAGTGACGGACCACGACGACGTCCGGGCTCATGGCCGCGATGTTCTTCGCGGTGTCGACGAAGCTCTCGCCCTTGCTCGTGCTCGACCCGCTCGAGGAGAAGTTGATGACGTCGGCCGACAGCCACTTGCCCGCGATCTCGAAGGACGTCCGCGTGCGGGTGGACGCCTCGTAGAAGAGGTTCACGATCGTCTTGCCGCGCAGGGCGGGCACCTTCTTGATCTCGCGCGAGGCGATCTCCTGGAGCGAGGCCGCCGTGTCGATGAGCAGCGTGATCTCCGCGGCGTCGAGATCGCGCATCGCCAGCAGATCCTTCCGCGTCCAGCTCATGTCTGGGCTCCTTCGCTCTCGGTGGGCTCTTCGATGACGACGCGGTCCTCGCCGTCGTGCTCCTTGAGACGCACGGCCACGGTCTCGCGGCGGGACGTGGGCAGGTTCTTGCCGATGTAGTCCGGTCGGATGGGCAGCTCACGGTGCCCGCGATCGATCAGGATCGCCAGCTGCACCGACTGGGGGCGGCCGAGGTCGATGATGGCGTCGAGGGCGGCGCGGATGGTCCGTCCGGTGAAGAGGACGTCGTCGACGAGGATGACGGCCTTGCCCTTGATCGAGAACGGGATCTCCGTCCCGCGGACGACCGGCACGCCGCGCATCCCGAGGTCGTCACGGTACAGGGTGATGTCGAGGGCGCCCACGGGCAGCGTCGTCCCGTCGATGCGGGCGATGGCGGCGGCGAGGCGCTGGGCCAGGGTGACGCCGCGCGTGCGCAGCCCGACGAACGCCAGGTCTTTGGCGCCGCCGTTGCGCTCCAGGATTTCGTGGGCGATACGGGTGAGAGCCCGGTCGAGGGCGGCTTCGTCGAGGACTTGAGCCTTCTCGCGAAGGCGGGCGGCGTCGCTCATCGGCTCTCCTTGCGGGCCTCGCGGGGCTCGCTTAAAGGAAAAGCACGGATCGTCAGACCACTCTACATGCTGACTCGTCAGGGTGTCAACCGGAGAGGAGGTTCAGGAGCTGATCGAAGTTCACCGGCTTCGTCAGGTGCGCGTCGAACCCGGCCTCGAGCGCGCTCCGGATGTCTTCCGGCCGTCCGTACCCGGTGAGCGCGATGAGTCGCGTGCTCTCCACGACGGAGCGGATCATACGCGCGGTCTCGAGGCCGTCGATGTCCGGTAGCCCGATGTCGCAGAGCACGGCGTCCGGCCGGAGTTGCTCCGCGCTTCGCACGCCGATCTCACCGGCCTCCGCCGTCTCGACGACGGCGCCCTCCAGCTCGAGCATCACCTTGAGGACGTCGCGCGTGTCGGCGTTGTCCTCGATGACGAGGATCGAGCGGCCCTCCAGCCGCCGCGCGCGGCTGGGCCCCGCCGGGATCTCGGCGTCGACGACCAGGGGCAACCGGACCTCGATCCGCGTGCCGCATCCGCGTCCCTCGGAGAAGGCCGACACCCGGCCGCCGTGCAGCTCGACGAGCCGCTTGACGAGGTTCAGCCCGAGGCCGAGGCCGGCCTTGGGGCTCGGACTCGTGCCCTGGCGGAAGATCTCGAAGACGACGGGCAGCTCGTCGGCGGTGATGCCTTCGCCGGTGTCCTCGACGATGAGGACCGCCTCACGTCCGTCCTGACGAAGGCTCACGACGATCCGACCGTCCGCCGGCGTGAATTTCACGGCGTTGGACAGCAGGTTCGCGGCGACCTGCTGGACACGGCTGCCGTCGCCCCACATGGAGAGCGGCGCGTCGGGCAGGTCGAGGATGACCCGGATGCCCCGCTGGGCCGCTGGCTCCTCGAACGGCTCGGCGGCGGCGCGAACGTGCTCGCAGAGGTCGAAGGCCTCGTACCGGAGCGTCAGCTTGTGATGGACGATCCGGGAAATATCGAGCAGGTCGTCGACGAGACGCACCTGATGCCGGATGTTCCGACGGATGGCCTCCAGGGCCCGCGCCGTCACCTCGTCGAACGGGCCGTGACGTCGCAGGACCTCGGTCCATCCGAGGATGGGCTGAAGCGGGGCGCGCAGCTCGTGGGACAGCGCCGCGATGAACCGGTCCTTGAGCCGGTTGGCCTCCTCGGACGCTTCGCGCGCCGCCTCCAGCTCCTGCTCGAGCCGCGTGTGCTCGGTGACGTCGTGCAGGACCGACGCCGTGCCCACGAGGCGCCCGCCCTCACGGAGCGGCACCGTGTTGACGACGTAGACGTGCCGCATCCCGGAGGCGACCTGGAAGCAGAACTTGAACCCGAGCACCGGCTCGCCCGTCCTGAGGACGCGACGGATGGGCGAGTCCTCGGCGGGCAGCACCGAGCCATCGGGCATCACGAGCCCGAGCTCCGTGACGCGGTCGACGAGCGGCCGGCCGATGTACTTCGCGAGCCCCAGCCGCTTGCGCGCAACGGTGTTGGCGACGGTGATGACGCCCTCGCCGTCGGTCAGGAAGATCGGCTCGGCGAGCGCATCGAGGACGAGATCGAGGGCGTTGCTCCGCAACGGACAAGCTCCAACACGTGCGGAATTCCGAAAAGTAGTCAGAGGATATCACGCCAGCGCGCACGCACGCGCCGTTCGTGCTCGATCGTGACGCGGCCGCGCTTGATGACGAGGACCCGCGGCGGCAGCGTCGCCACCGCCTCCTCGGCCCGCTCGCAGTCCCACACCACGAGATCGGCGTGGCAGCCGGGGGCCAGGCCGTACTCCGGGAGCCGGAGCAGGCGGGCGGGGTGCGTGGTGATCGTGTCCAGCAGCATCCGCAGCTCGCGCGGCGTCCCCATGTGCGCGGCGATGGCGGTGAGGAAGGTGAGGTCGGCCAGGTCCGCGGTGCCCACGGGCGTGAAGGGGTTGCGGATGTTGTTCGAGGCCAGCGCCACGGGCACCCCGGCGGCGAGGAGGCGACGGACCGGCGTCAGCCCGCGCCGGACGTTGACCTCGTCGCCACGTCCCATGAGATAGAGGTCGGTGGCCGGCAGCGCGATGACGCCGATCCCCGCCGCGGCCAGCTGGCCGATGAGCGTGTCTTGCTCGACGACCGGCAGCGCGGCCAGCTCGGTGAGATGCCCCACGGCGACCCGACCCTGCCAGCCGCTGCGGACGGTGTGCTCGATGACCTGGCGCACGTGCAGGTGGTCGGGCTCGTCGAAGAAGTCGATGTGGAAGTCGACGTCGACGTCGAACGCCTGGGCGAGGGCGAAGACGATCTCGATGTGCTTGTCCGCGTCGATGTCGTTGTACGCGCAGCCGCCGATGAGGTCCGCGCCGCGGCCCAGCGCGCGCCGCAGCAATCCCTCGGTCCCCGGCGACTGGAGGATGCCCTCCTGGGCGAACGCGCACAGCTGCAGATCGAGGGCGGCCGCATACTCCGCCTTGAGGGGAAGGATGGCCTCGAGCGCGGTGAGGCCGACGATGGGATCCACCTCGACGTGGCTGCGCATGGCCGTGGTCCCCGCGGCGATCGCCATGTCCAGGACGCGGCGGGCGCGCGCCCGGATGTCCTCGACGGTGAAGTCTCGCTTGGCCGCGCCGGTGAGCCGGATCGCCTCGTCCAGCGTGCCCGCCGCGGCCGTGACGCGGTCGTCGAGCAACGCCTTGTCGAGGTGGATGTGCGCCTCCACGAGACCCGGCGTGACGAGCCGTCCCTCGACGTCGATCACCTCGAGCGCGGCCGGCGCATCGCGCCCGATGCTCGCGATGCGTCCGCCGACGATGGCGATGTGCTGCGGCGCCTCGCCGTCCGGGAGGCGGCAGTCCCGGAGCAGCAGGTCGATCATCGACCGCGGAGACGGCGAGCGACGGTGCTCAGGCTCCCTTCCTGGTCGGGGCCGCCATTGCGCGTGGCGTACCGATCGACGGCCACGAGGAGCTTCTGGCCCGTCGTGGGATCGACCCGGCGCGCCATCTTGATGCCGTCGACGCGCATGAGGGCGATCTCGGCCAGGCTGAGCACGCGGCATCCGGCCTCGAGGTGCCCACCGAAGGCGCCCTTCCGATCGCACAGCACGATGTGGCAGTGCACGTGATAGTCCGCGATCACCCCGCTCATCGCGATGATCTCGACGCCCCGCGGCGTCGTGCGCTTGTAGAAGCGCCGCGGCGGAAACGCGGCCCCCACGACGCCCGTGACCGCATGATGGGTCAGGCTGCCGAAGCCGGTGAGGATCACGCCGTTCCTGATCTTCTCTCGCCGGCAGATATCTTGAAGGCCCTCGAGCAGCAGGTCGCCGTAGGCGAGCCGGAGGACCACGATGTTGCCCGCACGGGCCCCGCCCGCGATCATGCGCTTGGCTGCCATGGCCTCACTCCTCCTGGGTGCAGATGTCGGGTGGCTTCCGATTATGCCTCGTCGCGTGCGACAGTAGCGAGCCAGATGGAGCGATTCGAGCGACCGAGCGCGGCGGAGCGGCTGTTCAGCAAGCTCTTCGGAGTCCTGATCGGACTCGGGCTCGGCCTGCCGCACAATTTCCTCCTCGAGGTCCGCGGACGGAAGACGGGACGGCTCTACGCCACGCCCGTCGACGTCCTCGTCCTCGACGGGCGGCGCTACCTGGTGGCGGGGCGCGGGTACACGGCCTGGGTGAGAAACGCGCTCGCCAGCGGAACCGTGGCGCTCAGAAAGGGTCGCCGGCGCGACGAATTCCAGGTGCGGGTGCTCGCCGACGAGGAGAAGCCGGTGATCCTGAAGGCCTATCTCGACCGCTTCAAGCTCACGGTGCAGCGCTATTTCCCGGTCCCGGCGGGCTCGCCGGCGGACGCGTTCCGTCCCCTCGTCGATCGCTATCCGGCGTTCGAGCTCGTGCCACCGGGGTCGAGGGCCCGGGTCCCGGGCAACGAGGACGCCGCCGGCGCCTGAGGTTGCGGAAGGAGGTCAGCCAATGTCCGAGCACAGGGCGATCATCAGGTGGAAGCGCGCCGGCGCCAACTTCCTCAAGGGCCAGTTCTCCCGCGAGCACACGTGGAGCTTCGACGGCGGGGTCACCGTGACCGCCTCGGCCTCGCCGTCCGTGGTGCCCGCGCCCTACTCGAATCCGGCCGGCGTGGATCCGGAAGAAGCCTTCGTCGCCTCGCTCTCGAGCTGTCACATGCTGACCTTCGTCTTCCTGGCCTCGCGCGAGGGATACCTGGTCGAGAGCTACGAGGACGAGGCGGTGGGAGTGATGACGAAGAACGAGCGGGGCGCGTTCTGGATCAGCACGGTGACCCTGCGCCCGACGATCGTCTACGGCGGGGACAAGACGCCGTCAGCGGAGGACGAGGCGCGGTTGCATCATGGGGCGCACGCGCAGTGCTTCATCGCGAACTCGGTGAAGACGGAGGTGACCGTCACGCCCCGGGCGCGCTGACGCGCGCGCCCCGGTCAGCGCTCGGGCGTCGTGGGATCGACGTCGCGCGCGCCCGCGGTCCGCTGCCGGAAGTCGGGCGGCGCCTCGCGCCCGCGCTCGGTATAGGCCCGGCGGATCGCTTCGACGTTGGGCGCGAAGATCGTCTTGCGGTTTGCGCGCGCCCACTCGTTCGATCCGCGCGTGGTCTCCACGGAGCCCTGGAAGTGCGGCATGACGTAGCGCGCGAAGAGCTCGTAGCTCTTGAGGGTCTGCTCGCGGTTCGCCCACTCGTGGGCGCGGAAGAGGAGCCCGCCGAACCCGCCATCGCTCAGCTCCTCGAGCCGACGGATCCCACGCACGACCGTGTCGACGGAGCCGACGAGCGTGGTCCCCATCTTCACGCCCTCGGTGAGCGGATCGTCGGACCGACCCGGGGGGCGCCCGAGGGTTTCCTCGAAGTAGGTCACCGTCTCGTGACGTTCGGCGCGCTTGACCTGGCGTAGCGCCTCCTCGTCGTCCTCGGCGACGTGGACGTTGACGACGAGCTTCCAGTCCCTACGGTCCATCGTCTTGCCGTGCTTGGCGGCGGTCTCCTCGGCGAGCTTCCACTGGTTGGCCAGCGCCTCGGGCCCGCCGGGGATGCCGGCGCCGAGCGACAGCACGCCGAGACCGTGACGACCCGCGGCCACGACCCCGGACGGCGTCATCACGCTCGCCACCGCGATCGGAAAGCACGGCTCGGTGTACGGCGCCAGGTGGAGACGCGCCTGGCGCAGCTCGAACCAGTCGGTCTTCATGGTGACCGGCTCCTCGCAGCGGAGCAGCGCCATGATGGCGTCGAGCGACTCGTCCATGCGCGGGCGCTGGTTCACGGGTTCGAGGCCCATCATGTAGGCGTCGGAGACCAGCGCGCCGGGTCCGCAGCCGAGCATGCTGCGCCCTCGCGTCATGTGATCGAGCTGGACGAACCGCTGGGCCACCAGCAGCGGATGGTGATAGGGCAGGCTCGTCACCCCCGAGCCCAGCATGATGTGCCGCGTGCGCTCGGCGGCGGCGGCGATGAAGATCTCGGGCGACGCGATGAGCTCCCAGCCCGCCGAGTGGTGCTCGCCGATCCACACCTCGTCGTAGCCGAGGTAGTCCATCCACTCGATGAGCTCCATGTCGCGGTTGAGGGCGAGCGTGGGGTTCTCGCCGATCCGGTGGAACGGTGCCAGGAAGATCCCGAACCTCATCCCTTTGTGAGTCATGGGCTCGATGGTAGCACGCGCGTATGCCGCCCTCGATCGCCACGCGCGGCAATGGCCGCTTCGACCTCGGCCAGCTGCGCGTCGACCGGCCGATTGCCGTCGAGCTGGACGACGGGACACGGGAGCGTCGCCCGCCACGCGTCGTGCAGGGCACGACTGCGCATGTCCAGCCCCCCTTCGTCGTACTGCGCCGCCCAATCGAGAAACTCGACGTGGGTCCGATGGAGGGCGCCACCCGGTGCCAGGGCCGCGGGGCCGTAGCGCTGGAGCTCGCGCGCCCGAAGCGCGCCGAGCCGCACCGCCGTCGGGACAATGAGCAGGACCGCGAGCTCGAACTCGGGCACGAGCGCGTCCCCCCATCCGCAGAGAGAGCCCGAGAGCACCCACGAGGGGGAGGCGGCCAGGGCGGCGCGCAACAACACGAGGCGCGCGTCGCGCGGGCGCTTCTGTTGATACGGCGGATCGGTCGGCAGCCAGAAGAAGTCGTCGGTGTCGACGTGCCGGTGGCCGTACTTGCGACTCAAGACGGACGCGAGCGACGTGGTCCCGCTGCCCGAGGCGCCGAAGACGTGGATGCGATCGGGGATCACGTCACACCCAGACCCCGTCCTTCGCGGTGAGCTCGGTCCGCGCGTCGCCGGTATTGATCGTGCCCGCCGGCTCGACGAGCATCATCTTGCACTCGCGGCGCGCGAACGGCTTGTGCTCCACGCCTCTGGGGACGACGAACATCTCGCCGGAACGCAGAACGACCTCGCCGTCCCGGAGGTGAATCGTCAGCTCCCCGTCCAGGACGATGAAGACCTCGTCCGTCTCGGCGTGCGTGTGCCAGACGAACTCGCCCTCGATCTTCACCAGCTTGAAATGATAGTCGTTCATCTGCGCGATGATCCGCGGCGACCAGCGCTCGCTGAACATGGCGAACTTTGCGTCGAGGTTGATGGCGGTGTAGGACGTCATTCGAACACCTCATCGGCGCGGGCCAAGAGGGTCGGCGGGAGGATGATGCCGAGCGCCTTGGCGGTCTTGACGTTGAGGGAGAGCGTGAAGCGCGTCGGCCGCTGGACCGGGATGTCCGCCGGCTTCGTGCCGGCGAGGACCTTGACCGCGAGCGTTGCCGTCTGGGCGTACATCGTCGCCACGTCCGGCCCGTAAGAGACCAGGCCGCCATCCTTCGCATAACCGGGAAATGGCACGAGCGTCGGCAGGCGGTGTCGCGCGGCGAGCTCGGCGATGTTCCGACGGCCTGTGTTGAAGATCGGCGAGGTCAACACGATCATGCCGTTCGACCGCTCCCGCATCGCCGAGCGAAACGCGCCGTCGATGTCCGCCGTGGCGCGGGCCTCGACGGGATACACCGTCAGCTTGAGCACCTGCGCGGCGCTGCGGGCGGCGTCGAGCTGCGCGGGACCCGTCGTGGGATCCCAGAGCACGGCGACGCGCGCGAGCATCGGGACCGCCGTCTTCAGGATCTCGAGCCATTTCCCGGCGAGCTCGGGGAAGTCCATGAACACACCCGTCAGGTTGCCTCCCGGCCGGGACAGCGTCTTCACGAATCCCGACGCGACCGGGTCACTCTCGAGATCCAGTCCCACGACCGGGATCGTCGCGGTCGCGGCATGAATCGCCGCCACGCCCGGACGGGCGACGGCCTGGAGTAGATCGGGATGGAGTTTTGTCAACTCGGCCGCCAGCGGCGCCAGAGCACGGCCGTCGCCGAAGCGCAGGTCGAAAGTCAGATTGCGTCCCTCGACGTATCCGGCAGCCGCGAGCCCCTGGCGAAACGCCTCGAAATTGCTCCGGAAGATGCTGTTGTCCGCGCCGGGATAGAGGACGCCGATGCGGACGGTCTTCTTCCCCGCGGACTCTTCCCTCTGCGGTTGTGACGCCGTGGGCACCGAGGTCAGCAGCACGGCGATCGACGACAACGCCGCAATCACGGGAAAGGCTTTGATCATGCGAGATCCTGTTCGCTGAAGCGTAGCGTGCGATGCCCACGGCGTCCAGAGTAGAGGTCCGAGAGCGCACTCAGGTCCACGATCGCTCACCCTCGGCGCGCGTGCGGCCCAGATAGGCGCGGGCCACGTCCTCGTGACGCAGGAGATCGGCGGCGCGGCCTTCCAGCACGATGCGCCCCTGCTCGAGGACGTAGCCGCGGTCGGCGATGCCGAGCGCGGCCTCGGCCAGCTGCTCGACGATCAACAATGTGAGCCCCTCCTCGCGCAGCCGAGCCAGCGTCTCGAACACCTCCCGCACGAGGCGTGGGGCCAGGCCGAGCGACGGCTCGTCGAGCAGGAGCAGGCGGGGTCGCGCCATCAGGGCGCGCGAGATGGCCAGCATCTGCTGCTCGCCACCGGACAGCGTCCCCGCCGCCGCGTCGCGTCGCTCGCGCAGGATGGGAAAGCGCGCGAAATGCCGCTCGAGGTCCTCGGCGACGTCGCCCCGGCGGCCGTATGCGCCGAGCCGCAGGTTGTCGAGCACGGTCTGGTCGGGGAAGATCTGGCGGCCTTCGGGCACGAGGGCGATGCCATGGCGGGCGATCCAGTGCGCGTCGCGCCCGCCGATGTCTCGGTCCTCGAAGCGGATGGCCCCGCGCCGGGGAGGCAGGAGTCCCGCGATGGTCCGGAGCGTCGTGGTCTTGCCGGCGCCGTTGGCGCCCACGATGACCACGATCTCGCCGTGATCCACGTGGAAGCCGATCTGGTGCAGGACCTCCATGCGACCGTAGGCGCCCGTCAGCTCCGTGACCGCGAGGAGCGGCGCCGCCCCGGCGGGCGCGACGCGCTCGCGCGGCACCCGTTGCCTCGCCGCCACGCTCTCGCCCAGGTAGGCCTCGAGCACGGCGGGGTCGCGCTGGATCGCCGCCGGCGCGCCCTCCGCGATCTTCCGTCCGTAGTTCAGCACGGTCACGCGGTCGGAGGCGCGCATGACGAGGTCCATGTGGTGCCCCACGAGGAGCACCGCGGTGCCGGCCCCGCGGATGCGCTGGATCAGCTCGGCGAGGGCGTCGATCTCCACCTGGGCCAGCCCGGCCGCGGGCTCGTCGAGCAGGAGCGCGTCCGGACGCCGGCCGAGCGCGCGCGCGATCTCGACCAGCCGCTTGTGGCCGAAGGGCAAGTTCCGCGCGGGCTCATCGGGATCGCCCTTGTAGCCGACGAAAGCGAGCAGGCCGAGCGCCTCGGCGCGCAGCCGGCGCTCGCGCGCTGCGACCGCCGGACCGCCGGCGAGGGCCGCCCACACGCTGCCGATCCGCTGTCCGGCCAGCCCGACCTCGACGTTCTCGACGACCGTCATCGCGTCGAAGAGCTGAGTGGTCTGGAAGGTCCGCCCCACGCCCGCTCGCGCGATCTGATGTGGCGGCGCGCCCTCGAGCACCGTCGCGCCGAACCGGATCCGTCCCGCGCTCGGCCGGTAGAAGCCGCTCAGCAAGTTCAAGAGTGTGGTCTTGCCCGCGCCGTTTGGACCGATGAGACCGTGGACCTTGGCCGGCGCCAGCGCGAGGTCGACGCCGGCGAGCGCGGCGATGCCGCCGAAGTGAATCTCGAGCCCCTGGGCCTCGAGTCCTCGGCCCTCCGTTCGCGCCGGGCGCCACGGCTCGGCCGCGACGGCGCCGTCGCGCCGGCGCGTCGCCCGCAACCCGAGCGCGCCCACGACGCCGCCGGGCAGGAAGTAGATGCTCGCGAGCAGCAAGCCACCGTATAGGATCAGCCGGTAGTCGGAGAACTGGTGGAGCAGCTCGGGCAGCACGATCAGCACGAGCGCCCCCACGACCGGTCCCATCACGCGGCCCAGGCCGCCGAACAGGATCACCAGCAGGAACAGGATCGACGTCTGCATGGTGAAGCTGTCCGGGCTGACGAAGCCCGAGAGGAAGGCGTAGAGACAGCCGCCCGCGCTGGCGAACGCCGCCCCGACGGTGAAGGCCGCGGTCCGGAGAACGTACGGATTGAGGCCAAGCGACTCCGCGGCGATCTCGCTCTCCCGCACCGCGACGAGCGCCCGTCCCCACGCCGAGCGCTGGAGGTTCCGCGCGACGGCGAGGCTCGCGAGAACCGCCAGCAGCACGACGTAGTAGTAGCGGGGGAGGGTCAGCTCGAGCGCGCCCAGGCGAGGCCGAGGGATGTTGGCGATGCCGCCGAAGCCCTGGGTGACGGCGTTCCATTCGATGAGCCCGTGCTCGACGATGATGCCGAAGGCGATCGTCACCATCGCGAGATACGGGCCGGTCACACGGAGCGACGCGAGCGCCAGGACCACACCCACCGCCGCGCCCACGCCGGCGGCGAGCGGCAACGCCACCCAGAAGCCGAGCCCCAGCCGCGTCGCCACGATCGCGCCCGTGTAGGCGCCGAGCGCATAGAACCCGGCCTGGCCGAGCGACACCTGGCCCGAGGAGCCGGCGAGAATGTTGAGCCCCGTGCCGACCACGATGGTGATGCCGATCAGCATCGCCACGAAGAGGTAGTAGGTGTTGGCCGTGGCGAGCGGCACCACGGCCGCGGCCGCGAGCACGACGATGCCGAGCGCGCGCGCGGCGGACGTCACGCTACACGCGCCGCAGGGTCGGGACGCCGAAGAGTCCCCATGGGCGCAGCAAGAGCACGACGATCACGAGGGCGAACCCCAGGATCTCGCGCACGCCGGTGCCGAGGTACCCCGCCACGACGGCCTCGAAGACCCCATAGAGAATGCCGGCGACCACGATCCCCCGCGCGCTCTCGATACCGCCGATGATGGCGACGGCGAAGGCCTTGAGACCCATCGTCGTCCCCATCGTGGCGGAGACGTTCAGCAGTGGAGCGAGCAGGATGCCGGCGATGCCGGCCAGGACCGAGCTGAGCGCGTAGGCCGCGGTGATCGTCCGGCTCACGTTGATCCCCATGAGGCCGGCGGCATCGTGGCTGAAGGCGACGGCGCGGAGCGCCTTGCCCGCGAGCGTGCGCCGGAAGGCCAGCTCGACCAGTGCCATGATCGCGATGCCGACGACGGGCACCAGCAGCTCCTGGGGATAGACGCCGGCGTCCAGGACCGTCCACGGGCGGAGGGTAAGGGCCGAGGGAAAGGCGCGGGCGTCCTTGCCGAAGACGATCATCGTGACGTTCTCGGCGATGATGCCGACGGCGATCGTCGAGAGGAGCCAGGCGATCGACGACGAGGCCAGGAACGGCCGGACGGCCATGCGCTCCACCAGGACACCGAGCGCCGCCAGCGCGAGCAAGGTCACGACGACCGTCGGCAGCAGCGGCCAGCCGGCGGCGACGTGGAGGCCGTAGGCGACGACGGCGCCCACCATCACGGACTGTCCCTGCGAGAAGTTGACGGTCCGGCTCGTGGCGTAGGTGATGTTGTACCCCAGCGCCACGAGCGCATACATGCTGCCGAGGGCGAGGCCGGAAAAGACGAGCTGCGCGAGCACCTAACCGACATGGGGGGCTCCGGGCGCCCCCCATTCCCCCCATTGGTGGCTCGGGACGCCCCGGCGAAGCCGTGGCGCCCCTCGGGTTACGCGGACATTCACCTAGGCTACTTCATGGCAACGGGAACGATCTTGCCGCCGCGCCAGGTCACGAGGACGTAATCACTCTCGGTCAGCGCGTCGTGCTCCTCGGGGGTGAAGGGTCGCTTGTAGGTCTTGATCAGTCCCTTGTACTCGCCCAGGCTCTCGAGCGCGTCACGGACCTTCGCGCCGTCGGCGGCGCCGGCCTTGTCGATCGCGAGGCCGACGAGGTGCATGGCGTCGTAGGCGTTCGCGGTCCCCACGGGGGCCAGGATGTCCTCCGGCCCCTTGAGGCCGTACTTGGCCTTGAGCGCCGCGATCACCCGTTCGCCGATCTCGCTCTGCTTGCCGAAGAAGCTGTAGGTCTGCACGAAGACGACCGACTCCGCGAGCTCGCCCGTCAGCTCGGGGAAGCGTCCGCCGCTGATGCCCCAGTGAGAGATCGTGGGGACCTCCCAGCCGATCTTGGCGCGGCTCTTGACGACCTGGGCGCCCTCGGGCGCGTTGGCGACCATCACGATGGCGTCGGCGCCTCCGCTCTTGAGGCGCAGGAGCTGGGGGCTCATGTCGGGATCGTTCCAGTTGAACTTCTCGTAGCCTACGGCGGGGGCGCCGAGCTTGCCGAGCCACTTCGTCAGGCCCTCCTGGTTGGAGGCGCCCCACGGCGTGTTCTCGAGGATGACCCCGGGCTTCTTCTTGCCGAGCTTCTCGACGACGTGCTTGGCGAGGAAGTGATCGACGATGTCGTCGTTGGCGGAGACGCGGAACATGAAGTTCGGCGTGCGGCCGTTGCGCGTGATGTTGGTGGCCGCCGCCCAGGTGCCGACGTACGGCACCTTGAGCTCGTGGAACACCGGGAGCATGGCCAGGCCGACGGGCGAGTGCAGACCCCCGAAAACGGCGACCGCCTTCTCGCGCTCGATCACGTCGCGGGCGGCGGTGACGCCCTTGGACGGGTTGCCTTCCTCGTCGCGGATCACGAGCTCGATCTTCGAGCCGCCGAGGACACCGCCGCGCGCGTTGATCTCGTCGATCGCGATCGTGAGCCCGCGCTTGATGGCCTCCCCCGACAGCGCCGACCCGCCCGACGTGGCGGCCACGAGCGCGACCTTGACGGGAGGCTTGCCCTGGGTCCACGCCGTCGCGGCCAGGGCCAGGAGAAGTGTCGAGAGCAGGGCAGTTCCGAGGAATGTCCGGCGCAGCATGAGAGCCTCCTCGCGGGTGGATTCTCGACGGGATACTACAAGCGCGGACGCGGCGTCACAAGCCCGCGCGAGGAGGCTCTACGCGGCCACTTCCACGAGCCGGACGCGGATCTTTCCCTGGCTCACCAGCGCCCAGATGAGCGAGGTGGCCGAGGCCTCGGAAATCCTCAGCCGCCGCGCCAGCTCCGCCGGCTCCATCGCCCCGGCGGCCAGGGTCGTCAGGATCTCGTTGTCGATATCGCTCCACCAATCGTCCATGGTCATGCCTCACTCCGGAGATGCAGTTCGCCCGACGTCGCCTGAGCGGCACCAATCGTGCCAAGCGTCGAGGCTCGACAAATCGCCCACTTGTTGCCGTGGATGGGGTGGGATGCCGACGAACGCAGCAGCCGGACCGTCTGGGTGCTCGGTTGACCGGCAGGTCCACTTGACAAGGCGATACCGCACCGGCAGAGTCTCGGCACCGTGAGGTTGTCCGCCTTCGCTCCGAGCCGTAAACAATGGGAGCCGGTCGCGTTCGCTTCGCCGTCGCTCTTTCTCATCGGCGTCGTCATCCTGTTCCCGCTCGCGTACGCCTTCTACCTGTCGCTGCTGAACTTCGACCTGTCGGTCGGGCCCGACGCCGAGTTCGTCGGCGCGCGGAACTACGCCGAGGCGCTGTTCCGCGACGGCCGCTTCCTCGGCTCGG
>Ga0207646_10003291_pt1 | contig 18397 bp, 17 predicted proteins | sample KBSK5502metaG_FD_184343 | JGI IMG/M metagenome (GOLD analysis project Ga0207646, IMG submission 184343) | Corn, switchgrass and miscanthus rhizosphere microbial communities from Kellogg Biological Station, Michigan, USA - KBS K5-50-2 metaG... | ecosystem: Host-associated > Plants > Roots >...
CGGTACCCGCTCGAAGTAATTGCAACGCGGCTGGAAGACGCATCCCTTTGGCAGCTTGATCGGCGATGGAGGGTTGCCGCGGATGGGATCGAGGCGCTTGTGTGGGTCGCGATCCATGCGCGGGATCGACGAGAGCAGGCCCAGGGTGTACGGCATCTCAGGGTTGTCGTAGATCACGCGTGTCGGTCCTAGCTCGACGATCCGCGCGCCGTACATCACCGCGACCTGATCCGCAACGTCGGCAACGATCCCGAGATCATGAGTGATCAGGATGACGGTGGTCCCGAATTCGGCCTGCAGGCTCTGGATCAGCTCCATGATCTGAGCCTGGACGGTCACGTCGAGCGCCGTGGTCGGCTCGTCGGCGATCAGGAGATCAGGCGAGTTGATGAGGGCCATCGCGATCATCACACGCTGACGCATGCCGCCGGAAAGCTGGTGCGGATAGGCGTCGATCCGGCGGTCGGCCGCCGGAATCCCGACGTGTCGCAGCATCTCGAGCGTCTCTCGACGAGCGAGCTTGCCTCCGATCGACCGGTGCGCGCGAATCGCCTCGCTGATCTGGTCGCCGATCCGATAGAACGGGTGCAGGCTCGACATCGGATCCTGGAAGATCATCGCCATCTCGTCGCCGCGGAGCGCCTGGACGTCTTCGTCCGGCATGGCAACCAGCTCCTGCCCGTCAAGCCATATCTCGCCGGTGACCTTGGCGGCCTTGCGGTTGACGAGCCCCATGATGGCCTGCGCGGTGACGCTCTTGCCCGATCCGGACTCACCGACGATCGCCAGGGTCTTGCCCTTCTCCAGGGACAGGGAGACGCCATCGACGGCCCGCACGAGGCCGTCCTCGGTAGGGAACGCCACGGCGAGGTCCTTGACCTGTAGAAACGGCCGATCGAGCGCCGCGCCGGTCCGCATTACCTCTGAATCCGAGATCACCCCATCCGAGATCATCCAACCCTCACGCGCGGGTCGATGACGGCGTAGAGCATGTCAACGACGAGGTTGGCGAAGATGATGATCGCCGCGGTCACCAGCGTGATCCCGGTGATGAGCGGGAGGTCCGAGTTCAGAACCGATCCTACCGCAAGGGAGCCGAGCCCGGGAAGGCTGAAGATGTTCTCGCTGATGATCGCTCCGCCGAGCAGACCGGCGAGGTCGAGGCCGGCGGCGGTGACGATTGGCGTCAGCCCGGCGCGCAACGCGTGCTTGACGACGACCACCCGCTCTGGGAGGCCCTTAGCTCGGGCCGTTCGGATGTAGTCGTCGCCGAAGACCTCGAGCACCTGGTTCCGGGTCAGGCGCATGTAGAACGCCGCGTACAGGACGGCGAGCACGATCCAGGGCAGGATCATCGTCTGCAGGAACTGGACCGGATTGTCGAACGGCGACACGTACGAGGGGAATGGCAGCCACTGCAACCTGATGATGACGAAGAAGATCAGCAGCAGTCCGATGAAGAACGAGGGCATCGAGTAGCCGATGAGGGAGATGCCCATGATCGTCCGGTCGACCCAGCTCCCGCGGTTCAGGGCGGCGACGATTCCCAGGCTGATCCCGGTCACGATCCAGATCAGGAACGCACCGATGGCTAACCAGAAGGTGACCGGCGCCGCGTCCGTGATGGCCTGCAGCACCTGTTCATGGCGGTTGTAGGAGTAACCCAGGCATGGAGCGTGGCAGATGATCGGCTCGGGCGAGTCCTCGCTGAAGGTCCTTCCGAAGAAGATGCCCTTCACGAAGTTGGTGTATTGGGTCAGGACCGGCTGGTCGAGGCCCAGGCGGTGCCGGTTGGCCTCGATGATGGCCGGACTGCACGCCCTGCCGCAGGTCAGTCGGGCGGGGTCGCCCGGCAGTAGGTTGAAGAGGACGAAGACCGTGATGCTGAGGAGGAAGAGGAGCACGACCATGCCCACGACTCGGCGAAGGAGGTACGCGAACACGGTCGGCTCCCTTTCCTAGCGAGTGCTCCCCCAGGGGAGCGGCTGGCGCCGCTCCTCTGGGAATGAAGGCCTAAGCCTCGCCCTACGGCAGGGTGTACATCTGGCCGTACGGCCACGAGCCGTAGGCCGGCCAGCGGTAGATCGGGCCGACCTTCTTGCCGGCCAACGTCTGGGAGAGCCCGAAGAATGTGGGCAGAACCCACATGTTCTCCACGACCTCCTTGTTGAGGGCTTGCCACTTCGTGGACTGGTCGTTTCGGTCGGTGTCGGTCTGCGCCGTCTCGACCGCCTGATTCACGGTGCTGTCGTCCAGTTGGGAGAGGTCCCAGCCACCCTTCTGGGTGAAGAGCGGCGGGATGACCGTCGAGGCGTTCGGCCAGTCAGCGCCCCAACCCGCGGTGCCGAAGTCACCCGACTTCGCCGGGTCGAAGACGATGCTGTAGTACTGGCCCGGTTCCAGCGGAGCCAGCTTGATGGTGAACCCCGCCGCCTCGAGCGAGGACTTCACGATCGCCGCCGTCTTCGCGTTGGTCGGCGTGTTGGCGAAGTTGAAGGTCAGGGTTGGAGCCGGCTTGCCCGACTGGGCGATAAGCGTCTTGGCGAACGCCGCGTCCCCGGCGTCGGGAACTTTGTGCCCGGCCTCCCAGTCAAGCGTCCCGTCCAGCAGGCCAGTCGAGGCGTAGTCCTGCCCGATGTTCGGCTTGATGATGCCGTCTGCCATCGCGCCGGCGAACGCGCCGCCGATGTTGAGCCGGATCGCCTGCCGGTTGAGAGCGACCCACATGGCCCGACGAACATTGACGTCCTTGACCTTGTTGACGTTGACCCAGTAGTAGCGAGCGTACGGGTCGAAGCCACTCACCGCCCGACCCGTGAACTGCGCAGTCGTGTGCTCGGTGTCGGTGAAGATAGTCGCCAGGTTCTCTGGCTGAATGTTCCCGTACTGGATCGCGTAGTTGTCATTGCCCGCGCTCGCGATGAGTCGCTGGTCCATGACCTTGGGGTCGATCCCGAAGTCGACCTCCCACTTGTCCGGGTAGTTGGCACGGATCGGGTCGCTGGCCTTGTTCCACTTCGGATTGCGGACCAAGATCATCTTGCCACCGTTGCCGGTCGCGTAGCTCTGGACCATGTACGGGCCGTCGGAGACGACGAGGTGCCCGGGCTGTCCGTAGCTCTCGCCGGTGTCGTCAGACTTGCGAACCGGGGAGAACCCTAGCGTGGTGGTGTAGTTGAAGTCCGGGACAGGCTTGCTGAGGTTGAAGGTGATCGCGTTCCCGTTGCAGGTGACCGCCTTGTCGTACAGCGCCTGCTGTGCCGCCGTGGCCTTGTACGGGCCGGGGTATTGCGATGACCCGTCAGGCTTGGACGGAATGTTGAGGTACGCGACCTGATAGGTCGGGCCCTGGTTGATCACGTCGGTCGCGAACGTCCGCGAAACGCCGTACTTGACGTCTGCACAGGTGACCGCGGAGCCGTCCTGCCAGGTAACCCCATCACGCAGGGTGAAGCTCCATTGCGTCGCCGTTGCGTTGTGCGTGCCAGTGTCGGTCGCCATGTCCGGAACGACCGAGGTGCCCTCCTTGGCATCGGCCGAGTACTTGTAGGAGGTGAGGGAACGCTGGATGGTGCCTCCGAAGAAGGCGAGGTCCTCACCCGTGTAGATGCGCTGCGGGTCGACCTGGTCCCACTGCTGTGCTTGGGTCAGCAGGTAGATCGTTCCGCCGGTCTTCGGGGCGTTTGACTGGGCGCCGCCCGAGGCACCCCCCGAGGTGACCGCATTCCCGCCGCTGCACGCCGCCAGCGTGAGAGCAGTCGCGGCGCCTACGGCAAAGCCACGAAGCAACCGAGCCTTGGATCTGACCATATTCCATCCTCCAACGAGTGGGCCCGGGAAGAGTCCCGGCGCAAAAGTGATGAGAGACTATACAGAGCTACCTACGAATTCGGTTGCGGCGACGTCAGTGGGACCATCCCGCCGATGCGTCGTGCAGAAACCGGCTCAGTGAATGGCCTTCGGATCCAACGCGTCCCGGAGCGCGTCGCCGAGCAGGTTGAACGAGACGACCAGGATGACGAGCACCGTTCCGGGAATGAACAGGTACGTTGGAACGACGTCGAAGTAGCTCACCGATTGGGCAAGCATTGATCCGAAGGTGACATCGGGCGGAAGCACGCCCACGCCGAGGAATGAGAGTGCGGCCTCGAGGCCGATGTACGCGGGAAGGGTGAGCGTCGCGTAGACGAGGATCGGTGCCCAAAGGTTGGGCAGGATCTCCGTGAACAGGATCCGTCGCTTGTTCGCCCCCATGGCCACCGCCGCTTCCACGAATTCGCGCTCCCGGAGGCTCAGTACCTGCCCGCGCACGATGCGGGCCAGGTAGGGCCAGCCGAAGACGCTCATCACCAGGATCAGATAGACGATGCGCGAGATGTTCCCCTCTGGGATCCCAAGGCTGGTCAGGCGATCGGTGAGGACCCCCGACAGGGCCAGGACAATGAGCAGGAACGGGAACGCTAGGACCAGGTCCATCAGACGCCCGACGATGTTGTCGGTCCAGCCGCCGCTGTAGCCGGCGACGATGCCGATCACGGTGCCCAGGGCGACCGTCATCAGGGTGGCGCTCGTCGCGATGACGAGCGAGATCCTCAGGCCAAACAACAGCTGAGCGCCGATGTCACGCCCGGTCCCCCATTCCACGCCGAGAGGATGGGCCCAGCTGATGCCTCCCAATGCCCCTAACGGTTTGCCACCGAGATCGCTGATCAGCTCGGAGTGGAGGGTGTATGGGCTGATGCCGAACACGCCGGCCACTACCGGCCCGACGATGGCTATGAGGTAATAGAGCACCAGCACGACCAGGCAGACCATGGCGAGCCTGTCGCGGCGCAGACGCGACCAGACGATCTGGCGCAGGCTGCGGCCGCTGGTCTGGGCCTGGGCTTCTCCCTGGAAGCCGGCAACTTCCGAACTCGGGACGGCGACCATGGCGAGGAGACTATTCCTCCGGTGCGGTTATGAAAACGAAACCCTGCCCACCGATGGTTCTAGCGAATCCTGACTCGCGCCGCAATGTTAAGCCAGGCCTGACTCTAATCGCGCGAACCATGCCACATCCTTAATACCAGCGCTAGGCCTGTCAGGTTCAGCTCGCTACGCGCGCCCCACGCATGCGTATCGTGGTCTGCGGTTCGCCGTCGCGCGAGAAGGGTGCATCCGAAATCTGCGTCCGCGTGCGCCAGCCCGGAAGCGGGAGGTCCGTATCCGGCGCGACGTATGCTGTCGACTGCTCCATAAGCGGGTTATTGCCTTCATCCAGGGGCGGAACGGCCCGCCGGGCCGCAGACGCGACGAAAGGCGACTGTGTTCCCGGGAACAGGTTGCTCTCCGGAGTAGTGACAACGGCAAACAGCATGACCGCGGCTACGGCAGCGGCGGACGCCATGCCTCCCCACTGGACCACGCGGGCCGTCCATGGACGCTCCGGCCGGTCGACAGTCCGGCGGCGAACCAGCTGCCAGCTCGCTCCGGAAGGAGCGCTGCCCTCCACCCGCTCCCGGAGCGCACGACGCAGGTTCTTGACCAGCGCTCGGTCGATGCCGATCTCCCGGCGACAGTCCGCGCAGGACTGCATGTGGGCCAGGTACGGGTCAGAGCGAGACTCGAGCTCCTCGCCGAAGGCGAAGTAGTCGAGAAGCTCTCGGCGAGCGCGGCTACAGCTCACCGATCGACACCGTTGCACCGGCTGGCGCGCGCTGCTCCTCGGGCAGCCGCGTTCGCAGCGCCTTCAAAGCGTAGTGCACGCGCGACTTCATGGTGCCCACGTTGCAGGCCGCGATCTCGGCCGCTTCGGCCAATGAGTAGCCGTGCAGGTAGTAGAGGATGACGGCCGTCTGCTGCTTGGGGGGCAGCGCATCGATAGCGCGCTGGAGGACCTCGATGATCTCGCGGGACTCGACCACCTGGTCCGGGCGCGAGGTCAGGTCCGCCACCAGGTTGCTGATCAGCGCGGTGATGGGCTCGATCGTCACCTTGCGGCGGGCGATGCGGCTGTAGCAGAGGTTGGTCGTCACCCGATGAAGCCACGGCAGCGGAGATCGATCCGTTCGCAGCCGATGCCTGTTCCGATAGGCCTTGACGAAGCAATCCTGCAGGATCTCCTCCGCCAGGAACGGGTCGCGGGTGATCGCCAGTGCGGTCGTGTAGACCGGCCGCTGATAGGCCGTGAAGAACTCCTCGAACGCATCGGGGTCCCCCGACCTCATGCGTACGACGAGCGGGTCCGGCTGCTGCGTGACCACTGGCACCCCGTGTTCAATGCGCCGCTTGGCCCCGAATCGTACCCCCCTGCCGCCATTGAGGGTCAAGCACCAGCGTCCTGATGAGCCGATCTGCCGACCGGCGGGGGGCCGAAGTCGTGCCGCAGATCAGGCCGCCGGGCGGCAGCCGCTTCGTCCAGGCGTCCCACGGGCGTCGTCGTGGGCGCCGCTCTTAGACTGGCCGGGTCGCTGGCGGCCCGGTTCGCGATCTCGTGCATCACCTCCACGAACCGGTCCAGCGTCTCGAGGCTCTCCGTCTCGGTTGGCTCGATCATCAGCGCCTCTTCCACGATCAGCGGGAAGTAGATCGTGGGTGGATGGATCCGATAGTCCAGGATCGCCTTCGCGATATCGAGCGTCGTGACACCGTGCTCATGTTTCTGGCGCCGCCCACTGAATACCACCTCGTGCTTGCAGATGCGGTCGTAGGGGAGGTCGTAGGCATCGGTAAGGCGCACACGAAGGTAGTTGGCAGCCAGTACGGCATCGTCGCTCACCTCTCGCAGGCCATGGTCGCCGTTGCTACGGATATAGGTATAGGCGCGCAGGTGCATCCCGAAGTTGCCCGTGAAGGCGCGGACCTTGCCGATGCTCTGCGGACGGGTCCCTTCGGCTTCCAGCGCGAAACGGACGCCCGGGGTTGATCGGCCCGCCCAGGCATTGCGCTTGACCTTCTCCTCATCACCTTGCACGAGGAGTGGCAGAGGCTCCGGGAGGAAGGCCGCGAGTCGCTCGCTGACCCCCACGGGGCCGGCCCCCGGCCCCCCGCCGCCGTGCGGCGTGGAGAAGGTCTTGTGCAGGTTGAAGTGCATGACGTCAAAGCCGGCGTCTCCCGCACGAAAGCGACCGAGGATCGCGTTCAGATTGGCGCCGTCCATGTAGGCGATCGCGCCGGCCTCATGCACGGCGACGACCACCTGATCGATTTGATCCTCAAAGATCCCGAGGGTCGAGGGGTTGGTGATCATGAGCGCGGCCGTGTGCGGGCCAAGCGCTTCCCGAAGCTCGCCGAGGTCGATGCCGCCGCGCTCGTTCGAGCGAATGGTGACCGTCCGGTAGCCAACCATGGTGGCCGTGGCGGGGTTCGTGCCGTGCGAGCTGTCCGGAACGAGCACCGTCGTGCGCTGCTCGCCCTCTCCCCTGGACCGATGGTAGGCGCGGGTCATCAGCAGGCCGGTCAGCTCACCCTGTGCGCCGGCGGCCGGCTGGAGGCTGACGGCGGCCATGCCGCTGATCTCGCGCAGGAGCTCGGCGAGCAGCCACTGCAGCTCGAGGCTCCCCTGGCTGAGCTCCGCGGGGTCGAGCGGGTGAGACTCGCTCAGGCCCGGCAAACGCGCAGCCCACTCGTTGACCTTGGGGTTGTATTTCATGGTGCACGAGCCGAGCGGATAGAAGCCAAGGTCGATGGCGTGGTTCAGGTGGCTCAGCCGGTTGAAGTGCCGAAGGAGGTCGAGCTCGCTCACCTCCGGCAGGTGAGCCGCCGCCGACCGCAGCGCTTCCGGCGGCACGTCTGGCTGCGATGCGGCAGCGGCCCGCGCAGCGCTTGATGCCGCGGGGAATCGCACGTCACGCCGGCCGGGCCGGGACGCCGCGAAGATCAGCGGCTCGACGACCTGCAGCTGCTCGCCACCCTCCGGCGAGCTGAAGGCCGCGCCCCGCCCGGAGCGGTCCTCGTCGGATGGGGCACCAGCCGCCGGAGCGGGCCGCTCGGTGACGCTCACGTCGACGCCTCGAGTGCGTCGACCAGCCGCGCAACGTCTTCGTCTGTGGTGAGCTCAGTGGCCGCCAACAGCAGGCAGTCCTGCAGGGCTGGATAGGCGGCCTCGAGCGGGAAGCCGGCGACGATCCCTTGCTCCGCGAGGGTCGCGTGCCGGCGCTTCCCGTCCGGGACCCTGACCACCGCCTCGGCGAAGTACGGGGCGCTGAGGCGCGGACGGCCGACACCCGCGGACTCGAGGGCGGCGACAGTGTGTCGGGTCTGCAGCATCGACAGCTCGGCCACCTCGCGAAGGCCTTCGGGTCCCACGGCCGACAGATACGCAGTCGCGGCCAACGCGCACAGCGCCTGGTTGGTGCAGATGTTGCTTGCCGCCTTTTCGCGTCGGATGTGCTGCTCGCGCGCCTGCAAGGTGAGGACGTACCCGCGCCGGCCGGCGGCATCTCGCGTCGCACCCACCAGACGTCCGGGCATCTGCCGCACCGACTCCATGCGCGCGGCGATGAGGCCCACGTACGGCCCGCCGAAGCTGAGCGGGATGCCGAGCGGCTGGCCCTCAGCGGCGACGATATCGGCCCCGTAGGCACCCGGAGCCTCGAGGATGGCGAGCGACGTCGGCTCGACCACTGCGACGAACTGGGCGCCGTGCCGGTGAGCCGCATCAGCCAGCGCCGCCATCGGCTCGATCCCGCCGAAGAAGTTCGGCTGCTGGACGACCAGGCAGGCGACCCCCTCGTCGAGCGTGGCCTCGGCTACATCCACCGGCGTCAGTCCGCTCCCCTCCTCCGCGAGGTCCGCGGCGATCTCCACGACGCGTATCCCCGGGCCGGAACAGTAGGTCTCCAAGACGCGCCGCACCTGCGGATTGACGGCGGACGAGACAGCCACCGTGTCGCGGTGCGTGAGGCGGCAAGCCATCAGCGCGGCCTCAGCAGTGGCGGTCGCCCCGTCGTAATGGCTGGCGCTCGCCACCTCCATCCCCGTCAGCTCGCAGACCAGCGTCTGGAACTCGTAGATGCTCTGCAGTGTCCCCTGGCTGACCTCGGGCTGGTACGGGGTGTAGGCGGTGGCGAACTCGCTTCGTCCGATGACCTCCATGACCGCGGCCGGCACGAGATGCCGGTACGCTCCGGCGCCCAAGAAGCTGACCTCCGCGATTCGATTGCGTCGCGCCAGGCGCGTCAGTTCGCGCCGCACTTCCTGTTCGGTAAGGGGCGCCGGGATGTCGAACGCCGTTGCGCGCACCGCGGTGGGGATGTCGGCGAAGAGCTCGTCGATGGAACCGACGCCAATGGCGGCCACCATGGCCTCGCGATCGGCGGACGTGTGCGGGGCGTAGGCCATTGGACTGCGACCTACCTCAGGTGGTCAGCTTGGCGTAGCCGTCCGCGTCAAGCAGCTCCTTCAGCTCATCGCCATCGGCGACGTCGACCCTGGCGATCCATCCTTCGCCGAACGGATCGCTGTTGAGGAGCTCGGGCTCGGTCTGCAACCGCGCGTTGACCTCGTTGACCGTGCCCGAGACCGGGGCGAACAGGTCGCTGACCGCCTTCACGCTCTCGACCACGCCGAATGCCGCGAACTGCTTCAACGCGGCTCCCACTTCGGGAAGCTCCACGAAGACGATGTCGCCCAGCTCGTCCGCGGCGAAGCTCGTGATGCCGATGGTCGCAGTGCTTCCATCTGCTCGCACCCATTCGTGGTCCTTGGAGTAGCGGAGGTCGTCCGGGTAGCTCACTCGATCGTGGACTCCATGCAATGGAACGCCCGGTCGTTCGCCATGGAACGGACCGATGGCGATTGGGTCGTCAGCGATTGCGTCTGCCGCCGGTCGCCATCTCCCTCAACGCGGCCTGCGGTAGAAGGGCAACTTTACCTGCTCGGCGCGGTATGGGCGGTCGCGGACCAGCACCTCAACTTCGCCACCGACCGTCGCCGCCTGGGCAGGCAGGTACGCCATGGCAATCTTCTCGTTGAGCGTCGGGGAGGCCGTCCCACTGGTCACCACGCCCGCCCCGTCACCCGGAACGCGGACTTGGTAGCCATGCCGGGCGACCGCGTTCTCGCGCATGACGAGACCGACCAGCCTTCGACGGGCGCCTCGCTCACGGATCCGCAAGAGCGCAGCGCGACCCACGAACTCGCCCTTCTCGAGCTTCACCGCCCAGCCCATGTTGGCCTCGTAAGGGTTGTGATCGCGATCCAGCTCGTTGCCGTAGAGCGGCATGCCGGCCTCGAGTCGGAGGGTGTCGCGGCTGCCCAGCCCGCACGGCTTGAGGCCAAACGGCTGACCCGCGTCGCGCACCGCCTCCCAAAGGGCCTCCGTCTGTGACGCGAGGCAGAACAGCTCGAAGCCATCCTCGCCGGTGTAACCGGTTCGGGCGATCAGGCACTCGATGCCCGCCACAACACCGGGAGTCGCGTGGTAGTAGCCGAGGCCTTCGATATCGGCCTGGGTGAGTGTCTTCAGCAGCGCCATGGCACCGGGGCCCTGCGGCGCCACCAGGCCTGTCGCGTCGCTGCGATCCTCCAGGGTGGCGTTGAATCCGCCCGGGGCGAGCAGGCCGCGGAGGTGCGCGACGTCCGCTGCTCGGTTGGCCGCATTGCAGACGATCAGGTAGCCCTCGTGGATGCGGTAGATGATCAGGTCGTCGATCACGCCCCCATCGCGCGCGCACAGCATCGAATACTGGGCCTGTCCCGGAGCGAGGCTGCCGGGATCGGAAATCACGCAGTGGCGCACGAAGGCCAGCGCATCGGAGCCGGACACGAGCAGCTCGCCCATGTGCGAGAGGTCGAAGAGGCCGACGGCCGAACGGACCGTCCGGTGCTCGTCGATGATCGACGCGTATTGGACCGGCATCTCCCAGCCCGCGAAGCCCACCATCCGCGCTCCGAGAGCGCGGTGGACGTCGTACAGCGGCGTGCGGCGTAGAGCGCCTTGCTGCTCAGGTGCCGATCCGGCGTCGGCGTTGGAGGCGGCCATTGAGGACGTCGCCATCGGCTCGGTCATGCCCTCGCCTCCTGCCGGTCGAGCAGCCGCGCCGCGCGCTGGACGACCTCGCGCTCGGTGGGATAGGACATGATCTCGAGCGCCTCCTCGAGCTGGAACCAGCGCACTTCGTCGAACTCGTGGTCGTGCTGGTCGATGCTCCCGCCCACCGGGCGCATGAGGAAGAAATGCACCGCCTTGTGGAAGCGGATGCGATCGCGGACGAAGAAGTAGCTGATGGACCCGAGCGGACTCTCGATCTCCACCTCGATGCCGGTCTCCTCGCGGGTCTCGCGCAGGGCCGTCTCCTCGATGGATTCGCCGCTGTCCGGTGTCCCCTTGGGAAGGGCCCAGAGCAGCGGGCTACGGCGATGAACGAGGAGGATCTCTGCGCGTTCCCGTTCGGACCGATGGACGACGCCCCCGGCTGACGTGGCGCGCGCGTTGCGCAGCGGGGCCACGCCGCCTAGGCGCGGCGGACACGGGGAGTACCGAGCAAGGTCCCCTGCCGGCGCGCGCGGACGCGGCCGACGCGGCCGACCGCCGGGAAGCTGAATCGGCTCGTCTGCGAGCGGAGGGCGTCGATGGTCGGGACGGTCTGACGCAGGCGCCGCGGCCGGTGGTAGACGGTGTCACCGGCCTGCAAACCGAGACGAGGACGGCCGCGCGTGGCGCGGCCGGAACCGAAGTCGATGGAGGGGTGGGAGACGAAGCGGGCCGTCAGACTCACTCGCATGGCCGGCATTGTACGCGGGCCGTCACCGGGATGCGAGGGTCTCGCGATAGAGCTCGACGACCTCGCCGATGCGTCGCTGGAGCGCAAACCTCGCCGCCCCTTCGCGCGCGTTGCGAGCCATTGTGTCACGCCGCTCGGGGTCGCTCGCAAGCGCAACGAGGGCGGATGCGAGGCGGTCAGGCGCCGCGGACTCGGGGTCTCGGGGCACGATCATTCCGTCGACTCCGTCCCGCACGGTGTCGCGCACACCTGGACCTTCCAGGGCGACCACGGGCACACCACAGGCCAGGGCTTCGGCCAGAACCAGGCCCTGCGTTTCGGTGCGGGACGCGAATGCGAAGAGCTCGCACGCCTTGACGAGGCTCAACGCGTGGTCGCGGGATTGCTGACCGGTGACGAACAGCCGCCCGCGCAGGTCAGGGCGCTGGGCGCGGCCTCGCGCCATCTCCTCCAGTGGCCCGGCGCCGACGAGCAGGAAGCGCAGCTTCGGCCGACCTTCCGCGGCCCTCGCAAACGCATCGAGCAGCACGTCGACGCTCTTCTCGCGGGCGAGCCGCCCGACGGAGGCGACGACGTAGTCCACACCCGGCGTCCAGCCGGCTTCCCGACGGGGATGTCCTTCGGGGAGCGCAGCGATCCGGTCGAGGTCCAGGCCCGTGGGAATGGCCCGCACTAGGGGCCTGGCGCGGCGACCGACCTCCTCCGCGATCTCGGCAGCGAGCTCGCTGCCCGGCGCGATGATCGCGGCGCAGCCAAGCCAGAAGCGACGGAGATAGGCGGACATGAGCGCTCCGCCGGGAGCTGCCAGGGGTCCGAGGTAGTGGCGGTAGTCGCCGAACCGGGTGTGGTGGGTGAAGACCAGCGGAGCCCCAACCGTCCGCGCCGTCCGACGCGCCATGAGCCCCGACACGAACGGCGACTGGGCATGGACGATATCCGGCTGAAAGTCGCGGGCCTCCCGCAGCGCGTCGGAAGGAAGCGGGAGCGGTATCCGATAGCCCGGAGGCGCCGGTGGTGGTCCCTGGTAGGACGGCAGCCAGGCGACCGCCGGCTCGTCCGGCATGGGCTCAGGTGGTTCCACGGCGGGACGCGGGACCACCAGCAGGACGCGGTGGCCTGCGTCGGTCAGCCCGCGCGCCAGCGCATCAGTGGCGATCGTCACCCCTGAGAGATACGGGAGGTACGACTCACCGAAGATAGCCACGCGCAATTCTCCAGACATCGCGTCACTCCTCCGCGGCACTGCCTGCCTCGAACGGGACGGCGCCGAGCCGCCGCTCCGGATCCCGGACACCAGGCACAAAGAGGAGCATGCCCATCAGCACAGCGCCAAGCAGGCCGCCTGCGACCATGGTCGACTGCGGTCCCAGCCAGCCCGCCACCGGTCCTGTCAGCGCGAAGCTGACCGGCACCAGCCCGGTCGAGACAAGCCAGTCGAGGCTCGATACACGGCCGAGTAGGGTGCGCGGCACAAGTTCCTGCAGCAGGGTGGTCCAGATGATCGAGCCGATCTCGAACAGGCCCGCGGTGGCGAAGGCGACCAGAAATCCCTGCCAGAGCGCGCCCATCAGGCCGTAACCGGCGAGCAGGGCAACGCCAATCGTCCAGGAGCCATACATGAGCGTGATCCGCATTCGCGGGATGCCCAGCTGCCCGACCGCGAGCGCGCATAGGACAGCCCCGATCCCGCTCATCGCGTAGAGCGCGCCGAGCGCAGCGGGGCCCTGGTGCAGCTGGTTCTTGACCAGGTACGGCAGCAGGACCTGCACCGGACCGATGAAGACCAACAGGCTGAGCATGGCCGACACGAGCGTCGCCCAGCACCACGGGTTGGCTGCCACGAAGCGGAACCCCTCACCCATCTCCGCGAACGCTCGCCGGACTCCGTGGCGGGAGGCTACGTGGGACGGTCGGGCCTGGATGGCGAGGAGCATTGCCGCCGAGAGCAGGAAGCTGGCGGCATCCACCAGGAAAGCGCTCCCGGCGTTCAGCACTGCGACCACGAACCCGCCGAGCGCGGGACCGACGAGGCGAATCATCAGCGGGCGCACCAGCCCCTGCAGCGCATTGGCCTGTGGGAGTCGCTCGGCGGCCAGCAGGTCCGGCACGATGGCGGTCGAGGCAGGGTTGAAGAAGGCATCGCCTGCACCCACGAAGGCGATCAGCGCCACGATGTGCCAGAGCTGGATCGCGCCGGTGATCGAGAGCAGTCCCAGCACCCCGACGGCGGCGGCTCGCACCAGGTCCGCGCCGATCATCAGCCAGCGGCGGTCGTATCGGTCCGTTAGTACGCCGCCCAGGAGCAGGAAGAGGAGCAACGGCAGCGTCCACGCCACCCCGACGACCGATAGCGCGGTCGGGACGTTGCTGATCTGGTAGACCTGCCACGCCAGCGCCACGCTGAAGAACCCATCCCCGAGGAGCGAGACGAAGGCACCCGCGGTGAGGAGCCTGTAGTCGCGATTGGCGAGCGGCTGGAGGATGCGGATGGCGCGCAGGCGGGCGCGAAGGCGCGCGGGAAGGCTCATCGTGTCGTCCGTTCTGGGTGAGCTGGTGGGCGATACTGGACTCGAACCAGTGACCTCACGGATGTGAACCGTGCACTCTAACCAGCTGAGCTAATCGCCCGCGAGGGGAGCCGAGTATAGCGACGCGCCGGACCCGCCGCCAACGTCCCGGCGCGTTGCGTTGTTTGCGGCTGGGTGCTGGTTCAGGCCCCTCGCTAGAGGCCGGCGAACAGGCGGGCGACGAGGCTCAGGACGATGATGGCGATGAACGGCGACCAGTCGAGGCCTCCCATCGGCGGGAGCACACGCCGAATTGGGCCAAGAAGCGGCTCGGTCGCCTGGTAGACGAACGCGGTGAACCCGCCACCTCCGTCGGCGTTCGTCCAGCTCAGCACGACCCGAAGGAGAACGAGCAACGAGAGGACCGCCGCCAGCATCGTCACGAAGTTCGCCAGGACGTGGCTCATCGAAGAGGCAGGATATCGCAGCCGCTAGCTCGACCCGCGGCCGTCATTCAGGACGCGGTCCAAACAGCGCCGTGCCGATCCGCACCAGCGTGGCACCCTCGGCGACGGCCGCCTCGGCGTCCGCGGTCATCCCCATCGACAGCTCCGGCAGCGGGTCACCGAGCGAGGCTTCGAGGCGATCGCGAAGCTCGCGCAGCCGGCGAAACGTGGCCCGCGCCTCGTCCTCGTTGGCGCCCGCACGTGCCATGGTCATCAACCCCCGCACCCGAGCGTGCCGCAGCGTCCGTATCGCGCCGACCAGCTCGTCCTGCTCTCCGGCCTGCGCAACGAACCAGTCGACGTCGAAGCCCGACTTCGTCGGCTCTGCGCTGAGGTTCACCTGGAGCAGCAGCTCTGGGCGGCGTCCGGAGTCGTGGGCGATCGCCTCAAGGCGGCGGAGCAGCGCGAGATCGTCGACCGAATGCACCCAGCTGAACGCGCCGATGGCCGGGCGCACCTTGTTCGACTGCACGTGCCCGATCAGGTGCCACTCCGCGGCCGGCACCGCGGAAACCTTCGGAAGCGCCTCCTGGACGCGGTTTTCACCGATTAGGTGAAGCCCTGCCTCGACGGCCATGCGCACCACCTCGACAGCGAAGCCCTTGGTGACCGCCACGATCCGGAAGCCGTCCGGATCGCGTCCGGTCGCCTCGGCGGCCTGGCTTAGACGTCCCCGGAGCCACTCGTGGCGCTCGCGGATGAGCTCGAGTGTCAGCGAGGGTTCGTCAACGGGAAGCACGAGCGGACCTTAGAGCCGCAAGGTCAGAGCCCCGGCGGCGGCCGGGGCTCATCGGTCCATGCAGGTGGCGGGCAGAGCACCCGCATGCCTAATCGCCCTTGCGGCGCAGGAAGCTCGGGATGTCGAGGTCGGTGTCGCCGTAGGCCGGACGGTCGAGGCCGGACGGCCGGACCGGCACGGCCTGCCGCTCCGTCACGCGTGACTCGCGGGCGGGCTCGCTGCGCGCGAACGGGGAGGCAGGCTCCATTTGGTCCTCGAGTGCGGTCCGCTCCTGCCGTTCGCGCTCGATCTCGGCCAGGATCTCCCGGCTCCTCTCGTCGAGCGATGCCTCGAGCCCGCTGGCCTGCTCCGCCGTCACCTGCCGCGCCGGCTTGGTCTTCTTGGATCCGTCGAAGCCGGTGGCGATGACGGTCACCTTGACCTCGTCGCGCATGCGGTCGTCGATCACGGTGCCGAAGATGATATTCGCCTCTGGATCGGCCGCCTCCTTGATCACCTCGGCCGCCTCGTTCACCTCGAACAGGCCCAGGTCGCTGCCGCCGGTGACGTTGAACAGAATGCCGCGCGCCCCCTGGATGTTGACCTCCAGCAGCGGCGACATGACCGCCGCCTTGGCGGCCTCCACCGCGCGGTTCTCGCCGGTTCCAGTCCCGATCCCCATCATGCTGCTGCCGGCGTCGCGCATGATCGTCTTCACGTCGGCGAAATCCAGGTTGATCAGGCCGGGCACGGTGATGAGGTCGCTGATCCCCTGCACGCCCTGGCGCAGCACGTCGTCGACGACCCGGAAGGCATCCAGAATCGAGGTCTTCTTGTCGACCACCTCGCGCAGCCGGTCGTTGGGGATGGTGATCAAGGTGTCGAGCTTGTCCTTGAGAGCCTCGCTGTACTGCTCCGCCACGAGCTTGCGCCGCACACCCTCGAAGGAGAAGGGCTTGGTGATGACCCCAACGGTCAGCGAGCCAAGATCCTTGGCGATCTCAGCGATGACCGGCGCGGCACCCGAGCCGGTGCCGCCGCCCATGCCGGCGGTGATGAAGATCATGTCGGCGTCTTTGAGCGCCTCGTAGATCTTCTCGCTGTCCTCCTCGGCGGCGCGCTGCCCAATGCCAGGATCCGCTCCCGCGCCCAGACCGCGGGTCAGCTTGTCACCGATGCGGATCTTGTGGGGTGCGTCACTCTGCAGCAGCGCCTGCGCGTCGGTGTTCACCGCGATGAACTCGACGCCCATCATCTCGGCGCGGATCATGCGGTTCACGGCGTTACTGCCACCGCCACCGATGCCGATGACCTTGATGAGTGCGAAGTGCTCTGCGTCCGACCGGAGCGGCATCGGATCTCTCCCTGGCAAGGCTGGTTGTGACCGGCAAAACCCGTCTCGCTTCGGGTTTGACCGATTCTACCGATCCCCTACCTCCGGCGTTGCCGATTTTTTCCACACTGCGTCGTGAGGTTATCCACACGGTTCGCACCGGCGGTGGAGGACGTACATCGATGTCCACACGAGGCGGCAGTTGGGCGAGCTGCCGGGAACGGGCGTCAGCCGGGGAACAGCCCTCGCAGCCAGTCCATCACGCGCCCAACGCCGCCGGTCAGCGACGGGCTCGGCGTGTAGCCGATCGGCTCGGCGCCCAGGTGGTTGGCGCCCCACACCAGCAGGCCGATCGGCGTGGCGAAGGCCGGATTGCCGAGCTGGTCCATGAGCCCGCCGACGCCCTGCGGCGCGCCGATGCGGACTGGCATCTGCAGCACCTCTCGCGCCAGCTCGGCCGCACCGTTGAGGCGTGCTCCCCCGCCGGTCAAGACGGCCCCGGCGGGCAGCATGCCGCCGTGACCCGAACGCTTCACTTCCTCGTGAATCAGCTGGTAGATCTCCCCCATGCGCGCCTCGATGATCTCGGAGAGGCGCTTGCGCTGGATGGTCTGGCCGTCTTCCTCGCCCAGCACCGCGACGTTCAGGAGCTCCTCCGGCTGCACATCGGCCAGGTTGGCGCTCCCGTGGCGGATCTTGATCTCCTCTGCCAGGTTCAGGCTGGTGCGCAGCCCGATGGCCACATCATTTGTGACGTTGATGCCGCCGACCGGCAACACGGCGGAGTGGTAGATCGCCCCGTCGGCGAAGATGGCGATGTCGGTCGTGCCGCCACCAATGTCGGCCACCAGCACGCCCAGGTCCTTCTCGGTGTCGGTGAGCACTGCCTCCGCGGCCGCGATCGAGTTGATCACGAGCTCGTCGATCTGGACGTTCGCCTGGGTGATGCACTTCGACAGGTTCTGGACCGAAGTGGCCGCCCCGGCCACGATGTGAGTCTCGACCTCGAGACGCACCGCGCTCATCCCGAGCGGGTCCTTGATGCCGTCCTGGCCATCGACGATGAACCCGCGTGGGATCACGTGCAGCAGCTCGCGGTTGGAGGGAACCTGCACTGCCTTGGCCGCGTCTGTGGCGCGCCCCACGTCCTCGCGCGACACCTCGCGCTTGTGCCCCGAGACAGCGACAACGCCCCGGCTGTTCTGGCTCGTGATGTGGCTGCCGCCCACGCCCACGAACGCGGAGCTGATCTTGTACCCGGAGAGGCGCTCGGCCTTCTCGATGCTGGTCGCGATCGAGTTCACGGTCTGGTCGATGTTGGCGACCATGCCCTTCTTCATCCCGGCGGATGGACCGATGCCGTAGCCGATGACATTCACGTCGCCGCTGCGCGCGACTTCGCCGATGAGCGTCGTTACCTTGGTCGTGCCGGCGTCGATGCCGACCAGCACCGTTTCCCTGTCCAAGCTACCTCCCGGTCTGGCGCCCCGTCCGGGGCGCAGGATCGCTCGACCTTACAGGAAGTGGCGCCGGATCAATGCGACGTTTTGGAAGATGCGCAAGCCGAAGGCAAACAGGGCGACCAGGTAGAGGTCGATCCCGAGTCGATCGCCCACGAATGTGAG
>Ga0207646_10003292_pt1 | contig 18397 bp, 15 predicted proteins | sample KBSK5502metaG_FD_184343 | JGI IMG/M metagenome (GOLD analysis project Ga0207646, IMG submission 184343) | Corn, switchgrass and miscanthus rhizosphere microbial communities from Kellogg Biological Station, Michigan, USA - KBS K5-50-2 metaG... | ecosystem: Host-associated > Plants > Roots >...
CGTCGACCACATACTTCTTGACCGACTCGGCGAGATGGATCTCGCGCGAGGCCGACTGCGCACGCAGGAGCTCCTCGGAGGTCAGCACCTGATCGATCGTTTCGAGGGGGTGGATGATCCGCTGCGCGTCGAGGATTGCGATCTCCTCGCGGCTCGTCGGGTAGCCGAGCTGGATGCGCATGAAGAACCGGTCGAGCTGCGCCTCGGGAAGCGGGAAGGTGCCCTCGTATTCGATGGGGTTCTGGGTCGCCATAACCAGGAACGGCTCCGGGAGCTGATAGGTAGTGCCGTCGACCGTCACCTGGTGCTCGTCCATCGACTCGAGAAGCGCCGACTGGGTCTTCGGCGTCGCTCGGTTGATCTCGTCGGCGAGAACGACCTGGCTCATGACCGGTCCGGGGCGGAACTCGAACTTGTTGGTCTGCTGGTTGAAGATCGAGACGCCAGTCACGTCGGACGGCAGGAGGTCCGGCGTGAACTGGATGCGACGGAAGGTGCATCCGAGGGAGCGGGCGAGGGCTTTGGCGAGCACGGTCTTTCCGGTGCCGGGGACGTCCTCCACGAGGATGTGGCCACGGCACAGAAGCGCGACGAGCGCCAGCTCGATCTCGTGGTGCTTGCCGAAAATGACCCGCTCGACGTTCACGACTACGCCGTTGACCTTCGCCGCGAGAGCTTTCTCCACCGTGCTGCTTACCCCTCTTCGTTGAGTTTCGCGGCTGCTATCAGAAGTATCAGGGTTGTCTACAGAACAACGCACGAGGCGCCTAAGTTCATATACGGGTCCGCCACGGTCTTAGTTCCCGACGACTCCCCCGGCGGGTCCTGTCCCAAGGATCGAGGTTGAGCAGCGCCCTAGTCTTCTTCGCTCGGCCCCTCGTGGGATCGCGGTGGACCGCCGGCCAGGGGCCGCTCGCTCCGAAGACCCCGACGCTGCTCGACCCGGCGGCCGTTCCACCCGCCGGCTGGCGTGTGTGCTACTTGCCTAGCGCGGCCCGCATCACTGCGCCTCCTAGAGGTGCTGCTGCCACACCTCCGTCGGCCGCGTTCTCAACGATGACGGCGACGACCACAGTCGGATTCACTGCTGGGGCGAAGCCCACGAACCAACCGTGCGGGGCCTCGCCAGGTCGATTTTCGGCTGTGCCTGTTTTTCCGGCCACGTCGACGCCTGGGATCTTTGCGCCGAACGCGAATGCCCCTGGGCCGGCGACCGCGCCGACCAGCATCGTCGTCAGCGTCTTGGCGGTCGCCGGCGAGATGATCTGCCCTACTGGGCCGGGTGCGATCTGGCGGACGACGTGGCCCTCGGCGTCGCGAACCTCGGTGGCGTAGTGCGCCGTCGGCATGACCCCGCCGTTCGCGATGGCGGCATACACGAGGGCCATCTGGAGCGGCGAGACGAGGAGCTCGCCCTGGCCGTACGAGGTGTCGGCGAGGAGGGTCGGCCGTTCGATCGAGCCCGAGTCGGAGAGCTGGCCCTTGGCCGCGGCGAGATCGAGAGAGGGCGTCGAGCCGATCCCGAAGCGCCGCGCGTAGTCGGTGAGCTTCGCCGCTCCGATCTGGAGACCGACCTGGGCGAAATAGATGTTCTCGGAGAGCCGGAAGCCGTCGGACATATCGAAGAGACCATGGGCGTGTGAGGACGAACGGACGAAGTAGTCGCCCCATGACTTGTCGGCCTGGTACGGGTCGTCGACGCGCAGCTTCTTCGTCGGATCGAAGCCCGACTCCAGAGCGGCGGCGCCGGTGACGACCTTGAAGATCGATCCCGGCGGGTACAGACCTTGGGACACGCGGTTGAGGAGCGGCCGGCCCGCGTCGTGATTCAGCTGGTCGAAGGCAGCGTCCTGTTTCGCCGGGTCGACGACCTGGTTCGCGTCGTAGCTCGGGACGCTGACCGACGCGAGGATCGCTCCGGTGCGCGGATCGAGCGCGACGATCGCGCCCTTGCGACCGCCGAGCGCGTCCGCAGCGGCCTTCTGGATCTTGAGGTCGATTCCCAGCACGACCTGCCCGGCCGGGCTGCGATCGCCAAGGTAGCGAGCCCTCCAGATCGAAACGGGGTCGGCCGGGTCCTGGCCGATGAGCGACTCGGCGTACGCGGCCTCCACGCCGGAGAGCCCGAACTTCGATGACGCATAGCCGACGACCTGCGCGAGGGTCCGGTCCTTGTAGGAGCGGGCGAAGCCGCTGTCGGTCCGCTCGCTGGTCGCGATCGGCGTCCCGTTGCGGTCAACGATCGCGCCGCGCGGACGGCCGTTCGTCGCGGCGATCAGGCGCGGGTTGAATGGATCGTTCGCGAGCTGATCCGAAGCGAGGACGGTCCAGTACGCGGCGCCGATCGATGTCACGAGGAAGGCGATTGCGAGGGCGAACGTGAGGGATCGGATGTTGGAGCTGATCGGCGAGGTCACTCGGGTCCCCCGCCCCGCATGCGGCTCGACACCTGCGAGACGCGCATCAGGAGTCCCACGAGCATCCAGTTCGTTACGAGGGAAGACCCGCCATACGCGACGAAGGGAAGCGTGATGCCGGTGAGCGGGATGAGCCGCAGGTTCCCGCCGACGATGACGAGCGTCTGGAGCGCGATGATGAAGGAGAGACCCGCCGCGAGGAGCTGAAGGAACATCGTCGGCGCGCGGAGCGCGATGATCATCCCCCGGTACAGGAACACGAGGTAGAGAGCGAGCAGAGCGAGGGCCCCTGCGAGCCCGGCCTCCTCGGCGAACGCGTCGAAGACGAAGTCGCTCCACACGACGGGGATGCGATCGGGCATCCCGTTGCCGAGACCGGCCCCGAACAGCCCGCCGTTCGCGAGCGCGTAGAGCCCCTGGACCAGCTGGTAGCCGGTCCCGAATCGCAGGTCCTCATCGAACGGCCGGAGCCACGTATCGACGCGCGTCTGGACGTGGCCGAACAGCTGATACGCGACGATGCCCCCGACGATGAGCAGGGCGAGACCGATCAGCGCATAGAAGGCTTCGCCGGTCGCGAGGAAGAGCATCGCGAGGAAGATCCCGAAGAAGAGCACCGTCGCGCCCATGTCCTTCTCGAAGACCATGACAAGCATCGCGATGACCCACATCGCGACGATCGGCACAAGGTATGGCACGGGCGGCACCGGGAACGGTCCGATACGGCGCTGCGAGTGCGAGAGGACCTCGCGGTATTCCTCAAGGTACGCGGCGAAGAAGACAACGAGCAGGATCTTCACTGCCTCCCATGGCTCGATGCTCGCGGGCCCCACCTTGATCCAGATCCGCGCACCGTTGATCTCTCGGCCGATGACGGGAAAAAGCGGCGCGATCAGCAGGAGGAGGCCGAGGAGGGCCCAGCTCCACTTGAATCGCGCCAGCGCGGTCAGGTCGCGCGGCACGACGATCGTCGCGGCGAACGCGCCGGCGGCGATGATCGACCACGAAAGCTGCTGCAACAGCAGGTCCGACGCGAGCCGCTGGACGAGAACGAGTCCGATCGCGGTGAGGCCGGCCGCGATCGGCATGAGGATCTGGTCGCCGCGGAACCGGATGCTGACCAGGAAGATGTGGAGAGCGAGCATGAGCGCGAGGAAGGCAACTGGCACGACCACCGCCGTGGCAGTGAACGTCGACGTTTCCGTCGCGAGCACGGCGACGAAGCCGGTGATCGCGAACGTCGCGACCCACACCAGAAGAGAAAGCTCGGTGAAGCGCGCGCGCCCGAGGGGCACCGCCGCCTCGGCCCGCATCATTGCTCGAGCCTGAGCGCGACTCGGCCGATGGCCAGCTCGTCTCCGAACTGCAGACGCTCGCGCGACCGCACGACCGCGCCGTTGACGACCGTCCCGTTCGTACTGCCGGCGTCCTCGACCCACCACTGTCCGTCCGCGAACTCGACGAGGGCGTGGCGCGCGGACGCGGCCTCGTCGTTGATCACGATGTCGTTGCCCGCGTCACGGCCGAGCGCGTTCACCGCACGAAGCGGCAGGCGGTCACCGACGCGGGGCGCGCCGCGCACCGTGCGTTGGACGACGAGGTGGGCGAGGCCGGTGGGTCGCGCCGCGACCGCGTCCTCGATCGCGAGCGACCGCTGCAGCGAGCTGAACACGCGGATCAGGAAGAGATAGAGAAGGATAAGGAACGCGATGCGGACGCCCCACAGCAGAACCGCGAACGTGATCTCCATCGGCTAGTCGCTTGCGCGGAACTCGAGCTCGACACCGCCAATCGACAGACGGTCTCCGTCGGCCAGCACTACCTCGGCGACCCGCCGGCCATTCACGTACGTGCCGTTCGTGCTCTGCAGGTCGTAGAGCGTGTAGCGGCCGAGGCGCAGCCGGATCTCGGCGTGCTTTCGCGACACGCGGCGGTCGTCGAGCGTGATGTCGTTCTGAGGGTCGCGTCCGATCGCGAGCGGGTCCGACCCGAGGACGATGTCGCGGCGCTCGTCACCTTCGCGCACGGTGATCGCGGCCTTCGGCGCGCGCGGCCTTTCGCGAAGGAGCTTCTCGCGGTCGAGGACCATCGTGTGGCCGGCCTCGACCGCGCCGAGCGCCTTCGGGTCGGGCGACACCTCGTCGCCGGAGGCGTCGACGAGCGCGCACGAGACCCGCATGTCGCCGGGCGGCAGATCCTCGTCGCGCTCTATCTCGACCGTGGGGTACGCGAGCAGCGTGTAGTTCCTATCGCGAGCGGCGCCCAGCACCGCCTCGGACAGATCCTGCTCGAGGCTGCGGCGATACTGCTCGAACCCGGCGAAGTCCGATGGCGAGAGCGAGACGACGTACGAGTTCGGGACGAAGGTCTTGCTCAGCGAGATGGTCTGGTGCGCTTCCATCGCGCGGATCACACGCTTGGCGATCTGCACCGGCTGGAGCTTGGCCCCGAAAAGCCGAGCGCTCCAACCCTCGATGAACCGGCTCGCGAACGCCTCAAGCCGCTCCACGCGTCTTTATTACCTCCGCGCCAAACAAGATGATGAGCGCTGTGACGTAGATCCAGGTAAGAAGCCCCGCCGCGAACGCCAGCGGCCCATACGCCGCGAACAGGGCGAGCGCTCGAGTGAAATAGCCGAACGCCAGCTTGGCGACCTCCCACAGCAGGGCCGATACCAATGCGCCCTCGGCCGCGACTCGCCGGGAGGGCCGGTGCCGGGGGACGGCCCGATACACGACGAAGAAGAAGACGAAGCCGATCGCGAGGCCCACAAGCGGCGAGAGGACCTGGAGGGCGATGGAGACCACCGCACCCAACCCCGCCGACACAAGGGCGTCGGAGGCCGCCGCGGTGCCGAAAGACAGCCCGAACGACACGAGTGCGAGGACGGCAAGCACGGCCACGAACCCCGCCGCCTCGAGGTGTCCGCGGATGAAGCTCCGGCGGCCCGCCCGGCCGAGGACCAGCGCGAACGCGCGATCGAGCGACCCGTGGATCGCCATCGTCGAGAACAGCGTGCCGATCACACCGATCGACAGTGAGAGAGCGCGCCCCTGCACGAGCTCGTGCGCGATGCGGGTCTCCTGTGAGGTGGCCGAGGGATAGACGTCGCGCAGGATCTCGATGAGATCGCGCTCGGCCCGACCCTGCCCGTAGACGAACGCCAGGATGCCGACGAGGAGAGCGAGAAGCGGGATCAGAGCGAAGAAGATCTGGTACGCGACCGCGCCGGCGAGGAAGGGGCAGTCATCGTCGGCGAAGCTCACGATGGCCGCTCGGCCGCGCGCAACGGCGCTGCCTAGGATGAGGCCTCGCTCTTCGGAGAGCTCTTGTCCTTCTGCTTCACCTTTGCGTCGGCCTTGACATCCGGCTTCTTTTCGGATTTGCTCTCAGACTTTGTCTCTGACGTCGTCTCGCTCTTCTCTGCGGGGCGGCTGTCGGTCTTGTACCACCCCGACCCCTTGAAGACGACCGCGGACGGCGAGATCAGGCGCCGCGGTTTCTTCCCGCAGTTCGGGCATTTCTCGAGCGGCTGGTCCTTGTAGGACTGCACTTGAGAGAACGAATGCCCGCAGTGATCGCAGTGGTAGTCATAGATCGGCACCGCTCGCCTATCATCGCAGCCGGTGGCGGCCGAGGTCATTCCAGCGAACGTCCGCGCGTCGCCGCGCCGTCGGCTTCCGATCGAGGCGATCCAGGCGTGGCTCTTCCTCTTACCGGCCGTCGTGATCCTGGGTGTGTTCCAGATCTTTCCGGCGATCGCGGCGTTCTACATGTCGCTCTTCAAGTGGGACGTGGTCCAGGGCGCCTTCCGCGGATTCGGCAATTACACCGACTGGCTCTACGACAATTCCATCCGCAGCCCTGATTTCTGGCGATCGCTCTCCACCACATTCGCGTACGTCGTCTTCACGGTCCCGCTCCAGATCGCCCTCGCGCTGGTGCTCGCGTATCTCCTGTTCCAGAAGGTGCGCGGCCGAGGGTTCTATCGGACCATCTACTTCGTTCCGTACGTCACGTCGCTCGTCGCCGCCGCGGCCGTCTTCTTCTGGGTGTTCCACCCGACATATGGCCTGGTCAACGATGTCATCGGGATCTTCGGCATCGGGCCGCAGCGTTGGCTGGACGAGCCGGACGGGATCTTCGCGATGGCGGCATCGGCCTTCGGCGTCACGGTGCCGGACTGGCTCGCGGGGCCGAGCCTCGCGCTCGTCGTGATCTCGCTCGTGACGATCTGGCACTTCCTCGGCTATCAGATCGTGATCTTCCTGGCCGGTCTCTCGAACATTTCGTCGGAGTACTACGAAGCGGCGCGCCTCGACGGCGCGAACGAGCGCCAGATCTTCACGAAGATCACACTGCCGCTTCTCTCGCCAACCACGTTCTTCGTCTTCACGGTCGCTTCAATAGGCGTCTTGAGATCGTTCGACTCGGTCTACGTCCTCACCAACGGGTTCGGCGGCCCGCTCGACACGACCCGCACCGTCACGCTGCTCGTCTTCAAGACGGCCTTCCAGCAGGCGCAGTTCGGCCTCGGCGCGGCGCTCGCGTTCATCCTCACGATCATCATCCTGCTGTTCACGCTCATCCAGTTCCGCGTGCTCGGAAGGCGCGTGAATTATGGCTAGGGCGATCGTGATGGAGCGCGGCCTGCCCCGCTTCTCGACGAGACCGCGTATCGGCTCGATCGCCAAGCACGTCGTCCTCATCGTCGTCGCCGTGATCGTCGCGTACCCGTTCTATTTCATGATCACGAGCTCGTTCAAGGACACGCTCGAGGCCATCCGCACGCCCCCGACGATCTTCCCGAACGAGCTTCATCCCGAGAACTACACCGACGCATGGAATCGCGCACCGTGGGGGCGTTACTTCGTCAATACGGTCTTCGTCTCGGTCTCGGTGACCGTCCTTGAGCTCATTACCTCGTGCCTCGCGGCGTATGCCTTCGCGCGTATGAAATTCCGCGGCAAGGGCATTCTCTTCACGGTCTTCCTCGCGACGCTGATGATCCCTGGCGAGGCGACGCTCATACCGAAGTACGTCCTGATGAGCCCGAGCCGCGTGGCCTGCGCCGGTCTCCCCTGCCTCGGCTGGTTCGACACCTACCAGGTGCAGATCGTGCCCTTCATCGCGAGCGCCTTCTCGATCTTCCTCATGCGCCAGTTCTTCCTCTCGATCCCGAATGAGCTCGCCGACGCCGCCCGGATCGACGGCGCGGGGCACCTGCGCTTTCTTTGGAGCATCGTCCTTCCCCTTTCGGTGCCGGCCCTGATCACCGCCGGCCTGATCACCTTCCTCGCGTCATGGAACGCGTTCCAGTGGCCACTCATCGTCACGTCGAAGCCCGATTTCCGGCCCGTGCAGGTGGGCCTCTCGGCGTTCCGGCAGGAAGCAGGGTCGAGCTACCATCTCCTCATGGCGGCCTCCACATTCGTGGTCGCTCCCATCGTGCTTCTCTTCCTGGTGGCCCAGCGCTATCTCGTGCAGGGCATCGCACGGACGGGCATCCGGGGCTGAGGCAATCGCGTACTACACAGGGACATAGCTCGCCGCTGACGCGGCGAGCGGAGAGGGGTCGCAGGGGCGGGGGCAGGGGCCCCCAGCGCGCGAAGCGCGTCCCCTGCAATAGTTAGGCGGAGGTCAGGAGGGAAGCGTCATGCGCTTGAAGGCAGCGATCCTCGCGACGCTCATGGTGGTCACGGCGGCCTGCAGCAGTCAGGCGCCGGCAGCGCAGCAATCGACCGAAGCTGACATCGCGCTCTCGGGTCCTGTCAGCATCACGCTGTGGCATGCGCTCACCGGGCCGCAGCAGGTGGCCCTCGACGCCATGGTGAAGAAATTCAACGAGACGAACGGCAAGGGCATCACGGTCACCGCACTGAACCAGGGCGGTTACACCCAGCTCTACCAGAAGACGCTCGGCGCGATCCAGGCAGGGGCCCTTCCCGAGCTGGCGCACGCGTACGAGAGCTTCGTCGCCGACTACATGAAGGCCGACGTCGTCGTGGATCTCGGTCCCTACAAGGACAGCAAGACGAACGGCCTCACCAAGGCCAGCCAGGACGACATCTACAAGGGCTACTACGACACCAACACGTTCCCGCAGTACGGGAACCGCCTCCTGTCATGGCCCTTCACGAAGTCCCTCGCGGTGATGTACGTGAACAACGACATCCTCAAGGAGATCGGCAAGACCGTCCCGAAGACGTGGGATGAATTCGAGGCGACCGCGCTCGCGGCGACGAAGAAGGACGCCTCGGGCAAGGTGACGCGCATGGGCTTCGCGTTCAACACCGACGCGTCGTACTTCAACGCGCAGGTCTACGCGCGCGGCGGGAACCTCATGGCCGCCGATAACAAGACGGTCGCGTGGAACGGCAAGGAAGGCCTCGCCGTGCTGCAGATGTACGACCGCATGAACAAGAACGGGTCGGGCTACAGCCCCAAGAGCTTCGACTACCAGAGTGACATGGCAACGGGCAAGCTCGCGTTCTTCTTCTCATCGACCTCGACGGTCCCATTCATGAAGGACCTCGCCGACAAGGCGCCCTTCAGCTGGAGCATCGCGAACCTGCCGCAGGCCGCGACCGACCCCGCCAAGGCGAAGACCGTGCAGTTCGGCGCGAACGTCGCGATCTTCAAGAGCACGCCGGAGAAGCAGCTGGCGTCGTGGCTCTTCATCAAGTGGATGAGCGAGACCGACCAATCCGCGCAGTTCGCTTCGACGTCCTACTACATGCCGGTCCGTGCGACCTCGGCGAACTCCCAGACGCTCAAGGACTACTGGGCGAAGGTTCCGCAGGGGAAGCAGGGCTTCGACCTCATCCAGTACAGCTCCCCTGAGCCCAACATCCGCGGCCAGCAGGACATCCGCGACGTGATCTTCAACATGATCACCGAGGTCATCACCGGTAAGTCCACGCCCGACGCCGCGATCGCGACTGCGACGACGAAGTCGAACCAGATCATCAAAGACGCGCAATAGCTTTCGTTCGCGCGTACCTGAAGAAGCGCCGGGGCCGCTGAGGCTCCGGCGCTTCCTGTTTGTGACGCGGGGGCGCGTCCTGTCCCAGGGGCAGGGCCCCTGACCGCGAAGCGGGTCGGGGTTGCGCGCTCGCCTACCGGTCCGCTCCGCCCTCCATTGCCACCGCGCGGTGCGCCGCGGCCGGTAAGCGGCTCACGCGCAACCCGCTCCCCCGTGCCACCCGGCCCGCGGCGAAAATGCCCGGCATCAGCTGCGGGGCTCCGTCAGTTCGGCTTCGAGGAGCTTGAGCCGGTCCTCGCGCTCCTTAAGTTTGGCTTTTTCTTTCGCCACGACCTCCGCTGGCGCCTTGTCGGCGAAGCCCGGTTTCGCGAGAAGCTTGCGGGACCGCTCGAGCATCTCCTTCGCTTCTTGGAGCTCTCGTTCGAGTCTCGCTCTTTCTTCTTTTTCATCGCGCTCCACTTCGAGCCGAATCTCGATCGCGCGCACGACGGTCGCCGCGCCCTCGCCGCCGGCGCCGAGCGTCACCTCACTGTGCGTGAGCTCGCCGATCTGTTTTTGAAGGTCGCGCATCGCCGAGGCCTCGCCCGCGAGTGACACTTTCAACCGCGCGGACGGATCGAGCCCAGCCTCCTGGCGCACGTTGCGGATCGCGCGCACTACCTCGATGAACGCGCCGAAGCGCTCCTCGAGGGCAAGGTCGCGCTCACCGGCTTGCGGCCACGGCGACACGACGAGGGACGACGTCGCCTCGGATGTGCCCGCGCGCTTCCAGAGCTGCAGCGCGATCGTCTCGCTGATGAATGGCATTGACGGATGCAGCAGCCGGAGCACGCGATCGAGGACATACGCGAGGGTCTGCACGGCCTCGACGGCCTCCGGGCCGCGAAGCGAGGGTTTCGCGAGCTCGACATAGATGTCGGCGAGCTCGCCCCAGATGAACGCTTCGAGCGCGACGAGGTACTCGCCGAAGAGGTAGCCGTCGATCAGGCGCGTGGCCTCACCGACCGCCGCGTCGCTGCGCGAAAGGATCCAGCGGGCGGCCTCGCTCTTCACGACGGGGCGCTGATTGGCGGTGTGCCTCTTGAACGCCTCGGGGTGATCGTCCACCTGCTTCAGGACGAAACGGCTGATGTTCCAAAGCTTGTTCGCGAAGTTGCGGGCGTGGTCCAGCTTGTTCTGTGAAAGCTGCGAGTCGGCGCCCATCGCGATGCCGTGCACGAGCGCGTAGCGCAGTGCATCGGCGCCGTACTCCGCGACGAAGTCGAGCGGGCTCACGACGTTGCCGAGCGACTTGCTCATCTTCACCGTGCCCACACGCACGAGCCCGTGCAGGTACACCGTGTCGAACGGAATCTCTCTCATGTGTTCGAGGCCGAGCATGATCATCCGCGCGACCCAGAAGAAAAGGATGTCGTAGCCGGTCTCGAGGACGCTCCCCGGGTAGTAACGCTTGAGGTCAGGCGTCTGGTCAGGCCACCCCAGCGTGCTGAACGGCCAGAGCCCCGACGAGAACCACGTGTCGAGCACGTCGGGGTCCTGATAGATGTCGTCGCTGCGGCAGCGCGTGCATCGCGTCGGATCCGGCGCGTCCTCGTCGGGCACGATCACGTTGTCGCAGTCGCGGCAATACCACACCGGGATGGAGTGGCCCCACCAGATCTGGCGCGACACCGGCCAGTCGCGGAGGTTCTCCATCCAGTTGAAGTAGACCTTCTCCTGATACTTCGGCAGGATCGTGATCCGGCCGTCGCGCACAGCTGCGATTGCGGGCGGCGCGAGCCGGTCCATACGCACCCACCACTGCTTCAGCACGAGCGGCTCGTCGACCGTGCCGCACCTGTCGTGGACCGCGACCGCGTGTGTGATCGGCTCTTCTTTCACGAGCAGGCCGGAGGCGCGCAGCTTCTCGACCATCATCTTCCCGCCGGCCTCGCGATCGGGGCCGGCCAGAGGGCCAGCGGCCGGCGTCATCATCCCGCGCTTGTCGATGACCGAGAGCACCGGAAGGCCGTGGCGCTGACCGATCTCGAAGTCGGTCTGATCGTGACCGGGTGTGATCTTGAGCGCGCCGGTGCCGAAGTTCGGGTCGACCGCCTCGTCGGCGATGATCTTCACGCGTCGCTCGACGCCGGGGACGAGCACCTCCTTGCCAACGAAGGCCTTCCAGCGCTCGTCGTCGGGATGGACCGCCACCGCCACGTCGGCCACGATCGTCTCCGGGCGCGTCGTCGCAATGACTACATCCGGTGTCCCTTTCGGCATCGGGTCTGCCCACGGGTAGCGCACGAAGTAGAGCGTGTCCGTGCGCGTGATGTGATTTACCTCGAGGTCCGAGTAGGTCGTCTGATCCTTGAGGCACCAGTGCACGATCCGATCGCCGCGGTAGAGGTAACCCTTCTTGTGGAGCCGGATGAAATGCGTGCGCACGGCGCGCTGATGCGCCGGCTCCATCGTGAAGTGCGGCCGCGACCAGTCGAGGGAGCAACCGAGTATCCGCAGCTGCTTTTCGATGCGCGGCCGGTAGAGGTCCATCCACTTCCACATCTCTTCGAGGAACTTCTCGCGTCCGAGCTGCTGCCGGGTGATGCCCTCTTTGGCGAGCTCGTTCTCCACGACGACCTGGGCGATGATCCCGGCGTGGTCGGTGCCGGGCATGTAGAGCGTCGGTTCTCCGCGCATGCGGTGGTACCGCGCCATGAGGTCCTCGTAGCCGCCGAAACCGAGCGCGTGGCCGAGGTGGAGGTCGCCGGTGACGTTCGGGAGCGGCAGCATCAAGACGAACGGCTTCTTCGCGCTTCTCTCATCGGGCGTGAAGAATCCGGTCCGCTCCCACCATTCGTAGAGGTCACCCTCGACGGCGGCCGGGCGGAAGTTCTTTTCCGCGAGATCGAGCGCTGACCGGGGCGGTGTTTCGATCGTCTTCGCCATTCGAACCTCCTTCGTCGGTTCTCCGCTTCGCGTCCCGGGGCCCCTGCCCCTGGGCCCCTGCCCCTGCCTCCTCCTCGTCCCGACGCAAACAAAAACGCCGCCTCGTCCAAGGACGAGCGGCGTCGTGGTACCACCCTGGCTTCGCACGGAGATGAACTCCGCGCCTCATACCCCTGTAACGGGAGGACCCGATCCGGCTCGCGGGCGACCTTCTGAACCTCTCGCGCGGCGCCCTTTCACCAGTTGGGCGCCTTCTCTATCGGTGTGAGGCTCGTACTCCTCCCGGTCGCGGCCGGTAGCTGAACAGGATAGCGAAGATCGCGAGCAACACGACGGTCGTCGCGAGGGCCACGAGGGTCGCGGCCTGCTGCGACTGCTGCGCCGAGGCATTCGCCGCCGCGGCGCCGTCCACCGTCAGAGGCGCGGCCTGGTAACCGGCGACCAGCGGCGCGACCGCGGCGGGTGCGGCCGTGGCGCCCTCGGAGCGAACAAAGCTGTTCGGCGCGGCGAGCGTCATGCCGATCGCCGCGAAAACGATGGACAAGGCAAAGCCCACGCGGAGCAAGAGGTTCCCCATAGCCCCAATGATGGGTGCACAACCGATGCCGTGCTTTGGAGAGCGAGCGAGCGCTAGGCGGGGGTGCGCTTCCGCATGAGCTGCTTTTGCCGGTACATGGCCCGATCGGCGGCTTCCACGAGGGCGTCGACGGTCGCCTCGCCGGTCGCGTCGGCGACGCCCCAGGCGATCGTCGGCAGCCGGCGACCCATCCCGAGGGTGCTATGCGCGATCCGCTCGGCCAGGCGCCGGATGATCCGCTCGGCCGTCAGGATCGGCGCACCGACGAAGAGGACCGCGAACTCGTCGCCGCCGATCCGGGCGACGAGGTCGCCCTCCCGAACGCCGCCCTGGAGGATCGCGCCGACCCGCACGAGCGCCTCGTCGCCCGCCGCGTGGCCGAAGCCGTCGTTCAGCGCTTTGAGGCCGTTCGCATCGACCATCGCGACCGAGAGCGGCGCGCCATCAAGGCGCGCGAGCTCCCGCTCGAGCCGCTGGAAGAAGCTCCGCCGGTTCGGCAGTCCGGTGAGCGGGTCGGTGGCCGCCGCCGTCTTCGCAGCCTGGTGCAGCTTGGCGACGCGCACCGCGGCCGCGACCTGGTGCGATACCGCCGTCAGCAGATCCTCATCCTCGCGACCGAAGGCGGCGAGCCTCGTGCTCTCGACGCCGAGCGCGCCGATGCGCTCGTCGCCGAGCTGAAGCGGTACGCAGAGCACCGACCGGATCTCGCCCGGCCCATAGAACCGCGGGTCGAGACGGCCGTCGGGGACGTTCTGCAGCTCGCCGTGCTCCACGACCCACCAGCTGATCCCCTGACCGTGCGGAAGGCGTTGACCGACGTACGATCCGGACGGCCCGACCGCCGCCCGGATCACGAGATATTCGCCAGCGTCGTCGAGTGTGAGCAGGAAGCCGTTCTCGTACCCCATCGCGTCGCAGATGATCCGGAGAAGCCGCTCGGCGAGATCGTCGATGTCGAGCACCGCGCTGATCTCCGAGGCGAGCCGCTGGAGGATCGCGAGCTGCCGTCCGTGGGTCTGCGCGGTCGCCGCGAACTGCTCCAGGAGAACGCCCGGTCCGGGGACGTCCTCGATGTCCTCGTGAAGGATCCCGGCGATGCGGCGGAGCTGCGCGGCGCCCTGCGCCCGGTCGCGCTCGATGAGGCGCAGGAAGGCGTCGACCACGGCGGGGTGGAACTGGGTTCCGCGGCAGCGGAGAAGCTCGGCGCACGCGTACTCGACGGTCTGCGCCGGCTTATACGCTCGCCGGCTGACGATGACCTCGAACGCGTCCGCGGCCGCGACGACGTAGGCCTCGATCGGCACGAGGTCGCCGCCGAGCTCGTCGGGGTACCCGCCCCCGTCATAGCGCTCGTGATGGCTGCGCACGATCGGCACGAGATCGCGAAGCGGCTCGACCGCGTTGACGATCGACGCGCCGAGCATCGAGTGGCTCCGCATCATGACCCACTCGTCGGGTGACAGCGCGCCGGGTTTGTTGAGGATCGCGTCGGGCACGCCGATCTTGCCGATGTCGTGAAGGAGCGCGCCGAGCTGAATGCGCCGAACCTGGTCCGCGCTGAGCTCCATCTCCTCGGCGATTCCTCGCGAAAGCGCGGCGACCCGCGCCGAGTGGCTACGCGTGTACGGATCTCGCGCATCGACAGCCGCGGCGAGCGCGCGCACCGAGGCAAGGTAGAGCTCGCGCATTCGAGCGAGCGCGCCAGCGTTCTCGAACGCGGTAGCGACGAGGTTCGCGAGCGTCTGAAGCACGGCGACGTCCTCGTCGTCGAGCACATTCGGCGCGTCCGTCCCGCACGCGAGCACACCGACGAGCTGGCCTCGGCTCTTCATCGGCAGGTACACCTCGTTGGGCGTACGAAACGGCTCGCCGGCGAGCACGACCTGGCTTGCCGGCCCGGATCCGACCGGCACGCCCGTTTCGCCCGCCGCGGCCTCGTCGCCGCGCGCTTCGATGACGAAGTCGAGCTCGTTGGTTCGCTCGTCGTAGCGCGCGATCGAGAAGGAGTCACGCCGCAGGAGTGTGGCCGCCGCGTCGAACGCGAGCTTTGCGATCCCGAACGGCTCGTGCACGGCGGCGAGCTGCCACGCGAGGACATTCAGCGCCGAAAGCCGTCCGATCCGACGCTCGCGCTCGCGGCGCTCGTTCGCGGCGCGGAGCGCGCTCGAGGCGAGATCCGCGAAAGCGAGAAGCTCCTGCCGCTCGATCGCGTCGAACGTTCGGTATGGATCGGTCGTCCCAACGGTGAGCGCCGCGCGGATCTCCCCGTCGAGGATGATCGGCGCGAGCATCGTCGCGTGCACGCCCACGTCGCGCGCGAGCATGCTGATCGGCCGGTCCGGCTCGACGGCGTTGTCGGTCGCGTAGTCGCGCATGAGGACCACCTCGCGCGCGGCGACCGCTTGCCGCAGTAACGGTCCGTGCGAGATCCACCCGTGGCTGCGTGCCGGGGCTGCCTTTCCGAGGGCGGCCATCGACCGGGCGAGATCGCCTTTGACCTCGCTGATGATCACCCACTCCAGATCGAAGACCGCGTGCATGGCTTGCGCGATGCGATCGATGACGTCTTCGGGCAGGGCGCCGGACAGTTCGCGCGCTAGCGTCTCGAGTCGGCGGCCCTGTTCGATGATCCGGGCGTTGCGGAGCGCGATTGAGGCGTGGGACGCCAAACCCTCGAGCGCGGCGCGGTCGTCGGCGTCGAAGGGGCGGGGCTCGAGGCGGCCGACGGTGAGGGCCGCCGCGAATTCGCCGTGGAGGAAGATCGGCACCCCGATCAATGCGCGCACTCCGACGTCGCGAACCGCCGGGATCGCGGTGAGGTAGGCCGCGTAGTCGTCGACCGTCACGGTGGCGCGGGTCCGAAGGACGTCGCCGACGATGCCCGCCTCGGATGGGGCGTGCACGCCGACGACCCGTTCGCCGCTCCCGGCTCCTGCCGCGATGTAGAACTCGTCACCGCGGCGGACGTTCATGGTCGCGTGCTGCGCGTTCGCGAGAAGGAGCGCGCTCCGCGCGATCGTGCGGAAAAGCGCCATCGGTTCGGTCTCGGACGCGATCTCGGTGGCCAGTCGCTCGAGGCTCTTGCCCAGACGGAGCGCCTTGTCGGCCCGCGCCCGCTCCTCGCGGTAGCTATCGACCGTCGCGGACAGGATGAGGACTGCGATCGAGACGACGACCACCTCGGCGAAGAACTGCGCAACGGGTGTGGGCTCGTGCGTCGCTACGCGCACGACCTCCATGACCAGACGCGCGGTGAGATACGTCCCCATCGTGGCAAGGAGTCCCGCGCGGCCGAGCCGGTACATGGCGAACGCACCGACGGCGAGGACGATGACGAAGGCGATGCTCCGCGGGTTGGTCGAGCTGCCGATCATCCAGACTCCCGCGGTCACGAGATCCGCGACAACGACGTCTACCGGGACGTCGTGCAGGCCGAGCGCATGCCCTCGCCGTCGGACGAGCCACCAAACTCGGCCCGCCGTCGCGATGAGGAGGACGAGCGCAGCCGAGGAGATCGGGACCATCCCCTGTCCGCCGAGCGAGAGCCAAGCGACCGCGCCCACGCACGCGCCGAGACGTCCCACGAGCAACGGATCGCGTAGGAAAGGGGCCCACATCCCGCCGGAACGATAGGTACGCTGCTTGCCCGAGAGGTATCAGGGGCGTAGGGAGGCCGCTGTGCGGAAAAACCTCGGCGTCGCGCTCGGCGGACTTGTGCTTGGCGCCCTCGCGGTGCCTCTCGCCATGGCCACCCTTGCTCCCGTGGGGTTCCTCGTGTTCGCCGCGCTGGTTGCGGTGGCGGCCCTGCGGCCGGAGGGGCGTGCTCTCGGCGGAGGACTTCTGATCTCATTTGCGCTGTGGTGGGTCTACTTCGTTCGCGGGGCTGTAGACCGGTGCGACCTCATGAATCGACAGCCGGGAGGAAGCTGCGCTATCTACGGCACGAACGAACAGCTCGCGCTGGCGGGATGCGTAGCCATCGTCGGTGCTCTCCTCGTCGCTTCGGCGGTGCGCCTGGAGAAGGCTAGGCCTTAGCGGCTCCTTCCGAACCCAGCTTCGGGAGGTCAGTGCGCGGCGGTGCGAAGACCTGGACGACCTGCGTGATCTCTTCGAACACGCGGGCGCCGTGCGCTGTCCCCGCGGGAATGCGGAAGGTGTCGCCAACCATGAGGATGCGCTGCTCGCCGGCGATGACCATGGCGAGCGATCCTTTCACGACGACACCGAACTGCTCGACATCGTGCTTGTGGGTCTCGACGATCGTTCTCGGCGCGTAGTCGTACACGATCATCGTCGCATGCTGGGCATGCACGACGCGGCCCTTCACGCCCGGACGCGGCTCGATCAGGGGAAGGTCGCGGGGGCTCGCGTAGTAGAGCTTAGGCATCGATGAGGTGCCTCGCTTCGCGCTCAGGGGCCCCTGCCCCTGCTGCCGCTATGACGCGGTGGCCTCGTCGCCCTCGAGCGAGATCTGCTCGTTCTTCGAGAGGAGAAGGGGCTTCATGCGGCCCTCGATCGAATCGCCGGTCACGACGACCTTCCGGATGTTCGTGCTCGACGGGATCTCGTACATCACGTCGAGGAGGACCTCTTCGATGATGGTCCGAAGCCCGCGGGCCCCGGTCTTCCGCTTCGCCGCGCCCTTCGCGGCCGCCTGAAGCGCATCCGGCGTGAGCTGGAGCTCGACCTTGTCGAGCGCGAGGAACTTCTGGTACTGCTTCACGATCGCGTTCTTCGGCTCGGTGAGGATGCGCATGAGGTCGCCCTCGTCGAGCGCCTGCAACGGCACGACGACGGGAAGCCGGCCCACGAACTCGGGAATCAGCCCGTACTTCAGAAGATCGTCGGGCATGACCTGCTCGAGGACGGCGGAAGTCTCTTTGGTGTTGTCGCGCAGGGTCGCACCGAAGCCCATCGTTTTCTTACCGACGCGCGCCTCGACGATCTTCTCGAGACCCTCGAATGCGCCGCCGCATACGAACAGGATGTTCGTCGTGTCGATCTGGATGAAGTCCTGGTGCGGGTGCTTGCGGCCGCCCTGCGGCGGAACGTTCGCGACGGTGCCCTCGAGGATCTTCAGCAGCGCCTGCTGGACACCTTCGCCGGACACGTCGCGCGTGATCGACGGGTTGTCGCCCTTGCGCGCGATCTTGTCGATCTCGTCGATGTAGATGATCCCACGCTGCGCGCGGTTGAGGTCGAAGTCGGCGGCCTGGATGAGCCGCAGCAGGATGTTCTCGACGTCCTCGCCGACGTAGCCCGCCTCGGTGAGGCTGGTGGCGTCGGCGATCGAGAACGGCACGTCGAGGATGCGCGCGAGTGTCTGCGCGAGAAGCGTCTTGCCACAGCCAGTCGGCCCGATGAGCAGCACGTTCGACTTGCCGAGCTCGACGTCGTCCACGCGGTGACCAGCACCGACGCGCTTGTAGTGGTTGTAGACGGCGACGGAGAGCACGCGCTTCGCTTTGTCTTGACCGATGACGTACTGGT
>Ga0207646_10003293_pt1 | contig 18396 bp, 17 predicted proteins | sample KBSK5502metaG_FD_184343 | JGI IMG/M metagenome (GOLD analysis project Ga0207646, IMG submission 184343) | Corn, switchgrass and miscanthus rhizosphere microbial communities from Kellogg Biological Station, Michigan, USA - KBS K5-50-2 metaG... | ecosystem: Host-associated > Plants > Roots >...
CCTGGGCCTGTCCGTCGACCTCGAGGCCTAGTCCTTTCACGTACCTGAAGCCGCCGGAAGATCCACGAACAGCTTTGGCGACGTTCTTCGCGATCTGAAGGTTCGACGCGGAGCCGAGGTAAATGTTGTAGGCGACGAGAAACGGGCGGGCGCCGATTGCCGTCGCGCCGCAGGTCGGATGGATCTTTTGCGGGCCGAAGTCCGGTTTGCGCGCGGGATTCCTGCCGAGCTCCTCGCGCAGCCCCTCGAATTCTCCACGGCGAACATCAGCCAGATTCTCGCGCGTGGGTGTGGTAGCGGCGCGCTCGTAGAGATAGACGGGAATCTTCAGCTCGCGGCCGACTCTCTCGCCAAGCGCGCGCGCCAGGGCGATACAGTCTTCCATCGTCGAGCCTTCGAGCGGAATGAAGGGCACGACATCGGTCGCTCCAATTCGCGGATGCTCGCCCGTGTGCTGGCAGAGGTCAATTCGCTCGGCCGCTGCTTTGATCCCGGCGAACGCCGCATCGACGGCTGACTCGACCGGCGCGATGAAGGTGATGACGGACCGATTGTGGGAGGCGTCCGATGAGACATCGAGCACCGACACGCCATTAACCGACGCGATGGCGTCGCGTATCGCCGCCACGACTTCGGGACGACGGCCCTCGGAAAAGTTCGGTACACATTCGACCAGCTTCATTCAGTCTTCCCTTTGCTCATGTTGGCCCTCCTGACGGTCTGCAGCAGCCAGGCGTGCATGGCGGGGTTGCCGGCGACGAACGAGCCTGCCCGCAACTCCGCCTGGTTTCCGTCCAGGTCGGTGACAATTCCGCCAGCTTCACGCACCATCAGAATTCCGGCGGCGACGTCCCACGGCGCCAGTACCAGTTCCCAGAACGCATCAAAACGCCCGCAGGCAACATTCGAGAGGTCCAGCGCCGCAGACCCAGCGCGGCGGATGCCGGCGCTTCCCCGCATCACCAAACTGAATTGCTCCAGGTAGCCGGGCAACTTCTCGATGTTCTTGAACGGAAAGCCGGTGCCGATCAATGCGCGGCCGGGCTCTCTGAGATTCGAGACGCGAATTCTCTTTCCGTTCAGAAAAGCGCCGCCGCCTTTCGTGGCCGTAAACTCTTCGCCGCGCGCGACGTTCAGAACGACGCCCGCGCAGAGGGTTCCGTTGCGAGCGATCGCGACTGAAACCGAATACTCGGGATACCCATGGAGAAAGTTGGTCGTGCCGTCGAGGGGATCTGCGATGACCACGATTCCCTTGCTGGCGATTGCCCTGGGGGAAAGCTCTTCGCCCAGCACGGTTGCTTCGGGTAGCCGGCGCTTGATGACACCGTCTATCTCACGCTCAGAGGCTTTGTCGACCTCGCTGACGAAATCTGAACGCCCTTTTGTCTCCCAAACGAGCTTTTCCCGCTGCGCCGTTGCATCGCGAATGACCTCGGCGCCGCGGCGCGCGGCCTCGAGAGATATGTCGAGTAAATCGCCGTCACTGGTCTCTGTCGCCTGAATTCCTTGCAACTCCTATCTCTCGCTCTTTAATTTCGCGCAATGTCCCGCATCTTCAGCGGCATTCAGCCATCCGGCTCCCTGCACATTGGAAACTACCTCGGTGCCGTGAAAAACTGGGTTGAGCTGCAGCACAAATACGAGTCGTTTTTCTGCATCGTCGACTACCACGCCATCACGGTTCCCTACGAGCCCGACGATTTGCGCGCTCGCGTCGCCGACATGGCGCTGGGTCTGCTCGCTGCCGGATTGGATCCCGCGAAGTGCACAATCTTCGTGCAGTCGATGGTCCCGGAACATACCGAGCTGGCGTGGATATTCAACACGCTGACGCCGCTCGGCGAGCTGGAGAGACAAACCCAGTTCAAGGAGAAAGCGAGCCGCGAGGAGAGCGTACCAGCGGGTCTGCTGAATTATCCGGTGCTGCAGGCGGCCGACATTTTATTGTATCGCGCTGAGCTGGTGCCGGTGGGTGAAGATCAGCTGCAGCACCTCGAGCTGTCGCGCGGAATCGCCAGAAAGTGGAACGCGCGCTTCGACACGCGAGGCTTTTTCCCCGAGCCCAAAGGTCTCCTGACCCCTGCGCGTCGCATCATGGGTCTCGATGGCCAGGCAAAAATGTCGAAATCACTCGGCAACACCGTCGACCTGCTCGAAGATCCAGAGTCCATCTGGGAGAAGCTGAAGCCAGCGGTGACCGATCCGAAGCGTGTGAGGCGGACTGATCCAGGCACGCCTGAGGTCTGCAACATCTACCATTTGCACAAGGCATTCAGTCCACCTGCTACCGTCGAGCATGTGGCGGTGCAGTGCAGGACTGCCGGCTGGGGCTGCATCGACTGCAAGAAGGTTCTACACGAGTCGATGGAGAAGGAGCTGGTGCCAATCCGCGCCCGCGCCAGGGAAATCGCGGCGAATCCGGCAAAAATGAAGAAGGATCTCGCCGCCGGCGCTGAGCACGCGCGGTCGGTTGCCAGCGGCACCATGACGGAAGTCAAGAAAAAAATGGGACTCATCTAGGCGCGCGAATGGCTGACGTCGAGCTCGTACAGCGCGCGAAGGCTCTGATCGACCGCCTGTGTGAGCAGCCGAGGTTTGCGGGAAGTACGGAAGAGAGCCGGGCTCGCGAGGTGTGCAAGCGAGAGCTGGAGACCGCCGGTTTCGAGTGTCGCCAGCACACCTTCGACTACTCGGAATGGCCCGGGAGATGGGGCCCGCCGCTTTCTGCCGCATTTCAGGCTGCAACAATTCTCATCGTTGCGCGTACGGCGACGGAGAAGAGTCCACTACTCGCTATCATCGTTGCCGGTGTACTCGTGGCGGCGCTGATCCTTGTAGACGCGTACGCAAAACGGCGGTGGATTACGAATTTTCCGGCTCAGAGAGCCCGCTCGGTCAATCTCGAGGCGAAACGCGGCACTCCGCTGGTGTGGCTGGTTGCCCATATCGACTCGAAGTCGCAGACGGTGCCGATGCTGATCCGCATTGCCGGCTCTATCGCTCTCGCCTTAATTCTGATCCTTACCGTCGCATCGCTCCTGCTCTCGCTGCTTGGTGTGCATCGGGTTAGCAGCCTTTGGCCGGCAGTCCAGATCGTCGCGATAATTGCCGCGCTCCCGGGCCTCGCCTGTTACGTGCGCAATAACTCAACCGGCGCCGTCGACAACGCGACAGGTGTGGTTGCGGTGCTCCTCGCTGCGCAATCACCTGCGGCCCCGCGCGATCTCGGCGTCCTGATTACGAGCGGCGAAGAGCTCGGCCTGGCCGGAGCACGAGCCTGGGCGGTGTCCGCCCCGAAGGAGGCCCGGATTCTGAATTGCGACACGGTGGATGACACCGGCAACTGGCGGTGCATGTACACGGGGGCGAAGCCTGAACAGCTCACCCAGTCGGCGCGCAGAGCTGCCGATGGAGTCGCCGCGCGACTGCGCGTGACTCGACTCATTCCGGGAATTCTCGCCGACAACATGCCGTTTGCCGACAGGGGTATCGGCGCGGTAACGCTCAGCCGAGGAACGCTCGCTACTCTCGCGCGCATCCATACGCGGCGCGATAATTCCAATGCACTCACGGGGAAGGGCGCCGCGAAGGCGAGCGCCCTCCTTTCTGCTTTAGCCAAGGAACTGGCCTGATGCCGCTGCTGATTCTGGGTGCCGTAATAATCATCTCCCTGATCCTGATCGTGCTGGGCATGCCGGGGCTGTGGATAATGGTCGCCAGCGCGGTGACCTATAACCTGATCGTCCCCGGCGATCCCATCGGTTGGGTGACCCTGGTGATTGTCGGCGTCCTGGCTCTGGTGGCGGAGCTCCTCGACATTTCTCTGACCGGCCGGTACGCCCGCAGGTACGGCGGCTCGCGTCGCGCGGGTTGGGGGGCCATTATTGGTAGCATCGTCGGGGCAATGGTCGGATTCCCGGTTCCGATCATTGGCCCCGTCATTGGGGCCTTTATTGGCTCGTTCGTCGGCGCACTCATTGCGGAATTCACTGGTGGATCGTCTGCAGGTGATGCCACTCGGGTCGCAAAAGGCGCCCTGATCGGACGCGTAGTTTCGACCGTCCTCAAGATTGGCATAGGGTTCACGATTGGTATCTGGATTTTCATTGCAGCAGCTAGGTGACCACCGATCCCGTCCAAATGACAGCAGCGGAAAGCGTAAGCGCAGCGACTGAGCCCACTCCAGGAGCGGGGAAGTACGTCTACTGCATCATCCGCAACGACCGCTCGCGCGAGTTCGGTGAAATCGGCATCGGCAGCGCTTCACGCGTCTACACCGTGAATCACAACGACCTCGCCGCGGTGGTCAGCGACACACCGATCGTGATCTACGACCCAACGCGCGAGAACGTGCTGGCGCACGAGTTCGTCAACGAGACGGTGATGCGCGAGTTTACGCTCATTCCGATGTCTTTCGGGACCGTCTTCCGGTCGGAGAAGGACGTCCTCCAACTCCTGAAATCGACGTACCAGGCCTTCACCGACGTCCTCGACAAAATGCAGGACAAGATCGAGTTCGGGCTGAAGATCCTCTGGGATCGCGACAAGGTGGTCGCCGCCATCGAGCGCGAGAACGACGAGATTCGTCGGTTGAAGGACGAGATCACGCGTAACGCCGCATCTTCGACTTACTTCGCGCGAATGCAGCTCGGTCGCCTGGTCGAGGCGGCGATGGAAGAGGCGAGCAATCGCTACGTCACCGACGTCCACGAGCAACTGAAAGACACGTCCGTAGCCAGTCGCAGCAACAAAGTCATCGGCGACCGCATGATCCTCAACGCAGCGTTCCTCGTCGATCGCAAGGATGAAAAGCAGTTCGACGAGAAGGTGAAAGCGATCTCACTGCAGTACGAAGACCTGCTTACGTTCAAGTACACAGGCCCCTGGCCACCCTACAACTTCGTTAACATCAAGCTGAAGCTGGAAAAGGCGATCTGACGCGGCTCTGATCAAATGGGACTTCTAACCAACATTCTGCTCGCTCCGTTCCTCGGGCCCGTCTGGGCTTCCAAGTGGACGCTCGACAAAGTCGATCGCGTCGTGCGCGAGGAGCTGACCGACGACACGCCGATCAAGGAAGATCTGATGAAGCTTCAGTTGCAGCTGGAGATGGGTGAGATCGACGACGCCGAGTACGCGAGGCAGGAGGCCGAGATCATGCGCCGCCTCCGCGATGTGCGCGAATGGCGGGAGAAATTCGGAATGTCGACAGGCGCGGGACCGGTGCGCGTCGCCGGCAGCGACGACACGGAGTAGCGAGATTACCGGCGCGCTTCGATGATCGAGCGCCTGTGTTACGTGTACGGAGTCGTCGGCTCCTCTCTCCAGGCGAGCACTGCTCCAACAGGGATAGACGACGGGCCCGTTTCCGTCATACCAAACGATGACTATGCCGCGCTGGCGACATCGGTCAGCGCGGAAGACTACGCACCTGAGAGCGTGGAGAGGCTGACCGCCGACGTCGATTGGGTGAGTCAACGGGCGATGGCCCACGATCGAGTGCTCACCTGGGCCTCCGACAACGGTGCCGTCATCCCGTTCCCGATGTGGACTCTCTTCCGCGACGCCAAGGCGGTGAAGGCGATGCTCGGCAAGCGGATGAAGGAACTGAAAACCACTTTCGCCCGGATTGGCGCTGGCAGGGAGTTCATCGTTCGCGTCTACGTTCAGCCGGGCATCCTCAAGGATCACCTCGGCGATCTCAGCACGGAGCTGAAATCTCTGGAGTCGGAAGCGACGCTTGCCTCGCCGGGTCAGAAATATCTCCTCGAGCGGAAAATCGAAAACCTGCGACGTGATGCCGGGCGCGACGTAACGGCGAAGGTCGCCGGCGAGATTCATGATTCGCTCCGCGTCGCGTCGATGGAAACCGTACGCGAGCAGCCGGTGAACTCCGGTGCGCCGCGAGAGCAGGGACGCGCCATTCTCAACGCATCGTTCCTCGTTGCTCCGACGCGGGTGGTGGAGTTCCAGACGGCGCTAACGCGGATGGTCAATAAGCACGAGCCGTCCGGATTCAAGTTCGATTTCACCGGCCCCTGGCCGCCCTACCACTTTGTACGCGAGAGAAGCGAGTGAGCGTTGACGAGATCTTCGGCCCGCCGCGCATTGAGTTGGCGGAGGTCCTGAATCACGTCCTCGACAAAGGCGTGGTGCTACGCGGAGAGGTCATGCTTGCCGTGGCTGACATTGACCTGATCAAACTCGATCTCGGACTGCTCCTCACCGCCGTCGAATCGGCGATGCGCTCCCCACGGGGCACCCGGCCGCGTCAACCCGAACTCGTCGCGCCACGCGATGAATCAGCATCGGTACTTTCCTCTGGGTCGACGATGGAGAGCCAGGTAGTTGAAGCCCTACCTGTGCCAAAGGATGCTCCGATCACGCCCCTGGAAGAGGTTGCTGAAGCGTTGCCGCCGCGTCTTAACACCGACCCCGACAAGGTCGAGAACGGACTCGCGAAGCTCGTCTTGACGTTGATTGAGGTATTGCGTAAGGTCCTAGAGCACCAGGCAGTTCGGCGAATGGAGGGGGGACATCTGAGCGACGCGGAGATCGAGAAGCTCGGAGTCGCGTTGCTCCGCCTCAATGACCGGATGCAGGAAATGAAGGGGATCTTCGGCTTGACCGATGAAGATCTCCAGATCGATCTGGGCCCCCTAGGCAAGTTACGATAACCCGGCGCAGGAGCCGAACGGAGACGACTGCTTGGCAGATTTGGTAGCCCCGTCGCGTAGCTACGGTCTCGTCGACATTCTCGATCGCGTGCTCGACAAGGGCCTCGTCGTGGTCGGCGACATCAAGATCAACCTCGCCAACGTCGAGCTCCTCACCATCCAGATCCGGCTGCTCATTTGCTCGATCGACAAGGCCGAGCAGATCGGCCTCAACTGGTGGAAAACCGATCCTCGCCTGAGCACTCACGCGCACCAAGCAGTGCCAGCGTCTACACCAGCCGCCTCGGCAGCAAGACAACAGGAGTCACGACATGGCAGTTGAACGTTCCCCGAGCGGTAGCTCGCTAATCGATGTGCTCGACCGCGTTCTCGACAAGGGTATTGTCATTGACGCGTGGGTCCGGGTCTCCCTCGTGGGTATCGAGCTCGCGACTGTAGAAGCGCGCATCGTCGTTGCCTCCATCGAGACCTACCTGAAGTACTCGGAAGCAGTCGGACTCTCGCTGCCGGGATCGCGCCCGCGAGAGCTGACTGCAGGTGGAGCGGAGGAGCTCGAGCGGATGCGGTCGGAAAATGCAGATCTGAAGCGGCGACTTGAGCGACTCGAAGCGTGAGAGCGCCGCGGTAGCTTCCAGCCCGCAACTCAGCGGAGAACGTCTCGCCGAACTTCTCTCCGCCATATCAGAGGCGCCTGATTTCGTCACTGCGGCGACCTTCATGGTCGCGCAATTCGCCGATATCGTCGGAGCACGTCGCGGCTTGGCCGTTACCCTCGATACTCCACCGCGCGAGTTCGTCGCCACTGCCAGCATCGGGTTCGACGAAAAGCCGACCGGCCTCTCAGTACCAACTGAAGACCTCTCCAATCCTCTCACCGTCTCGGCTCTTTCTCTCCACGCCATCAGCTGTGACGGAGTGTCGCCGCTCCCCGGATTTCCGTTCGGTGAATGGACGACTATTCCATTCCCACAACCGCAATTCCGTGACGCACCGCACCTTCTAACGGACGCAGAGCTCGACATGATCCAGATGCCTGGATGTCAGGTGCGGCGCCGCGCCATCGTCGACCGGCGCCGAAAGCTGGGTCACGCTCCTGGAGGGGTGGTGCTCCTCGAAGCAAGCATCGAGGACGATCTGCTGGGCGCGTTGATGCACGCGGCGACGCTGGCGGGTCCGGTCCTGGCCCGAATGGCGGCGGTAGAGGAATTCCGCCTTTCAACTGGAAGGCTCGATCAGCAGCGCGAGATGCTGACGACGATCATGAATTCGCTGCCGGATCCAATCGTGATCATCAATGCCGATCGGGACATCGTCGTCCAGAACCAGCGTGCCGAGCATCTGCTCCACACAAGTGACAAGGATTCCGAAGGTCGCCGGCGAGCTGTCGAAATCAACAATCTCCTCTTCACGTCGCACCTTTCAAAAGCGGCGATGGGGTCCAAGGAAACGAGTGGTGGCTCGCGTGAGCTGAACCTCGTCGACCCTGACGAAGGCACCGACCTGCTGTTCGAGGTTCTAACGCATCCCCTCGGCTCGACCGGCGCCGGTCAGGGTGGCGCGACGGTTTCAGTACTCCGCGACGTAACTGATTTGCGCCGCGCTTCCAACGAGCTGGAGCGCCAGGTCCAGCGCGTCAGGCTGGCCGAGATCGACGCCAAGCGCGAGCGCGATCGCCTGAACCTGATATTGGAGAATGTTGCCGATCCCATTCTCGTCACCGACGACCGCTCGAACATCATCCTCATGAACAAGGAGGCCGAGCAGCTGTTCGAGGCCGACGACAGCGAGAGTTGGGAGCGGGCGTCGATGGTGCAGGCCAACGACACCAAGTTCACGACCTTCATCTCGGATTTCACGATCAGCTCCGCTCTCGCCCGACGCGAGCAGATGAGATTGCACATTCCGGAGACCGGGGTTGAGTTGCCCGTGGAAGTCGTGTCTGGGAAAATTCTCAACCGCCGCGGTGAGCCGCTCGCGATCGTGTCGGTGCTCCACGATCTGACCGAGCAGGCCGAGAACGAGCGCCTGTACGAGGAGCTGAAGACGTTCTCCAGCCAGCTCGAAGACCGCATTCAGGCAGCGACCGCTGACCTCGCCGAGCAGAATACGAGACTGCAATGGCAGTCGCGCGAGCTGGAGAAGGCGAACCGACTGAAGTCGGAATTTCTTGCCAGCATGTCACACGAGCTGCGGACGCCGATCAACGCCCTCATCGGCTACGCTTCGCTGATGCTGGATCGAATCTATGGCGATCTGACGCCACGCCAGGAGGAGGGTCTCAATCGAATCCAGGGCGCCGCGCAGCACCTGCTGGCGCTGATCAACGACATTCTCGACCTCGCCAAGATCGAAGCCGGAAGAATGCCGCTCCATCTGGAGGATGTGACGCTCGGCGACATTGTGACGGAGATCGCCCAGCAGATCGAGCCGCTGGTAAAGAAGAAGCACCTCACTTTCACGGTCGATGTTCCGTCGCGGAGCCTGGTCCTCCACACCGACCGAACGAAGGTCAAACAAATTCTGCTGAACCTGCTCTCCAACGCCGTGAAATTCACCCATCACGGCGGCATCTGGCTGACCGTGTCAAAGGACGAGGCAGACCTGCGCTTCGATGTCCGGGACACCGGGATCGGAATCAGAGAGAACGATCTCGAGTCGATCTGGGAGGACTTCCGGCAGGTCGACCAGTCCAGAACGCGCGAATTCGGCGGCACCGGTCTCGGCCTGAGCATAACCCGCAAGCTGGTGGACGCGCTCGGCGGGCATGTGTTTGCGGAGAGCACTTTTGCAAAGGGCTCGACGTTCACCGTCGTGTTGCCCATCAGGAGCGTCATACGCCCCGATGATCCAGCACGCGTCATCGACGAAGTTCCGCCGCCATCGCCTGTCCAGCGTTGACACGTACCCTCTGCAAGGTAGATTGAACCAACGCCCCGAAGCTCTCGGGGCGTTTGCTTTTTCCGCGACACCCGCCACCAGGTTCACCCTCCTCAATGTTCGATACCAACACACGCACGATCGTCGTCGTCGGCGCCCAATGGGGCGACGAGGGCAAAGGCAAGCTCGTCGATGTTCTTGCCGAGCGTGCCGACTGGGTTGTGCGCTACCAGGGTGGCGCGAACGCCGGCCACACCGTGCACATCGGCGAAAAGTCATTCGTGCTTCACCAGATCCCGAGCGGAATTCTCCATCCGGGTGTCCGCTGTGCGATCGGAAACGGCGTCGTCCTCGACGTCGAGACTCTGTTTGCCGAGATCGACGAGCTGGTTTCGGATGGTATCGATGTCGAGGGGCGGCTTTACGTCAGTGATCGTGCGCACCTCGTGCTCCCGTACCACAAGCTCGTTGACAGCCAGAGCTCGGCGAGCAAGGAGATCGGAACAACTGGTCGGGGGATTGGCCCGGCGTACGAAGACAAGTTCGGCCGCCGCGGAATTCGGGTGCTGGACCTGCGAAATCCGGGGCGTCTGCGAAAGCTTGTGGAGCGCGGTGTCGCCCACGCCAACATCCAGCTGGCGATGGCCGGTGCGAAGCGCGCAGGTGTCGACTACACCCTCGGCGTCCTCGAGAAGTTCAGGCAGCGGCTGCTGCCGTTGGCGGAGGATGTCGGGCTCAGGGTCCATCGCGCCATCGTCGGCGGCGCGGCGGTGTTGCTCGAGGGGGCGCAGGGATCGCTGCTCGACATCGATCACGGCACCTATCCCTACGTCACGTCGAGCAGCACTACATCGGGTGGCGCGGCGACTGGAGTTGGCATCGCGCCGGGCGAGCTCGATTCAGTCATCGGAGTGGTGAAGGCGTACACGACGCGCGTCGGCAACGGTCCATTGCCGACGGAATTCGACGAGCCGCTGGCATCGCGGGTGCGTGAGCTTGGGAACGAGTTCGGAGCCACGACGGGGCGCCCGCGGCGCTGCGGATGGTTCGATGGAGTAGTTGTACGCTACGCGGCGCGCGTGAATGGGCTCACCGATCTCGCCGTCACCAAGCTGGATGTGCTCGACACCCTGGATAGAATCGGGCTCTGCACCGGCTACGAGGCCGACGGTGAGATGTACGAGGAGTTTCCGAGCGACCTCGATATCCTTGACCGCGCGGTTCCGCGCTACGAGTGGTTTGAAGGCTGGAAAACGAGCACGGCGGCCGCCAGAGCCTTGACCGATTTGCCGACCGAGGCGCGTCGGTACCTCGATCGGATCCAGTCGTTCGTCGAAACGCAGATCACCTACGTGAGCGTCGGGACTCGTCGCGACCAGATCATCGGGGTCGAAGGCGCTCTTCCGGTCGGTCCCGCCGTCGTCGCCTAACTGCAAAGCGTAATGTCGAACGACGCGGACCTCTTGATCGTTGGCGGAGGGCCGTGCGGTCTGGCGGCGGCGGTCTCCGCACAGCGCGCTGGATTGCGACCGCTCGTCATCGAGAGCAGCGTGGTGGTGAGCACCATCGCCGCCTATCCCACCTACGTCAGGTTCTTTTCTACCGCGGAAAAGCTGACGATTGGAGGACTGCCTTTCGTCATCGCCACCGAGAAGCCGACACGGCGTGACGCGCTCGCTTACTACCGGTCCGTGGTCACCTATTTCGGAATTCCACTGCGACAGCGGGAGCGAGTGACCGCAATTCAGGGAACCTCGGGGAATTTCACCGTCGTGTCGCGGACCAGTGCCGGTGGGGAGGAGAAAACGAAAGCCGGCGCTGTTGTCGTTGCCACCGGCTACTTCGGCTCTCCCAACCGACTTGGCGTTCCTGGCGAAGACCTGCCACACGTCACTCACCTCTACAAAGAGGGTCACGAAGCTTTTCTGCAGGACGTCGTCGTCGTTGGCGGCGGTAATTCAGCGGCCGAAGCGGCGCTCGATCTCTGGCGCTCGGGGGCGCGGGTCACCCTCGTTCATTTCGGTCCGACGTTCGACAAGAAGATCAAACCATGGGTCTTGCCGGACTTCACCAACCGCGTGAAGGAGGGTCAGATCGCGGTGAGATGGAACAGCCGCGTCAGCGCCATCGAGCCGTCCAATGTGCTTCTCACCACGAGCAACGGCGATGCGCGACTTCGCGCCGATCGCGTTTACATCATGACAGGTTTTGCGCCGAGTATGGATTTGCTGAGAGAATGCGGAGTCCCGATCGATGCCAGGACGGGCATTCCGGAGCACAACTCGGAGACTCTGGAGACATCGGTGCCGGGGGTGTTCATCGCCGGCGTCGTCGTCGCCGGTTACGACGCCAACAAGGTCTTCATCGAAAATGGCCGGTATCACGGAGATCGGATTGTGGCGCGTCTGCTCGGCCAGCACGCGCCGACGGAACCGAAGCTGAGCGCCGAGCTGGATACTTAGGGAAGAGGGGCGAGGGAAGAGGGGTAACTAATAGCGGTAATGGGTACGGTGAAGCGCGCTTTCCGTTTCCCGTACCCGTACCCGTTCTCCGTTTCCCGTTTCCAGTTCTCCGCTTCCCGCTTCCCTCGTCCCCCGTCCCTCGCCCCCCTAACTTTCCCGCATGCCCAATCACCCCGATGTAATGGAAAAGCTGGTGTCGCTGTGTAAGCGGCGCGGCTTCATCTTCCAATCCTCCGAGATTTACGGCGGCACTGGATCCGTTTGGGATTATGGTCCGCTCGGCGTCGAGCTCAAGAAGAATCTCAAGGATCGCTGGTGGCACGCGATGGTTCGTGCGAGAAACGACATCGAGGGTCTGGATGCCGCCATCCTGATGCATCCGCGCGTCTGGGAGGCGAGCGGGCACGTCGCCGGATTCGTCGATCCGCTCGTCGATTGCAAGAACTGTAAGAAGCGGTTTCGCGCCGACGATCCACGCATCAAGGGCACGCCGGGGACACCCGACGCGCAGTGCCCTTCATGCGGCATGAAGGGGACGCTGAGCGAGCCCCGGCTGTTCAATTTGATGTTCAAGACCTTCATGGGTCCCGTCGAAGACTCCGCGTCGATCGTCTACCTGCGGCCGGAGACGGCGCAGGGGATTTACGTGAACTTTCTGAACGTCCAGCAGACGACGCGACAGAAGATTCCATTCGGCATCGCGCAGATCGGCAAGGCGTTCCGCAACGAGATCACTCCGGGCAATTTCATTTTCCGGACGCGCGAGTTCGAGCAGATGGAAATGCAATTCTTCGTCGAGCCAGGCACGGACATGAAGTGGTTCGAGTACTGGAAGCAGCAGCGCATGGACTGGCACCGAGGTCTCGGATTGGCGGAGAACAGGCTGCAGTTCCACCAACATACGAAGGAGGAGCTGGCCCACTACGCGCGCGCCGCGTTCGACGTGCAATTCGACTTCGGTGGCACGCTCGGGTTTCAGGAAATCGAGGGCGTGCACAATCGTGGCGACTTCGATCTCACCCAGCACCAGCAATACTCGGGGAAGAAGCTCGAGTACTTCGACCAGCCGAATAACCGGCGTTACGTCCCTTACGTTGTCGAGACATCGGTGGGGGCGGACAGAACGACGCTGGCAGTTCTGGTGAACGGCTATCGCGAGGAAGCAGTGGAAGGAGAGGCCGAGGGAAGAACTGTGCTCGGACTCGATCCATCGATTGCGCCAATCAAGGCCGGGGTGTTTCCGCTGGTGAAGAAGGACGGGATGCCGGAGATGGCGGTGCGCATCGCCGACGATCTGCGCGAAGGGTTTCCGATTTTTTATGACGACAGCGGCGCGATCGGCCGGCGCTACCGGCGGCAGGACGAAGTCGGGACGCCGTTCGGCATCACCGTCGATGGTGAATCCCTCACCAATGCTACCGTTACCGTGCGTGACCGTGACACGCTCAAGCAGGAGCGCGTCGAGGCCGGTCAGCTCAAGGAGTATCTAACACGCAAGCTGGCGTCGTGAGCAGCCTCGACCTTGAGCGCCTGCGAGCTGAAGGCCAGGCGTTCATGGAAGCGATCTCGCGCGAGAGCTATCTCGCCTACGCGGGACACAAGAAGACCGCCGATCTTCAGCCGATCTACAAGCAGTACGATCGCGCATTGAGTACTGAGGCACTCGAGCTGACGCTCGATGCGTTTCGCTCGGCGCGCGATCATACAGACGATAAGAGATCGGCTCAGTCGCTACTGGAGTGGGAGATCGAGTCGCAGGCAGCGAAGCCGCTGGCGGCGCTCGACGAGCGGGAGATCGCGTGGGAGAACTCCGCGGTAATCCACTCGCCCGATGGTCGGGTGGTCCAGTATCAGGCGGCGCCCATCGAGATCGCGAACACTCGTGATCGGGCGGCACGTCTGGCCCTCGATGCCGCACGCGCGACGCTGGTAAAGAACGAGCACGCACCGATCCGACTGGAGCGTCTGCGGCGTGAAAAGGAGTACATCGAGTCGTTGGGAATCGAGCGCGATTACAACACATCGTTCGAGGCTGTTTCCGGGATTTCGCTCAGCACTCTCGGAGCGAGTTGCGAGCGGTTCCTGTATGACACGAAGTCGATGTGGGAGGATACGCTGCGCGGTGTGCTGCGCACGACGCTCCGAATCAAGCCTTCGGAGGCTAAGCGCGCTGATGCGCTCGCCCTCTTCCGTGCCTCGGAATACGACGACGCATTTCCGGCGAGCGAGATGGAGCCAGCAATGCGGCGCCAGGTATCGGAGATGGGGATCGATCCTACCGCGCGCGGCCGCATCATCTTCGATGTCGGAGATCGGGAAGGGAAACGCTCGCGGGCTTTCTGTTCGCCGGTGCGCGTCCCCGAAGAAATTTATTTGGTCCTCCGTCCGCACGGTGGCCAGAGCGATTACAACACCTTCCTCCACGAGCTGGGCCACGCGCTTCATTTCGGCTACGCCAGCTCCGATTATCCCTTCGAGTTCCGTTGGCTCGGCGACAACTCGGTCACCGAATCGTACGCCATGCTGTTCGACCACCGCATGCAGGACAGGGGCTGGCTGTTGCGTTACACGAAGCTGGGGACCAATCGGGTAGCGAAGTTCCTGCGCGCGGCAGGTCTGGAGGAGCTGCATTTTTTGCGGCGTTACTGTGCAAAGCTGCTGTACGAACGGGCTCTGTACAGCGGAGAGGTGAGCTGGTCGGAGCTGCCCGAGCTTTACGTGTCGCTCCTCAGCAGCGCCACCGGGTTCGAATACGATGCGGCCGATGCGTTCGTCGATGTCGATCCGCGCTTTTACTCCGCGCGTTATCTGAGGGCCTGGCAGCTGCAATCGATTCTGAACGAAGAGCTGACTTCGCGCTTCGACGTCGATTGGTTCCGCAATCCCAGCGCCGGACCATGGATGGTGGGTGAGTTGTTCGCGCAGGGTCAGCGGGAAAACGCCGAGGAAATTGCGGCGCGTGCCGGTGCGGACACGCTTTCTTTCGCTCCGCTCGTTCGAAAGATCGAGGAACTGCTCGAGGCCTGACTGGGAGAACGTGTCGTCGCGCTGCCTGTGTATCTCCGCCCGGGTCGAGGCGAGAGGTCCTCTTCGGCGACAACGGTCGCTCGGGCGGAGCCGCTAACTACGCTCATTCGCTCCGCTCACTCGCGCGTCTCCTTGGTCGCGACCTCAAGTCGCCTACGAGGACCCCTCGCCTCTCCCTTAGAGATCGTTAACCGCGCGCGGAATTGCACTCGTTGCTTGTCGGCACCGTAACTGGCTCGGCGCCACGAACTTGACGGGTCGGGGACGCAGCCGATCGCAGGGGATCACGTACAGGGAAGGAGGCAGCGGGTGCTGCGTAGCGAGTTCCGCGACTGAGAGAGAAGATGGCAAAGGGCTGCGCCCTTTGCCATCTTCTCACGACTGAGTTACTCGCCTAGCAGCACCTGCGGCCGACTGACGGGCGCCGAGATCTCGCACAAACTAGCGAGGGCTACCGACCCTGCAGCTCGTCGGCGATGCGGGCGCCGTCGTACATCTTGCGCAAAGCCTCCGGAATCGCCCGCGAATGGACGCTCACGGTGCGGCCGATATCGGACGAAAAAATGAACCGGTTCGACACGCCTTCGATGTTGGAGTCGAACACCAGCCCCACGACCTCGGCGTTGCGATTGATCACCGGACTGCCCGAATTCCCGCCGATGATGTCGTTCGTCGAAACGAAATTGTAGGGTGTCGCCAGATCGAGATTCGCTTTCCGGTCCACCCATCGCTGCGGCAGCTTGAAAGGATCCTTGTCGTCGAACGCCGCGGACCGCTCGTAGAGACCGTAGAAGGTCGTCTTGTAAGGCGCGATTGTCCCGTTGCTGGGGAACGACTTCACTACGCCGTCACTGATGCGCAGCGTGAATGTCGCATCCGGCGGGAGAGCAGTTCCGTAAGTGGCGAACAGCGCCTGACCGATCTTCTCGCTGTTGGCCGCAATGATCGCGTTCAGCGCATTGGCTCTGGCCAGCTGGGTGCGATTGAGCGGGTCGATTTGCCGAGCGAGCACTATCAGCGGATCGGTTGATGCCGCGACCGCCGCAGCAACGCCCTGGACGAGTTGCTGCCGAACCGCCGGATCGACGATTCGAGTACCGCGTACGAGCGCGGCTGCTCTGGCTTCGGGGGTTTGCCCGGCCAATGCGATGCGCAGGAATGGATCGTTCGCCGGCAGCTCACTCTGTGCCGCGCGGAGCTGCGCCGCAATCGCCAGACGCTCGTATGCAGTGTCGATTGGCGTTGGCGCCAGGATCAGGTTGCGGATGTTATTGAGTCCTGGTCCGCGGTATTGCGGCAGCCGCGCCGAGTCAGGTGCGTTGGCAAACTCGGCGACGCGAACTATTCCGGCGGCGAGCTGCAGCAGCTGGGATCCACCGCCGAACCCGTAGTACCGAAGCTGCGGATTGAACGTCGCCAGCTCGCGCTGCGCGTTGGCGATTGCGTCGAACGTTCCACCATACTGCGCCTGCAGCTTTGGATCCGCGGCGATCCGAGCCCGCAGCTCCTGCTCGAAGGCCCGCTTCTTGGCCATGCTCAGCGTATCGAGCAATCCCACGCGATAGCCGGTGACCGCTTTCTGAGAGTTCGCGACGCCGAAGACATCGTTCTGGTACCGGCGTGCCGCCGATGTGTCGGTCCGCGCGAGCTCGGCGTAAATCGCCAGCGCGCGTTTATAGGCCGCCAGCGTCGCCGGATAGCCAACATCGCGCAGGTATTCCATCTGGGCGATGGTGTTGAGACGGCCTGTCGATCCCGGATTTCCAACCACGAAGACGAGCTCGTTCTCCATCGCCCCCGCCGAACTCCATTTCAGGTAATCAGGCGGGGTGTACGGCTGGCCGTTCTCATAGACGCGAAGGAGTGTGACGTCGAGGTCGTAACGCGGGTAGGTGAAGTTGTCCGGATCTCCGCCGAAGAACGCAATATCGCCCTCGGGCGCCATCACCAGCCGAATGTCATTGAACCGGCGATAGCGATATACCGAGTAGATGCCGCCCTGATAAAGACTGACCACCTGACAATTGAGCTGGGTCTGCTGGTTACACTCGGTCTGTATCTGCGAAATGATTGTGGTCCGCTGTGCTGCTTGTTCGGCGGAAGTCCTGCCGGTAATGGCAGCGCGCACGCGATCGGTCACGTTCTGTATGGACTGCAGCTGGTCGACATAAAGCCCGGCGCACTTCTTCTCGTCGGCTAGAGTCCGCGCCGCAAATCCCGTTTGGATGTAATTGGAATCGGGTGGTGATGACGACGCGGTGCAATCTCGACCGCAGTGGTGGTTGGTCAGCACCAGTCCGCGCGACGACACGAACGATGCCGAGCAGTTCGGAAGGCGCACCGACGCCAGCCGAACGTGATCGAGCCACTTCTGATCCGGGGCAAATCCGTAAGTCCGGCGCCAGTAATCGAGAGGCGGCGCGTCGAAGGTCCACATCGTGCCGAACTCAGGCTTGTAGGTCGGAGGCGGCAACTGCACCTTCGCCGCTGCTTGACGTTGAGTGGCGCCCTGAGCAGGGGCCCGGGTGGGTACAGCGAGCGCGGCGGCGAGAGCCAGCGCCGGAAGCACGGATCTACTCGTCAGCATTTTCGTCTGTCCTGTTCGTGTAGGTTTCGCGAAGCGGACTTGCAAGATATTGACCGCCACGCGTGTAAGCTTGTCGCTACTGTAAGCCAGTTCTAGATTGCACGGGCTCTTCCAACCCTGACTCGATATTGATGTCACAGCGCCAGCGCACGCTCCAGGAAACAACGACGGTCCATTCTCCCGCCGAAGTATTGCGGGCAGCAAAGGATTTCTTTGCCCGCCAGACGGGCATATATGCCGCCTTCCCCGAGCAGGAATCCAAAACCCACGTCACCCTTCGCGGCCAGGGAGGCGAAGAAGTGGTGATCGCCGCGTTCCCGGCCGCCAACGGCGAAACCAACGTAACCGGTTCGACATATCTCTTCGACCAACAGGTGGCGCGCTTTTTCGCCACGCTGGCACCGGTTCCGCTCGCCGTCTCCACGGAGTCGGGAGAGTGAAAGCAGCGACTCTGTTCGTAAGCGGGCTGCGGACGCGGGGCGAGCCGTTCAAACTGGGATCGAATGCGGCAGCTCCACTTCAACTCAGGGCCCAGGTCCTCGAGGCGTGGGACGCCATCCGCGTCGACGCCGATCCCTTGGCGTCGGTGAAGAGTCTCAAGGAGCTCGCCTTGAGAGAGCTGTATCCAGACGTCCGCCATGCCGACGAGTACGTCGTGAAGCTGCACGGCTTCGAGATCCTCGATGAATCGGCGCCGATTTCGTCGACCGCGGCAAAGAACGGCTCGATCTTCCTGATTACCGACCGCCGCCGGCGACCGGTA
>Ga0207646_10003296_pt1 | contig 18391 bp, 21 predicted proteins | sample KBSK5502metaG_FD_184343 | JGI IMG/M metagenome (GOLD analysis project Ga0207646, IMG submission 184343) | Corn, switchgrass and miscanthus rhizosphere microbial communities from Kellogg Biological Station, Michigan, USA - KBS K5-50-2 metaG... | ecosystem: Host-associated > Plants > Roots >...
CAAGACCGTGACGTCGCATAGGAACGGCGGTGCAAAGGGGACCCGAAGGTCGTGACCCTAGCGTACGTAGGCGATGGAGTCATGTTCGTGACCGACGCAACCAACCCTCTCAGAGGGCCCAACCCCAGCAGGAAAGCGCCGTAGCGACCCCTACACTGCCTGTTGTGCAAACGGTTTTGGACGTCCCGAACGAAGTAGCGGCGGAGCTCGCTGGCATCGGAGACGGCGTGCTCAACGCCCTCCGCGACCGGCTCGGCTGCACCGTCAACCTGCGCGGCAACCGGCTCACGCTCACCGGCGACGACCTCAAGGTCGCCGAGGCGCAGGCCGTCGTCGAGGAGCTCGTCGAGCTCGTCGAGGGTGGCCAGGAGGTCGGCGTGGGCACCGTCGACGCCATCATCGGCGCCATCGACCAGGCCGAGGACGTGCACGAGATCTTTTCCGACGTCGTCTGGTCGCATCGCGGCAAGCGGATCACCCCGAAGACCGTGACGCAGAAGCGCTACGTCGACGCGATCCGCGACCGCACCGTGACCTTCGGCATCGGTCCTGCGGGAACGGGCAAGACGTACCTCGCGATCGCGCTTGCGGTGGCCGCACTCTCGGAGCGGCAGGTCGGCCGGATCATCCTCACCCGCCCGGCAGTCGAGGCAGGCGAGCGGCTCGGCTTCCTTCCGGGCGACGTGCTCGCGAAGGTCGACCCCTACATGCGCCCCCTCTTCGACGCGCTCTACGACACGATGGATCCGGAGAAGCTCAACGCCTACATGGAGCGCGGCACGATCGAGGTGGCTCCGCTGGCGTTCATGCGCGGGCGCACGCTCAACGACAGCTTCGTCATCCTCGACGAGGCGCAGAACACGTCGCCCGAGCAGATGCAGATGTTCCTCACCCGGCTGGGCTTCGGGTCGAAGATGGTTGTGACGGGTGACGTGACGCAGGTCGACCTGCCCCGGGAGCAGGCATCCGGATTGATTCAGGTTCGCCAGATCCTCTCGACGGTCGACGGCATCGCGTTCGTCGAGTTCAGCCACCAGGACGTCGTGCGGCACAAGCTTGTGCAGCGCATCGTCGAGGCGTACAAGCAGCACGCCGAGCAGACCGGGACTCAGCGGAGCCGGTGATCTCCACGTCGATGATCACTGTCGAGGTCGTCAACCGCTCCGGCAGAGACGTGGACGAGGCGGCCGCCGTCGAGCTCGCGCAGTCGGTGCTCGTAGGAGAGGGCGTTGGAGCAGGCGAGGTCGGGCTCGCCTTCGTCGGGCCGGACGAGAGCCGCGCGCTGAAGCGCGATCACCTCGGTGTCGACGAGGCGACCGACGCGCTCGCCTTCCCGATCGACGGCCTCGGCGCGCTGCCTGACGGCATGCCCCGCCAACTCGGCGACGTCGTCGTCTGTCCAGAGGTGGTGGGAGAGGAGTGGCGCGGGCCGCTCGTCCATGCGCTGTTGCACCTCGTCGGCCACGACCACGGCCCCGAGATGGAGGCGCGAGAGGCGGTGTACTCCAGATGAGCGTCACGCCGCTGCCCCGCGACCCCGAGGACGAGGACCGTGACCGGTCGCCACGTCGCGCCCCGCCGCCTGCTCCGGGCCGGGCGCCGTCGCTCATCGACAGCTTCAACTACGCCTTCGAAGGGATCATCCACGTCCTCCGTACACAACGGAACCTCCGCATCCACTTCCTCGCAGCGGTCCTCGTGTTCGCCGGCGCGATCGCCGTCGGCGTCTCCCGGCTCCAGCTGATCGCACTCGTCCTCGCCATTGCGTTCGTTCTCGTCGCCGAGATGCTGAACACCGCGATCGAGGGGGTGATCGACGTTTCGACCACCTCCTTCGACCCGAACGCGAAGCTCGCGAAGGACATCGCCGCAGGCGCCGTGCTGATCGCGTCGATCACGGCCGTCGCGATCGGCTTCCTCGTCTTCCAGAGCGCGGTCGGTCAACGGGCGACACACGTGCTGGACCGGGTGCGCGACGCGCCTGCGGACATCACGCTCGTCGCGCTCGTCCTCGTGGTCCTGATCGTGCTCGGAACGAAGGCGTGGACGGGACGCGGGACGCCCCTGCGAGGCGGGCTCCCCTCCGGGCACGCCGCCGTCGCCTTTGCAGCCTGGGTCGCGGTGACGTATCTGGTCACCGATCCGCACCGCTTCGTCGTCTCGGCGCTGACGCTGATCATGGCCCTGCTCGTCGCGCAGACCCGGGTCGAGTCGGGGGTCCATTCGACGCTCGAAGTGGCGTACGGCGGTGCCCTCGGCGCGCTCGTGACTCTCGTCCTCTTCCAGCTGATCGGAGGGGCGTGAGCAATCTCGTTACCGAGCAGAAGCGCTATTACGCGGAGCGCGCGCCGGAGTACGACGACTGGTGGTACCGGCGCGGTCGGTACGAGCTCGACCGTGAGGCTCTCGCGCGTTGGCAGGCGGATGCGGCCGAGGCGGAGGCGGCGCTCGAGGCGTTCGCGCCCGGGGGGAAGGCGCTCGAGCTCGCCGCCGGCACCGGGATCTGGACGCGCAAGCTCGTTGGGCTGGCCGAGCGCGTCGTCGCCGTCGATGCGAACGCCGAGACGCTCGCGCTCAACACCTCGGCTGCCGAGCTCGTGCTCGCGGACATCTTCGAGTGGGAACCGGCTGGGCATTTCGACCTCGTCTTTTTCTCCTTCTGGCTCTCGCACGTCCCCGAGGAGAAGTTCGACGGGTTCTGGGCGCTCGTGCGCGCCGCGCTCGCGCCCGGCGGGCGGGTCTTCCTCGTCGACAGCGGCGCTGGAGACACCGCGCACACGGGTACGGACCAGTCCGGCGAGGAGGAGACGCGTTCGCTCGCCGACGGGCGCACGTTCCGCATCGTCAAGCGGCGCTGGTCGCCCGACGAGCTTGCGGGGCGCGTGCGGCCGCTCGGCTTCGAGCTCGACCTCCTTGACTCGGAAAACGGGCACTTCGTGTACGGCGGGGGAGTTCTCGCGTGACGGCCGAGGAGCTGCTCGCGCAGGCCGACGCCGCGGCGGCGCATGCGTACGCGCCCTACTCGAACTATCTCGTCGGGGCTGCCGTGCTCGCGCGCGACGGCCGCGTCATCGCAGCCGCGAACGTGGAGAACGCGGCCTATCCGCTGGGTGTGTGCGCGGAGCGGGCGGCGATCGCGAAGGCGGCGAGCGACGGCCTGCGCCCCGGCGACCTCGACGCGATCGCGATCACGGCGTCGCCGTGCGGCGGCTGCCGCCAGTGGCTGCACGAATGGCGGTTCGAGCGTGTTCACTTCCGCCGGACCGACGGGACGGTTGCGACGTATGCGGCCGACGAGCTGTTGCCGGACACGTGGGATCTGCCGGAGCAATGAGAAGCGGTTTCGTGGCGGTTGCCGGCCGCCCGAACGTCGGCAAGTCGACGCTCGTGAACGCGCTCTGTGGCGGCAAGGTCGCGATCGTCTCGGACAAGCCGCAGACGACCCGGCGGCGCATCTTCGGGATTGCGAACGGCGACGATTACCAGCTGATCCTCGCCGACCTCCCGGGCTTCCAGCGGCCGCTCGACGCGCTCACCGAACGCATGCAGCACACCGTCGACATCGCGTTCGAGGAAGTGGAGGCCGTTCTCTTCGTGCTCTCGGCGCGCGAGCGGATCGGCGCCGGCGACCGTTTCATCGCCTCCCGGGTCTTCGGGCTCGGCGTCCCGGTCGTGATCGCGCTGAACAAGGTCGATCGGCTCAAGGCCGGCCACGTCGCGCAGCAGATGGAGACGGGGGCCCGGCTCGGCAACTTCCACGCGCTCCATCCGGTGAGCGCGAAGACCGGGGACGGGGTGGCCGAGCTACGCGACGAGCTCCTCGGCCTGCTGCCCGAGGGACCGCTCTACTTCCCGCTGGAGCAGCGCACCGATCTCTCGGTCGAGCTCCAACTCGCGGAGCTCGTGCGCGAGAAGGCGCTCTGGCTGACGCGCGACGAGGTGCCGCACGCGATCTCCGTCGAGGTGGAGGAGATCGAAGAGAAGGTCGTGCGTGCCTCCATCCTGGTCGAGACCGAGTCGCAGAAGCAGATCGTGGTGGGGAAGGGCGGCGCGCTCGTGAAGGAGATCGGGACGCGAGCCCGCCCGGAGATCGAGGCCCTGGTCGGCCATCCCGTCTTTCTCGAGCTCAAGGTGAAGGTGCGGCCGAGATGGCGCCGCGACGCCGCGACGCTCGAGCGCCTCGGTCTCTAGCCGTTGCAGACGGGGCCGCCCTGGGCGGCGAGCCAGGCTTTGAGCGCCCGGATGCGTGCCGCGGCCTGTGTGATCCGGTTCTGAAGGCGCTGCGAGTTCGCTTCGTCGGTGAGTAGCGTCGAGTAACCGCGCTCGCTCGCGCTCTCGGCACCGAAGATCAGCAGATCCGAGCCGGCGAGCATCGCCTGGGTCGCGGTATGCGGGATCCTGTTCGCAGCCGGCGCCGTGAGCGAGTCGGTCACGGTCACGCCCGTGAAGCCGAGCTGCTTGCGCAGCAAGCCATTGATGATCGTGCTCGAGAACGCCGCCGGTCTCTTCGAGCCGTCGAGCTTCGGATAGACCGCCGTCGAGACCATCACGAGCTTGACGCCGGCCTTGAGCGCGCTCTGGAACGGGAGAAGTCCCTGGCGAAGCTTCCAGGCGGCGGCCCGGATGACGATCCGTCCGTTGTCGGTGTTGCCGCTTGCGAGGCCCAGACCCGGGAAGTGCTTTGCGGTCGCGGCGATCCCGTCCGTCTGCAAGCCGCCGACGAAGGCGCGGGCCATGCTCGCGTTCCACGTGCGGGAGTGCGAGAAGGCGCGCGAGCCGAGGAAGTTGCCTGCCGCGCCGGGCGTGTCGACGACGGGAGCAAAGTCGATGTCGATGCCGACGGAGTGAAGAGCCTCGGCCGCACCCTCGGCCTGGGCACGCGCATCAGATGGACTCGTCATGTCGGCGGGGGCCTCGGTCGGAGGCGCCCAGGCGAGGCGCCGGACGATCCCGCCCTCCTGGTCGACCGCGATCAGGAGCGGTTCGCCGCGCGTGCACGCGGCCTGCTGCAGCTCAGCCGTGACGGTTGACGCGGTGTGGCGCGTAAGCCAGCCGTTACCGAGGAGCACGACCCCGCCCATCTTTCCATTGCGAATGCGCGTCAGGAACCGATGGCTCGGCGGCGCCGTGAGTGTCCCCATGACGGTCTCGGCGGTGTCGGAAAAGCCGGTAAGGGCGAGCGCCTTCGTGGCGGGGCCGGGCCTCGCCGCCGCCGAGACCATCGACACCGCCGCCAACGCGACGAGACCCGCAAGCGCCCTCAGCATCGAGCACAGGGTAGCCCTCGTGGTTGCGCGGTCGGGCGCGGCGAATTGCCGGGCTGCGGGCCCGGACTAGACTCAATGCATGGCCCAGGCGCCCGTACTTCCGACCGGGTTCGAGCTGCCGCTCGAGGCCCGCCTGCCGCGGATCGGAGCCGTCGACGCGGTTGCGCTCGAGGAGCGCGCGGGATCGCTTGCCAAGCGCTCGATCAAACGCGACGCGAAGGTCTGGGCGCTTCGCCTGGCAATCCGGACCACAGACCTGACGACGCTCGAAGGGGCGGACACGCCGGGAAAAGCGGCGGCCATGGCCTCGAAGGCGCGACGGCCGGATCCGGCCGATCCGTCCGTTCCGGCGGTTGCGGCGGTCTGCGTCTACCCGAACCTCGTGCCCGCGGTGCGCGAGCGCCTGACGGGCAGCGACGTGAAGGTGGCTGCGGTCGCGACCGGATTCCCCTCCGGCCAGTACCCCACGGCCGTGAAGGTCGCCGACGTTCGCGCGACTGTGGACCTGGGGGCGGACGAGATCGACATGGTGATCGATCGCGGCGCGTTTCTCTCAGGTCGCTACGCGAAGGTCTACGACGAGATCGTCCAGGTGAAGGAAGCGTGTGGCAGCGCGCACCTGAAGGTGATCCTCGAGACCGGGGAGCTCGGCACCTACGACAACGTACGGCGCGCGACGCTGCTCTCGATCGCCGCCGGAGCGGACTTCGTCAAAACGTCGACGGGGAAGATCTCGCCGGCCGCGACGCTCCCGGTCGCGCTCTGCATGCTCGAGGCGATTCGCGACGTGTACGAGGAGACCGGCCGACGCGTCGGCTTCAAGGCGGCCGGCGGAATTCGGCAGGCGAAGCAGGCGGTGCAGCACCTCGTCCTCGTGCACGAGACCCTCGGCCAGGACTGGCTGACGCCAGACCTGTACCGACTCGGAGCGTCCTCGTTGCTCAACGACATCCTCATGCAGCTGCGCAAGGAGCGCACCGGCGCTTACCAGAGCGGCGACTACTTCACCCTGGATTGAAAGGTGCGGATTCGTGACACAGGCAGCACCCTCGCGCGAACAGCTCGGTCGTAAGCTGGCCCCCTCCCAGAAGGGTGGGGGGTGGGTTTGGGGAACGCGCCCGCTGCGCCTGGCACCCGTCTTCGCGAACCGTGTCCGGAGCGGGCGTGGCTGAGCTCGACAAGCCGCAAGGCGAGGTCGCGGTTCCCGGCGACTGGACGTACGCGAGTGCACCCGAGTCGCGCGACATCGTCCGCATCGCCGAGCGCTACGGCCACTTCGTCGGCGGCGAGTGGCTCGAGCCGACTGAGACGTACGAGACGATCGCGCCCCGCGACGAGGAGCAGCTCGCAGCAATCGGTCAGGCGTCCCCCGCCGAGGTCGACCGCGCCGTCGCCGCGGCCCGCACTGCCTACGCCGACGGCTGGTCATCCCTGCCCGGCTCCGAACGCGCGAAATACCTCTTCCGCATCGCGCGTCTCCTCCAGGAGCGGTCGCGCGAGTTCGCGGTCCTCGAGTCACTGAACGGCGGCAAGCCGATCAAGGAGTCGCGCGACGTCGACCTTCCGCTCGCGGCGGCCCACTTCTTCTACTACGCCGGCTGGGCCGACAAGCTCGAGTACGCCTTCCCGAACCGCCGCCCCCGCCCGGTTGGTGTGGCGGGTCAGATCATCCCGTGGAACTTCCCCCTCCTCATGCTCGCGTGGAAGATCGCGCCTGCGCTCGCCTGCGGCAACACCGTGGTTCTCAAGCCCGCCGAGACGACTCCGCTCACGGCGCTCCTTTTCTGCGACGTGCTTCGCCAGGCAGAGCTGCCCGCCGGGGTCGTCAACATCGTGACGGGGGACGGTCGCACCGGCGCGGCGCTCGTCGAGAACGAAGGCATCGACAAGGTCGCCTTCACCGGCTCGACCGAGGTGGGGAAGGAGATCCAGCGGCGCCTCGCCGGCACCGGCAGGAAGCTCACGCTCGAGCTTGGCGGCAAGGCCGCGAACATCGTCTTCGACGACGCGGCGCTCGACCAGGCGGTCGAGGGGATCGTCAACGGGATCTACTTCAACCAGGGACATGTCTGCTGCGCCGGCTCGCGGCTCTTCGTGCAGGAGTCGATCTACGAACCGCTCGTCGCAAAGCTCGAGCGCCGCCTCGAGACCCTGCGCGTCGGCGACCCGCTCGACAAGAACACCGACGTCGGCGCGATCAACTCGGCCGCCCAGCTCGAGAAGATTCGTGAGCTCGTCGCCTCGGGTGTCAGCGAGGGTGCGGAGATCTACCAGCCGCCCTGCACGCTTCCCGAAAAGGGCTACTGGTTCGTTCCGACCGTGTTCACGAACGTCGCCCAGAGCTACCGGATCGCGCAGGAAGAGATCTTCGGCCCGGTCCTCTCCGTCCTCACTTTTCGCACTCCAGAGGAGGCGCTCGAGAAGGCGAACAACACGCCGTACGGGCTGAGCGCCGGCGTCTGGACGGAGAAGGGGTCGCGCATTCTCTGGATGGCGCAGCGGCTTCGCGCCGGTGTCGTGTGGGCGAACACGTTCAACCGCTTCGACCCGACCTCGCCGTTCGGCGGCTACAAGGAATCCGGCTTCGGCCGCGAGGGCGGGCTGCACGGGCTCGAGCCGTACCTTAGGTTCGACGAATGAGCCGGCTGCCCGTCAAGAAGACCTACAAGCTGTTCATCGGCGGCTCCTTTCCTCGCAGCGAATCGGGGCGCACGTACGACGCGGAGGGTCAAAACGTCGCCCGTGCCTCACGCAAGGACGTCCGCGACGCCGTCCGCGCCGCCCGTGCCGCACAGCCCGGCTGGGGGGCCGCGACCGCCTACAACCGCGGCCAGGTCCTGTATCGGCTCGCGGAAATGGTCGAGGCGCGCGTCGCCGAGTTCGCCGAGCTGTGTGAGGGCCGCGACGAGGTGGAGTGTTCGATCGACCGCATCGTCTGGTACGCCGGCTGGGCCGACAAGTTGCCGCAGGTGCTCGGGGGCTCGAATCCCGTCGCCGGCCCGTACTTCAACTTCACCGTGCCCGAGCCGTCCGGCGTCGTAGCCGTCCTCGCGCCCGAAGAGCCATCGCTGCTGGGGCTCGTCACGCGTCTCCTGCCGCCGCTGGTCGGCGGGAACGCCGTCGTCGCCGTGGCTTCCGAGACCCGGCCGCTTGCGGCGATCGAACTGGCGGAGGCGCTCGCGACGAGCGACGTGCCCGGTGGCGTCGTCAACCTCCTGACGGGTAGCCACGCCGAACTCGCACCCGTACTCGCTTCGCACATGGACGTGAACGCGATCGATCTCTGCGGCGCGGACGGCGACGCCCCGGAACTCGAGCGCCTTGCCGCCGACAACGTCAAGCGCGTCGTGCGCGGCCGAGCCGACCTGCAGAGCCCCTGGGAGATCGCCTCGTTCCTCGAGCTGAAGACCGTCTGGCACCCGATGGGGCAGTAACCGGCGGCTCAGGCGACCGAGTAATAGCGCCAGGCGACTGAAGCGTTCGCGACGTTGCGCCACGGCAGCAGGCCGAGCCCGCAGTCGAGTCCTTCCTCGTCGAGGTGCGCGAATGGGAGCGGATGCCGCAACTGGCCGATCGCTCGCCAGGTTCCCCACGGAAAGATCACAAGACCGGCGAGGGCCACCAACCAGCCGCGGAAACTTGATCCATGAGCTATCGCTGAGACCGCCCAGATCACGAAGACGATCCCAAGGCAGTCGTAGACGAAAATCGTCCACCAGACGGTGCGGCTACTCGGATAGACGTCCATCGCGTTAGCCTACGAGGCGAGGGATGGCGAGCCGCCGCTTCAGTCACGCAATCGCCGAGGGCGACGGCATCTCCGTCGTCGCTGCTGTCGAGGAACCGGACGCGGCCCGAGCCGCCGAGGCACAGCGCGCCGAGGCGCTCGTCGTCAACGGCGACCCTGCGGGCTTGCGCGAGGCGACGGGGCTCCCGATCCTGTGGCGGGCGGACGTAGCGGTCGACCGCGCAGCCGAAATCGCAGATGCCGTGACCCTCAGGCTTCCCGACGAGGATGACGACCAGGATCCGGCTCAGAGCCGGCACGAGGCAGTGCTCGCGGTTGGCCTCGACTGCGCCGTCGAGGTCAGCAGCGAGGAAGAGCTCGAGCGGGCGCTCGAACTCCTCGACCCCGAAATCTTTTTGCTCGTGCCGCCACAGAGTGATGAGCAGGAGCGCCTCGAGGCGGTGCTCGAGCTGCTCGCCGCAGTGCCTGCCGGGAAGCTCGCGATCGCCGACCTCGCCGTCACGACCGAGGATGAGGTCTACGAACTCGAGCGCGCCGGTGTGGACGCAGTGATCGTCCATGCCGCAGACGTCTCGCCGCTCGTCGGCGAGGCTCCGCCCGAAGTTTGACCGGCGGCGCTACCGCTATTCCCGAGGTGCAGGCGCTGTTGCGTGTGCTCGCAGCGGGACGCGACGTCGCCGAGTTCGGTGCTGCCTTCGGGGAGACCGCTGCACTGCTCGCCGAGACCGCAAACTCGGTCGTGACCGTCGAGCTCGACTCCGAGCGCGCCGCCATTGCCCGCGAGCGACTTCGTGGGATCGCGAACGTCGAGCTGCTCGAAGGCGATGCCTATCAGCAGCTCCGCGGCCGCGGGCCGTTCGGTCTCGTCTTCGCCGACGGAGGACGTCCGCACGACTGGGAGGCCATCCTCGAGCTCACCGAGCCGGGCAGCCTGATCGTCAAGGACGACCTCACGCCCGGTCGTCCTGTCGAGGGGGACGACCTCCGTGAGTTCCTGCTTCGCGACCCGCGACTCGCGGCGGCGGAGATCCTCGCGACCCCGGACATGCCCGTGATCGTCGCGGTCAGGCGCTAGCCGAAGAACGCACGCGCGACGTCGTACCACTCGCGAGGTACGACCTTCAGCTGCGCGGTTGCCTCGGCAAGCGGCACGGCGACCACGTCGTCGCCCCGCAGCGCGGCCATCTGCCCGAACTCGCCGCCGAGCCCGAGATCCGCCGCCTTCAGCCCGAAACGTGTGGCGAGGACACGATCTCGCGGAGTGGGGGAGCCGCCCCGCTGCGTGTGGCCGAGCACGGTGACTCGCGTCTCGAAGCCAGTGCGCTCCTCGATCTCGCGCCCGAGCGCCTCGCCGACGCCGCGCTTCGACAGGACCACGTGCCCGAACTGATCTTGCTCGCCTGCGTCCTCGAGTCCCGGAAGCTCGCAGCCCTCGCTGACGACGACGATGGAGAAGTTCTTGCCGCGTGCGTGCCGCTTCCGGATCCCCTCCGCGACCTCCTCGAAGTCGACCGGAATCTCGGGCACGAGGATCACGTCGGCACCGCCGGCGATGCCGCTCATCACTGCGATCCACCCGGTGTGGCGGCCCATCACCTCGACGACCATCACGCGGTTGTGCGACTCGGCGGTCGTGTGGAGACGGTCGATCGCCTCGGTGGCGATGAAGACGGCGGTGTCGAAGCCGAAGGTGTAGTCGGTGCCGGAGAGGTCGTTGTCGATCGTCTTCGGGACGCCGACGACCGGGAACGCCTGCTCGGCATAGAGGCGCGCGGCGACGCCGAGCGTGTCCTCGCCGCCGATCGCAACGAGCGCGTCGAGGCCGCGATCGCGGAAGTTCTGGAGCACGCGCTCGACGCCTCCTTCGAGCTTGAACGGGTTCGTACGACTCGTGCCGATGATCGTGCCGCCGCGCGGAAGGATCCCCGACACCTGCGAAGGGCCGAGATCCTCGAAGATCGGCTCGACGAGACCGCGCCAGCCCTCCCGCACCGCGACGACGTCCCAGCCCTCGGCGTCCGCCCGCCGGACGACGGCGCGGATGACCGCGTTGAGCCCGGGACAATCGCCCCCTCCGGTGAGGATTCCGACGCTCTTCGCCATCCGGGCCGAGCCTAGATGCTCCGCTAGGCCTGAGACCGGAACAAGGTCGACGGTGTGGCAGCGAGACCAGCCCAGGGAAAGAAGAAGCGGCCGCAATCACGCGGCCGCTTCTTTGCCTCAATGGTGCGGGCGGTGCAGCACCCGCGCTCATCGATCGGGGTCAGTGAGCGATGATCTGGGTGGCGGTCATCGGGGTGGTCGCGGTGAGCGCCGTCATCAAGGTCGTGTTCGAGACCCTCAGCGGGGCACGGAACTTGACGGTGCCGCGCGCGCCGTTGATGATCGTGCCGCCCATGAGCGTGGTCGGGGTCTTCAAAGAGACCGCGAAGACCAGTTGCTGGCCGACCAGGGCACGGGCGTGATAGTTCGAGTGGGTCACGTTGATCGTGACCGACCCGTTAGCCGTGGTCGAGGCGGCCGCGAAGTTGGAGAGCGTCCCCTTCAGGATGTACGTGACCTTCGGGGCAGACTTGCCCGGGGTGGGCGGGTTCCCCTTCGCCAGCGCAACGCTGGTCGGGATCGCAAGCGCAAGAACCACGAGCGCGAGTGTCAGTGTGCGTTTGGTCATTAGTCCTCTCCTTTCCTCGCCCGGCATCTCTGCTGCCGGACTGTCGAGTGGAGTTCGAGGGCTAACACCCGGAGTTCTGCCCGAAAGGCGTCCGCGGCATCCCCCATCCCTGTAAGGCCTATGCAAAGAAACCTGTACGAACATCTGTTCGCGACCTCAGGCCGACGCTAGTGCAGCGTGCTCTTCTTTAGGGTGGCGCTTGGTCAACAGGAAGGACTGGGTGTGGCAAGAAAGACCGTTCTCGTAAGCGATATCTCCGGCGAGGAGATCCCGGAAGGGCAGGGCGCAACGTTGACGATTTCCTACGCGGACGCTCGACGCGGCGTCGTGCGGCTCGACGTTCGCGCCGACGAGGTAGAGGACCTAGCGCGGCGTGGCGTGAGGCAGGCCCGCCGGGGCAGAAAGCCGAAGGGAAACTCGAATTGACCTAGAGCGTCCGCACTACCAGGTGTCCGAGTAATGCGGGGAGATCAGACGATTCCTTCGACCGACTGGCCTCGCATCGAGCCACTGTTCCGTCTCTGCAAGTTGGTTGGTCGCCGCCTCGCGGATCTCGTCGTCGAGGTCCAGCGAGTTGGTCAGGTGCTTGAGGTGCTCAACCTTCGCGCCGCATTGGTTGTGCAGCTCGTCATTTTCCGGATTGCGCTCGAGTCGCTTACAACGGGCCAGTAATTCGCGGATAGCGAAGTCGAGCTCCGCGGGCGGCGCGAGCTCGGCCTTGTACCAGCCGCTCGTGCTGTTGCGTGAGAGAACCGAGGTCTTGGTCATTGCTTGGACCTCCTTCCTTACGGTGGAGGGTCCGCTGTGCCCGTCTCTCCCGTTTTCAAGCTCGCCAGTGGGAAGCGTTCTTTAAGCGCGATACGACGCGCAGCCAGGCGAACGGCACTAGCCATGCCGGCATTTGGAAGACTGCCCCGTCGAATTCAGACTTGACGGGGGGAGGTCAGCATGCACGCAGTCGTAGTGAACGTCACCATCAGTGACCGCGAAACTGCGCAGCAGAGGCTAGAGCAAGAGGTGGTTCCGAGCGTTTCTCAGGCGCCTGGGTTCCAGGCCGGTTACTGGACGTGGAAGGACAACAGCGGGCTTTCGATGGCCATCTTCGACTCGGAGGAGGCTGCGACCCAATCAGCCGATCGAGCCCGCGAGATGGTTGAGGCCAATCCCACCGTCTCGCTGATAAACGTGGAGGTACGCGAGGTCGTCGCGCACGCCTGAACTGACGAAGGGCCATTCCACATCTGCCGTCAGGTGAGAGGACGCTTGCCCGGTCGAGTGTCCTCTCACCCCTGCGCTCAGACTGGCGCGAGTTCGTCAGGCCAGGAGCGATTGGCGGAAAGCTCGTCGAGCCACCGTTGAGTGCGACGGAGCATCGAACAGCCGAGGAAGATAAGGCTCGCAGCGATCACCGCTAGGACGCCCTCACCACGCGGCCCCGCGACTAGCAATACGACACCGCCGCCCAGCGCCACCGCGCCGCAGACGAGAACGAAGGTAAACAGGATGCCGAACCCGCGACGCACGTCTCGATTTCAGGCCACGACAGTCGCGGCGCATTGGGCCGGTGACTCAGGGGTCATTCCGGAACACTGGCCCAGCCGAGAGTGCCGCTACCTGGGCTCGTCGTCCGGTGTGCCGGGCCAAGGCGGGAGCGGCTCGTGATGCAGTGGATTCAGACTCGACGGGTTCGACGCGACTTCTGAGAGCAGTCCAGGATCTTCTGAAGGGTCAGGCCGCCGTCGTCTCTCGCGGAGCAAATCCAGAGCGCTGAGTATGACCACTGGGCCTGCACCGGCAGCGAGCCACCACCGCTGACCGACGACCGAGATCACGAGAGCGACCAAGCCGCCAAGCAAACCAATGGAGTTGTAGACCTTCTCGCCCTCTTACTTGCCGAAGAGCTTCCGGAGAAGCCAGTCCAGAAACTGCTGTCCAACCACAAACGAAGCCTACGCCTCGTCGAACGAAACTCGTTGCCGGCCCTGCCTAGGTAGCGCTGCTCAAGGGTCATTCCGGAACACTGGCCCAGGCCTGCGTCCTCGTCCTTGGCGCGTTGTTCAGCCTGCCCAGCAGCCGATAATGATCTAAGTGCTCCTGCCTCTCAGTAGAGGTGGCCGAATCGCAGTAGGGGTGGTCGTCTTCGCCACCATCGCCTGCGAGATTGCGGCCGTGGTCAACTACCGCAATTCGACCGATGGTCAGACGCCGTTGCTGTGGATCGCAATCGCAGTGTGCGGAGTTTGCGCGGGTCGGAGCCGTGCGGATCGCTGACGGGTTCATCCGGCGCGGCCGCGACCAGCACTGAGAACCGGCGTCAGCGGTCATTCCGGAACACTGGCCCAGGCGAGTGTCACGCCGTCCCCCGCTAAATCACTCGGTACCCATCGGCGGAATCGATGCGGGGGACTCCTCCGCGATTTGTGGCACTCCGGGACTCTGAACTGGTCATCCGAGTGTGAGCGGCTGCGGCTAGCGCGGGCCGAGGCTGACGGTGAGCCTGATCGGCGTGCCCGTCGCGAGCGTCTTGCCCCACGCCGGGTGCTGCCGAATCACGATTTCCGGCACGTAGTGGGTGTGCTTGCGGACGACCTCGCCGACCGTGCAGTGCGCCTTCTCGATCGCCCGTGTCGCACCGGGAAGCTTCATCCCGATAAGGACCGGAACGTGGCACATCGAGCTCGGCGGCGGGCCGGGGTCGTAGGTGTTCGTTCCCGCTCCGTCCGTGACGGCCTGTTTCCAGGTGTACGTGTACGCCGGGGTGTAGCTCGCGTTGCCGCCGACGAAGAGGTAGGTGTAGCCGCGGTGGTGGTGACGCGAATCTCGTCCCGCGGCTGCGCCCATCGCGAGCACCGGACCGTATTTCCACAGCACGCTGTGCCGGTGCCCCCAGCAGCGTGAATGATCAGTCGGCGTGCAGCGGGGGTTCTTGCTTCCTAGCCCGTCATCCCACACCCACGCCTCGTACGCCATCGGGGCGTTGTAGAACGCGCCGGCCCAGCCCGGCCACCAGGTGTTGAGCCCGGTTGTGTTGCTCGGGTGCGGGTCGTCCGCCCGCCAGACGCCGTTCACGAGCGCGTCGTGATTCAGCGCCGCCGTCATTCCCGGGATCGGCGGGAGTCCGTACTGGACGCGATCGAGGTTGACGAGGACGAACAGCTGCCGAGGTGGCGGCAGCGACGGGAAGTTCGCCGGGAGTGCGTATGGGGGTAACCCGACCTTCGCGCGCGCCCGGTCGAGGTAGTACACGCCGGCGTCGATGCACTGCTTCCCGGTCGGTGCGGCGTTGCAAGACGACGGCAACCTTCCGAGCGGCGTGTTCTTGGGCGGATCCTTGCCCGCCCAGTCGGCCGAGGCGCCCGCGACGAAGACGAGCGCGACCGCAGAGGCGATCACAAGTGGACGGATCGCCCGCGGCACGCGCTCCAACGTACAGCCAGGTTCGGAAGGCCCCCAGGGAGAATCGCGCCCTCGGGTGGTGGCGGCAGCCAGGGCGCGCACTGAGGGGTCACTCCGGAACAGCCGCCGTGACGAAGGTTGGGGGAGGAAGCGGGCCGCAGGGCGGCCCGCTCGCTCGGAGTAGAGCCGTGAGGAAGGGCTACTCGTCTCGCTGGCTGTTGTCGTCACCCTGGCAGTCGTCGTCTCGCTGGTTGTCGCTCCCCTGGCCGACGGAGACGTCGACGGTGACGGTTTGTCCCACCAGCGACTGGGGCAGCGTCAGCCCGGCAGGCAGGTTGACCGTGATGTCCTGTCCGTTGACTACGAGGGTGATCGTTCCAGCCCCGACTGCGGCCACCGTGGCTTGAACCTGGACGGAGCTGGAGCAGTCCTGTCCGTCATCGGTCTGGCTCTGCTGGTCGAGCTGACCGTTCTGATGCACCGCCACCGTCGAGGTGACGACCGTGCCTGGTGTAGCGCTCGAGGATGAACGGCTGCCCGTTCGGATCGCCAGCAGGTGGCGGTTGCTGGCGACGAACATCGTCGAGCCCTTGTGGGCCACGACGACGCCGTGGATCCGCGCCCGGCTGGCGCGGCCCACCACCTGCCGCCCCACCAGGCGAGAGCCGACACTTGCGTGACCCTTCATGTGGAAGACGCTGCCGCTGCGGGTAGCAACCAGCAGCTTGCCGTGGCTACGAGCGACGACGACACCGTGTGCGGCTGACGCTCCAGCCGCCGCCGGCAATAGCGCCAGAGCCGCCGCAATCACGGCGGACGCAAACAAGAGGTGCTTCATTGCGACCCCCTCTCTCTTGGCGTTGACCTGCATACGCCTCTCTCTATGGCTTCCTTTCGTGAAGGGCTCATGACAAGGAAATCCAGAACTAGACCCTTCGTGTGCCTGAGCGATGCCGAAGGTGGGAATCGAACCCACACGGCCCGAAGGCCACCGGATTTTGAGTCCGGCGCGTCTGCCAGTTCCGCCACTTCGGCTTGTCAGCGCATGGTACGCGGCGACGGGAACGGCCACCCCGCGGGCTTGCGCAACACGTTTCGTTGCGCAACAACAAATGTTGCGCTAGCCTTTTAGGCATGGCGGTTGCGATTGCGACGAAGGTGGACGCGCTGCGCATCGACTTCGGGTCGGCCGCGCGTCTCGCCGACATGCTCGGTGTCAGCCGTGCGCAGGTGACGCGCTGGCTCCGCGGTTCGGGGATCGACCCCCTCAACGCCGAGAAGGTCGACCTCCTCGAGCTCGTCTGGTCGAATCTGCTGCGCCTGTACGAGCGTGAAGCGGCGCTCGCCTGGCTCTTCGGGCTCAACCCGGTGCTGGGAGACCGCCGCCCGATCGACCTGATCCGCGAGGGTCGGACCGAGGAGCTGATGCGGGCGATTCGCGCCGAGCGCTCCGACTCGTTCGCGTGATCCTCAACCGGTGCCTGGCGTGGAACGAGCGCGCCGCGCCGGATGCCCCGGACGGCGCTCTCTGGTTTCCGCGGCCGTACCAGGGCGAGGGCCGTCACGACAACCCGGCGGCATACGGCTGCCTCTATCTCTCCGAGCAGCCGCTCTCGTGCGTCGTCGAGCAGCTCGCGCGGTTTCGCGGCCAGCGGCTCACCCCGGCCTTGCTGCGCCGGCGTGGGTTGCCGCTCGCGCTCGCGGAGCTCGAGCTCCCGGACGACGCCCGGCTCGTCGACCTCGACGATCCCGTCGTGTTGCGCCGCGAGCGGCTCCGGCCGTCCGGCGTTGCGACCCGGCAACGGGAGATCACACAGCCGCAGGCGCACGCTCTCCACGAGGGCCACGCCGAGGCCGCCGGGCTGCGCTGGTGGTCGACGTTCGAGGCGCAGTGGCTGAACGTGACCCTGTTCGATCGGGCTGCATCCTCACTGCGACTCGTCTCGGTGCGTGCGCTTGGGGTCGCCGACGACGAGATCGCCGCCGCTGCCGAAGTCCTCGGCCTACGCCTCGCCTGATCCCACTCGAAGCGGGAAGTACGGTGGCGCGAGAAGAAAGCCGATGTGGGCGTCGGGACCGCGCTGGCCCCGCGCCATCTGGAGCGCCGCGCTGACCCCCCCGATCGGCACGAAGCCGAGCTGCCGCACCGCGGCGGCGTCCCGCGCACCCGCGACGTAGACGGCCCCGAGCCGCTCGAGCGCGGGCCGGCAGGCCTCCCAGTCGCGGAACGGCAGCAGCGGGTGAACGGTGCGACCGGCCCGGTACTCCTCCAGCGCGCGCGCATCCGCGGCGACCGCCTCCTCCGCCGCGCCGAGCAGTTCGGGATCCCGGGCGATCGGGTCGGAGCGAAAGAAGACGTGGTACGGCTGCTGCGTCGGCCGGGCGAAGGTGCGCCGGAAGCCGTGGACGAGGATGACGATCCCGCCGTCGCGGACGGGGAAGGCGTCGCGCCACAGCCCGAGCGCGTGCGCGAGGCCCAGGTGGGCGGCCAGCAAAGGGTTCGGCTTCTCGCGCGGCAGAAACGGTGTGGTGCCGGGAATCCCGATCACGAGTGCGTCGAGGGGCTCGGCGAGCGTCGCCCGCCGTAGCTCGATCGCTCGAAGCAGGGCCTCGGCGTGGGCGACGGAAGGCGGTCCTGCAAGGACAGCAGCGGCGGTCCGTGTCCCGCGCAGCTTGCGGAGAATCCGACGACGAACCGCTTCCGGTGACGCTGTGAAGCCGCGCCGCAACGGGGAACGCGCGATTCGCTCGGCTGCGTCGGGGTCGTAGGGATACCCGCGCAGGAGGCCCGTGAACTGCGGATGGTTGAGGACGAGCGAGACGCCGAGGAGCGGGACGTGCGTCGCCAGCGTGCGCTCGACGAGCGTCGCGAGGCGCCAGCCTTCCGAGCCTCCGGTCTCGAGCAGCGACGCCGCCGTCGCTCGGCGCTGCGTCTCGGCGTCGGTGGCGGCGAGCAGAGTCGCCGGGCCGCCGTGCAAGACGGTCTCCGCCGCGCTCACGACGACCACGAGATCCGTCTCGACGAGCGCCCGCGCGATCCGCGCCCGGGGCGCGCCGGGAGGGATTCCGACGAGCGCCGGTTCCGCGGCGTCGTGCACCTCGACCCGGCCGTGAAAACGGCGGCGCAGCTCCGGCGTCACGAGGGTTGCGATCTCTCCGCGGCCTGCGCGACGGCCGAGTCCGCCGGCGACGAGGAGGGTCTGCCGCTCGGTTCGCACGCCCAGCTCCTCGAGCGCCTCGCTCACGGCCGAGATCGCGAGCCGCCGGGGGTCGCCCAGCACGGTGGTGATCGGCAACGCGGGCGGCTCG
>Ga0207646_10003297_pt1 | contig 18390 bp, 36 predicted proteins | sample KBSK5502metaG_FD_184343 | JGI IMG/M metagenome (GOLD analysis project Ga0207646, IMG submission 184343) | Corn, switchgrass and miscanthus rhizosphere microbial communities from Kellogg Biological Station, Michigan, USA - KBS K5-50-2 metaG... | ecosystem: Host-associated > Plants > Roots >...
CCTTGCCTGTTTGGGTTAGTGTTGTGGGGGATTTGGGAGTATGAACATCGGTTGAGTGAGGGAAAGAGACCTGTAGTCAGGAGGAAGAAAGTTGAGTGAATATAAACAGTTGCATATTTGGTTACATGCAACCTCTTTACAAAACCTGAATAGAGAGGTAGCGCAATTCTTACAGCCTACTCGCAACTCACAAGGGGAATGGAGCACCATTATCAACCAATTTCAGGTGTTGAGAGATGGGGGCATGTGGTATTTTATCGCTACCTATCAGATTATGGTTGTGGGAGTGAGGGAAGAATGAAAACGGAAGGCACAAAAATCACCATTAGAAGCGTGCCTGATACGCTTAAACGGGCCATGAATATGCGGGCAAGACGGCAGAGGCGGTCACGGCAGCTGCTTCTGTTGGATGTCCTGCACAGTGAGTTCTGGTTAGAGGAAATGGCTATAAGAGAGGGGAGAGAGGATGTACCTCAAGATAATTAAACACTGTTTTACTTGTCAGAGGGAGAGAGAGGTTCTTATCTCGGTAAAGAATCCCACCCGCGTTTCGCTTAACCTGCTCAACAGAGAACTTTTTTTCTGTGATTATTGCGGAGGTTATTCTATTCGCCTTGATATTGTAGTTATACAAGAGAGGGAAGGATGAATAGGTTTGCCTGGGTGATCTGGATTGCCTTCTTCTTCTTCTTATGCGTGCTTGCTTGCTTACCTTTACTTGCTGTTATTTTGGGTCTCCAGGTTTGGCCGTAAACCAGCCATTTTCATCTTTGTATTGCTTCTTTGCCTGCTTGCTTAACTCTGTAAATCGTTCTTTCAGCATTGCTAAATGTTCGGCTCTCCCCTTCTTCGTCAATTCATAGGGGAACCGATTGAAATGTCTGATATCAAACCCGCGCTTCTCCCATTCCTCTTCGGTCCACTGATCTCGTCTGAGACTATCCAGATAAAAAGCGCGGTTTTTGATGCGGCGGGCGTCGTTTGGGTCCTTTAGATGAACAATAATGGCATTAGAGAGGATAGCCTGTAGCCAGGCTCCCCTCTCTATGGCCGCTTGTACTCCATATCGAGGGTGACATTTGATGAGAATACCGTTAATGGCTATAGGAAGACTCCTTAGCTATTCTGCTTGCAGACTATTTTGCCACTGGGCGCGGTCGCGGGGCTATAGCCCTTTGGGCATGTTCCGTCTGGGAGAAGGGGTATCATACCAGGACCATAGAAAGTACCGCCTGGACCCGGAGTTAACCCGCCTGCACAGTTCTGTCCCGTCCAGTCTACCGTTTTCCCACTTACAATGTTCTCAAATGTTGTCTTAATGTCAGAACAATCAAGAGCACTGGCTATGAAGACCGTCCCAAGGCCAATGAGCATAACAACTATCATGGTCATGAGTCTATCCATTCAATAACGGTACCATACTCCGGGTGTCCGTGGATATCGTAAAAATCCTCATATGCCTTGAAATAGCTTTTGCTGTGGTAGTCTTTTGTCAACCAGTGAACGACTACGGAGTTGTCACTAAATACTACTCCCTCATAGTCGGGCTTCTCTGGCCCATTTGTGATGCCCTTGTTGATGTACTCTTGTGGTGGATTCGGACGTATACCGACAAATCTTCTCATGGTCCGCTTACCCCTAACTTTGCTCTGAGGAGGGTAAGATCATCCTCAAGTATGCTCAGTTCTTTCTCGATGTCCGCAACGCTTCCGATAGGAGGGTTCTGTAACCTCTGCTCCAAACTCGCACGAGCCTTCTCGATGCCCAGAAATTCATTACCAATACCCGGAGGATACACATTGCGCTGAGAAGTCCAAGCGAGAGCAGAATATCTGAAAGTTTGCCATGTACCAGGGTCCGATGGGTAAAACTCCTCAACAGGATTCTTTGCATGCTCGTTCTCCAATGGAACATTATTCCGTAGCCAGGGATTGTTTAGAATGTATGATCGAAACCCTGCTGTAACGACATATAAGTTTTCAGAGTTATGCAGGTTGGTACCATCATCAGACCAACCCATTGGTACTCCCATGGTATTCTCCTGTATGTAGGTAAGAAGCCTATTCATCGGATAGTTGCCTGGACACCTTGCTCGTGAAATAGGGTCCAGTGAGCTATGTGGTTTAATTCTTGTACTAGGGATATTGTACTTCTTACAGAGGTACAATACAAGAGCGAAGGAAGCATCGAGTTGCGCTTGTGTTGGAGTAGTGCTATTGTCTGTAGCAGGGTCAATGTGCTCGATGCTGAAGGTGACAAGGTTGAGGTTGATATTTCCGTAGCTATCCCAGAATGTATCATGTCCTTGTTCAAGGCAACAATTTCCTCCTGCTCCGTCACTCTCACTTACAAATTGCGCTACCCGCCCGTCAAGTCCCACTCCGTAGTGGGTACTGGCATCGGTTGCTGTCAATGAGCCAAAAAACGCGCCTAACTGCTCAATGGTGCTGAATCCTGCTGTCTTGTGTATCACGATGGAGGGATTGCGACTCCCTGGGTTCGCCCCTGTAAAGATCTTCTGAGAAGGGACAAACATAGGAATAGCTTTAGGGTAGTCAACCATCCTTCACCTCATGGCAGATAAAAGTGTAACAAAAACCAGATAGACGCTCCAAACCAGAGAGCAGCTATCGTGGTACCTGCTAGCTTGTGAGCAGCCAACCAGGGCCTTACTATCGCTGTAATCGTGGTCATGTTGTGTGTCAAGGCAAGTAGCTCATAGATTGCAGAGATAACCAGCCCTGCTATCAACATGATACCAGCTATGTTAAGAAGAAGCAACATTTCTCTGTTGGAGTACCTCCTCATGCCAGCCGTTTAGAATGGTGTTCGTTTGTTTCACTTCTGTAAGTTGTTCTGCTTCCATTCTTCGTATGGCATTCATACCCTTGGTGACAATCAACATAACGAAAATGATATAGGATTGCGTGATAATGGATAAGATGATAAAGACATAGCCAAGAATAACCCCAATGTTCATGGTGTTCCCCCATTTTGTTTTGGTAGTGGTTGAGATTGCGCTGCCAGAATAGTTTGTGCCGCGTTCGTCGCCGCGCCGTTCGCTGTTTTGCTCCCATGCAGGCTGGACAGAAAGGCAATAAGCGCGGTTGAGACGCTTGAGATAATGATATATTCAAGGGCTGAAATAGGAGTGCCGGCAATAGATTGATAAATGAACAATCCGACAAAGGACAGACCAACTAAGACCATGAAAACAGTGGTGATAACCATAATAACATCAAGCGCTTTGTCAGACACACCCAGGTTATTAAACATATTTTGCATATTCCCTCCTTACGTGGTGAAGGTCAAGCCCACAATGACTTCAGAAACAACGCTATATTGTGTCCACCTTCCCTGGAAGGCAGCGAAATTCAACATCAATGTTGCGTCATTGATCGCGCTAAGGTACCCACTAATCTCAAGCGTAAATACCGGGTCAGTTCCATATGCTGTCTGTTGATAGCTCTTATATTCGATAGTAAGTGCAGACCGCGCTGCAAGCGAAAAGAATTGGATAGGAAAGGCATCAGTCATAATACTTGATTCAGGCCAGGGCACACTAGAGTCTGAATTAACTAGGAGAATTGTTCTTTTGTTGAGTGTCACATTTGGCATATTATTCTCCTATCAGGGTGAGCATACCATTTCTCTGTGTACCTTGTGCATTTGGATAGCTTATCGTGTCAAAACCATGAGAACACTCTCCTACGCTCCACTGTCCCGGTGTTGTTGTTGATGTAGCGCTCCCTCCTCCTACTGCTAATGTGGTGAGAACTCCTATACTTTGAGCAACACCACTTGCTAATAATTGCCAGGTGTTACTATCCCCCACCTGAAAAGATGCCTTTTTCGTATAGGCTACAGGGAGAGCCAGGGTAAGTGCTCCCCCTCCTGAATTTGAAAAACTCAGATAGGCTACCTTGGTGATCTTCATCGTACCATCAATGGTACAGCACGCAATAGCCGTTCCTGTACTTCCATTAAGTGTAACCAATCTTCCTAGCGCGTTCATTGCGCCACTTGTTAGGGTGAGAGCATCATTGGCAGCATCCACCTGGAGAGAACCAAGAGCTTCGACCAGGTCATTTGCTGCGCCTAACTGCAAGAACGGACTGGCAATATTCCCTGCTAAAACCTGATGAGCCACACCGAGGGAAGTAACCACTTTCCATAGGAAATGGTCATTGAAGATTGAGACGACCTGGCCGGGTGAAGCAGGGCCAATATCAATTACAAGGGTCCCTGCTGCTGCTCCCTCGTTAGAAAGGGTTTGAATACTACTCGTTTGGGTTGCTCCTCCTATGGGTGAATTTCCAAGCGTACCTATTGGGTCCGGTGTCTCTCCAGGTGCATAGTAGGTAGCCATGAGTTTACTGACAGGAGGGTTGGGAAGCACGTATTCGGCTACAAAGTCTACCGATATCTCCCCCGCTATAAGCGCCACATTGCGCCACGCCCCCGCTGGAAGGTTGAATCCATGTCCTTCTGTATGTGTAGATGCTGCAAACCCTACCCCGCTGTCATTGAATATCTGTAGAATGGGTTTCTTGTCCCCGTAAATGCTAGGGCTTGCAGTTAAACCCACATTTTTCAGGTTGAAGCTCGTGGTACTTCCCACTCCAAACCCGGTAATATCTATGGTGGGAAGACGAATACTCATTGACTGAGTAGCCTCCATGCTCGTATCTGATGGAAGTATTCAACCCCCCGATACCAGTTGAGTCTATGCAGAAAATCCCACAAAGGCCATTCCTCTACCCACCTGATATCATCTTCAGGAGTAGCCATCCCTAAGAGCCATCGTGTAAGAATAATGGTTGCCAGTGCGAAGCAGATACGCACAGCCTCAATGATGATAGTCAAGCACGCTTCTCTCATGTGTTCCCCTTTCAATTACATCATACCCCTTCAGATCAGGCAGTAAGTACGCGCCACTGAACCCCATCTGCCAGTTATAGGTCCCTGTCGTCGCTGCTGCCGTAAGTGCAACCTGTAACGTTCCTACACTCTGTACGTCCGGGTCTGTAAGTGGTGAAGGAATGATCGTTGTCAAGTAGATGTCTTCTGAGCTATTTGAGATAATATCTCCCAAAGGAATGACATACCCGCTATTCGAGAGAAACGTGATATCCAAAGCGCCTAACGTTGCAAGTGTGGCGGTAGCAAGCGCTATTGAGAACTGCCTGATAACTAGATAAACTTGCGTTCCACCAGGCCATTGTTCCAACCTCCAATGTGGATCTAAGAGCAAGTTTACCGCCGATGTAGCAGTAGCGCCCGCGCTTGTGGTGATTGTTCCTGACGCAATGTTGTCAATCACATAGCGCCAACCATCGGGTGTTCTGAGAGAGCCATACATGCGGTTGAAGCGCGGTACAATGATATTTTCAGGCGGTTTTAACTGTACAGGTCTACCCTTGTGAGCAGGTTGTACTAATTCCTCAGTAACCGGAATCTCTTTCGGCTCTGGTTTGGGGATGAAAGGATTGCTTCTTCTATGCTGCAACGGCTACTCCTTTCGCAATATCTAAGGTATCAGGCGCAATCATCAGGATAATACCAAGGGCTATAAGCAGTATTCCCCCTAACAACTTGAACAAGCGTACTGGGTTGCCTATCCAGTCTGTCAATCCTTGCGGTAGTCCTAAAGGGTTGCCTGTTGGAGGAGTTACTGTTGTGCTTGCTCCCAATGTTACAGGTCCCGTATATCCTCCTACTCCTTTCCCAGAAGCAAAAGCGTCGAGGAGTGATACAGGATTCAGTAAGCCTGCTCCCCCTGGTTTTAGATCATTTTGCAGCGTTGTCCATGCGCTACCGCTTCCGTAAACGTCCCCACTATATAATCCGAATCCGAGTGGTACCTGTCCCGCTGGATTGTTGTAGCCGAGCAGGTCCCCAAAACTGACATGTTGTCCCATTCTGACCGTCGCACTGCTCATATGCTCATAAAAGGTATGCGTAGCCAGGCTATTGAGTGGCGAATCAAGGGCAACAGTGACGACGGTTTGTCCCCATGATGTCCACGCTACTGCTGTCACGGTGCCAGGAAGCAGAGCGGTAACAGGATAGCCGCCTGGTATCTGAATGTTGCTATCCGGTTTATAATAGGGGCCTTCCGGGTCTATTTGCCCGAAATTATCAATGCGGGGAAAGGTATACCAGGGCGCGCCGCTCGTCATTCCGGTACCCCTTTCAGCATGAGCCATGTATCGGTCAACCAGCCTTGAAAGCAGCTTTCCCCATTCAACCTGATTCCTAAAATCAACATGTCTCGACGGAAGAATGGGAATTGCCATTGTACCTTCAGCGTTATTGGTATAAGTATCACGGCTACTCCGATTGATAGATAGGGGCGCGCCTAAGTGCCCATTCGTATACACAGACAGCGGCAACGCCAGCAAGCAAACCAGCAAATAAAGGGACAGCACTTTTTGTGATTGCAGCAACCGTAAGCGATAACGCAAGCAAGAACGCCGAACCAACTATCTCTCCTTCACGAATGGCCTGCACCTTGTCTTGACTATCTACAAACGTCCCAATAGTCATGATGCTAGGGAGGAATGCGCTGTATGCAAAGGCTCCCTCTAAGGCCATAAACACACTTGTTAAGACAATTTCATTTGACGTACCATTCATGCGCTGAAAAATCCTTGTGTTGGTGGGGGAACTTCTTTCTCTTCTGCTTGCGGTAGCTCTCCCCTTTGCCCATGGTCAAGCCACTTCAAAGCAGCACGCGCTATCCGCATGACAGTCGAACCATCCCTATCAAGGAGTATGAGTGTCTCGGGAGTAAGTTCAACAGAGAGCAGGGTATTATCCTCAGCATCAACAATCTCTGTTACTCCCTCAGCAATGTATACTTTTCCTGCCATCATACTACCCTCGTTTGTGTAGTCCCCCCCGGCCAGGCGGGGGAAAGGAACGTTGTAAAAGTTGAGACATTGGAACTACCCGGAAGTGTGATTACCATGCCACTTGGGGGTTTATACCCAGCTGCCGTGGCGCTACTCATGGCACCAAACAATTTTTGATTATCTGGTATAGCATAGATACTATTCCAGGTACCTGCTCCAAACTTTGTGGCAATATCACGCAAGGTTTCATTCCCAGTTGTGACATAGTGAAGCACTCCTGTCGGACCTTTGAAGGTGCTTCCGGGGGCAGGTTGTGACGTACCAGCCGGCCCCGTTGGGCCAATTGGACCAACAGTCCCGGTAGCGCCTGGAGGTCCCTGTACACCTGTCCCCCCTGCTAATCCCCCGCTTGGGACCAATCCTTCAACTGCGTATGGCAGTCCCGTAGTGGGGTCAACTGCTAACCCTAACCCGCTCGTTTGATCCGTTCCGGTATTGGTTGCATCAGTCGCTTTTTGTCCCGTTCCCAGGAATTTAGGCAGGAAGTATGCAGCGCCGATGCCAACAATGATAACAGCACCCCATGCCCAGTTTGGTAAACCAGCCGTAGACTTCCCCAAAAATCCGCCTATACCACTTTCTTCAGGCATGTTACCCTCCTATACTTCCCTGAAAGAACTGACCAACATAGACACCCGTAAGCCCCCCAACACTATCATAGACGATGTTTCCCTGATTGGATTGAAAGCGTGCTGCTATCGCCTTCCATGCCTCACTGACTGACAAACCTACACTTGCTTGCGGAGAACGTGAGCTTGTGTTGGTACCATTCTCACACTTGAGAGCTATATTAGTTGTAGCAACAGTGCTACTTACTCCCCCGTCTGTAGTAAGTTCAGGGGTTTGTGTGTTCGTGAAAGTTACCACGGCATCAGCAGCAGTACCATATACTACTACCTCATTTGGAGACGGCATATTATCAGGAAACAAGTTAGGGATAGCCGTTCCCGTTCCGCTTATAACGGTAGAGTATTCCAGAGGGGCGAGATTAGACGCGCCGAATCCAGAGAACTCATACCCCATAATAGTAGCACCACCATTGGTAGCAGTGACCGTTACTGCTACAGTAGTAATTCCTCCTGGATTATTCGGGAAAGCAAAGAGCGCAATCATCGGGTCCGTCGCTGCTGATACCTGAATAGCAGTCCAGTTTGTTGGGGTAGTGATAGCTACAGGAGAACCAGAAACCGCTACGAACAAGAGCAATAAGTTACCCGCTGTCGTGCTTGCAAATGTTGCGGTGACGCTTGTCGGGCTATTTGCTGCTGTTTGGGCTGTAACTCTCTGTACTCTGGTTACTGCCATTTACTTACTCCCCAAATTGCCAAAGGTACTTTGACCGATAGCCGCAGCAATCTGTGGATTAATCTGGTATCCCAGGAAGTAATCGGTAGCAGCTAACGGTCTGGCTTGTAAAGTAAACGAGTTGATTTGATACTTCCTTACCTGTTGCCACTGCAACAACTGACGATAGTTTGGTGGGAACTCCATAACTTGCCAGTTTGCCGCTTGTCGCATGTGATGTAAAAAGCGTTGACCGGGCGTGAAGTCATGTGGCTTGTAGGTACCAACTTCATCACGACCGTCCGTCCCAACATTGATGGACCTCGGGGGTCTGAGTAACCTTCCTGGTTTATCTACCGGGTCATACGTGAACAAAGTAGGAAAGTATTCATTATCACTCAAGTACCCTGGAAGCATGGCAGCATTGCCAGGTAACGAAGGGTCGCCCGTCCTTCCTGAACCACGAGCAAGGCGCGGTTGAGGACCGCGTACAGGACCTTGTTGTACGCTGATATAGGTCCAGCCTGGACGCCCAAACATTGGGTTTGTAGTGATAGGGTTTTGGGCAGCGGTTGGAAGCGGCGCTTGTGACAACCTTCCCCCCGCCGCGCCTATATGGGTATAATTCTGTGCGGGTACCAGCACTGGCATATCAGTATCCTATTCTCTTGCGGAAGCTCCCTCGGATACCAGGATAAAGTTCATTATAGGTTCTCATTATCTCCCTCTGATTTTTACGATAGTACCATATGATAATGTTCGCAAGAATAACGAGAGAAGTAATGATACCAAGTATCCAGTACAACATGTTAGTGACCTATCGCTGCTCGGAGACTGCCACTAAAGGCACTCCCCCAGGCATTAATGATATTGGCAGTTTGAGAACTACTTACCAGTACAAATGCAAGCGCAACGGTAACAATGCTTGCAAAGATGTCGAAAACTCTCCCAAAGCTCATAATCTAACTCCCATGTCTGCCTATCGGCGGACCCTCTTTTGCCAGTGGCGCGTTCCCAGAGATGGCATTTTGTATCTGTGTCCACGGAAATTCAGTTAGTAGCACGTACACGACAGCTAACATTGCAAAGGCCCCCGCAAGCGTCGAGAGTTGCCCTCCGAACATATCCATGATCGCAAGCACAAACACGAAAATGTAGGCTCCCATAATAACCGGCGTAATCGGCTTCTTGTTTTGCCATGCGTTTAAAACGCCAGAACCAGCGATAACTACCGTGGCGATAATTATCTTCTTATTCATCAGGTCACGGGCGCTTGGAAAACATACCGAGTATCATCGGAAGCACAAGCCAACCAACAACAAGCCCAATAGCAAAACTAAGGAAATGTACACCATCAAGTTTCACTTTGTTTCTCCTTAAAACTGAATACTGCCTTGAAAGGCAAACGATATGCCACCAAGCGCAATGATAGCCAACAGTATGATAATAGCCGCCGTCATAGGCGCGCCTTTCGCGTTCTCAAGATCGAATCCCATTTACTTTTTACTCCCTGGCTTCCAACCAAGCTTCCGAAGCGTACCGAAAATGTAGGCATCCTGACGCTGTTTATCGCCCGGAAACTTCTTTTGCGCTTCTTCTCTGAGTTTCTTTTCTACTTTCGTTGGCACAACAATGTTTCCATCCCATTGCGTATACACGAGAGGGAGAGCACGTTTAAGTACTCTCTCCCTCTTTTTCAGTCTCATACCATCAAGCTGGGAGCGGCGTATACCTGTCCACTTGCCGGTACGATATCGTTTGTGAGAATGGTCAGTGACCCGGAGCCGGTAGTCGTGGTAAACCTGAGTGTAAACTTGGTTGCACCCACTGTCCCCAACCACTCATCCCCGTATTCACTAATGGCTATCTTGTCCGGGTCTGTTGTGTTGGGTAAGACGAGCACGCCGTTGGGCACATCAAACCCGAATACTCCATAACCCATGATATAGCGCAATGTTGCCACGTTGGCAACGTAGCGTTGACCGACATCCCAATCAAACTCAAAGAGCGAAGGGACATCACCTCCTGACTCCGCTGTGGTACGGGTACCATTAGTGTTACGGAACACAAGAATGTGATGCCGAATCAGATTGCCTACACGAGTCAACTGAATGGTGTTCGCGCCGTTTGCCATACCCGAAGCAGTCTGCGTTGTCCAGTACTGGACCGTTCCCACCGCTGGAGGTGAAACGCTATTCATATTCCCAAACATGTCTTGAGCAGGAGGCTGGGAACGAGCCAAAATTTCAATCGTGATAGTCAGGGTTGTTGGGGGTGTGGTACCAGTGATTGCCGTGTAAAGCGGTCCAGTTGTGGCATTGACCGACGTATAGCCTGCTACCGTTAATTGCAAGTTGTAGCGGGCGGAAGCGTCCATATTTGGAAGACAGCCAAGACCATCTAAACCAAACTCAAGGAAAATGGGGAGGATGAACTTGAACTGACCGGCTACCCCTGCTGCTCCTGAAGCTACTACATTGGTAAATGCGAACGAATTGTTTTCATTTAAATTCCCACCGGCGGTACCTGCTGCGATACCATCAGGGGGGAACAAGCGGTAGCCTCCATACTTCGCTGCCAGATAGGAATGATACCCTGACAGTTGCCAGATGGGAACACCATTCACATCTTGCAGTAAGACGTTCTGAAGTACAGACCAGGGAGCATCCTCAAAAGCGGTTGCAGCAGTTAAGTTTCCCCCTGAACTAACAACCGTGACAAGGACAGCCGAGAGGTATCCATAGCTTGCTATAGGGAAGTTAAACACTTGAGATGCACTGGACCCGGTAACAGACTGAACATTCGATTGTTCGATATGCCACTTGGATGCACGAGCGAAAGGGATAACAGCAACGTTGCTGTCTGCTCCCTTCTTTTGCTGTCCAGTTGGGGCATCCGAGGGCGTGGGCGCAATACCTACGGGCATGAAACCCTCCTTTTAGTAAATGAAACTCATGGCTTGACCCACCGCATTATCTGAGTTATGCGCGGCGAGAAGCCTCCAAAAGAAGCCAATAACAATCACTTCGAGAAAGATGCGTACAGCATCCAAGAGTCCAAGATGAATATGCAAAAGTTACTCTCCTTTATTGCGGACAATCACAACCTGATTATGGGAAATATACAGAAAATCGCTATACTCGGTACCATCTTCTGCTCGATGATACTCTAAGGATTGCATGTGAGCGAACATCAAATGCTTATTAATCCCTGCTATTTTCGCACAAGCATCAATCTCGTTTTCATCAACATACTTAAAAATAATCAGATGTCTACATTGATTTAGCGCTTCAACGGGCACTCTGGCAATCATGGAACGGGGGCGCGTCACGGTCGCTGCTACGCTGATTTTGCTTGATCTTCCCTGGTTAAGCAGCACACCTAACGCTTGCGCGAGTCCTAAGGAACCTGCTGTGTAACCCGCCTCGTCAAAGTAGATACACCATCCTCCGTCACGATACATCATGTTGAGCGCTCGGTAGATTTTGATAGCCTGCTCTTTTGTATCGTCAATGCTTTTGGGCTTAATCCAGAGAATGACACGACGTATCGTAAAATCTGGGGGCCAGGATTTAATCACCTTAAACTCTCGCCTCCCGTATAAATGCCCTGCCTTGAAACGGTCAAGCGTTTCGTCTTTTGGTTTGACTGCCAACACACAGACATCATCTCGATAGTCGAGTAACCGATGGGCGACCGTTGTCTTGCCCGTTCCGGTTGGACCCGCAAGCAGCAAGTGTTCGCCTTGCACCCATTTTTGTTCAAGGCGGCGGAAGAACGTTTCACGGTCTATCTCGTTAAGATGAGGCGTATAGTGGTTGGTTCTGAGCAGTTGCACCATTAGCGAGTGTATCCCATGTAGCGACGTGTTGACGCCCACTTACTAAGAGACCTGTAGTAAAAGGTGTTTGTGGAAGTCTTCCATGCAGTGCAAGTATCTCCCCCACCATCCCAACATGCCCAAGAGCAAGCGCTAGATAATCGTTGCCAGAAATGACCTGGTCAACAATCTTCATCAGCATCTTATGCCGACGCGCTACACGAAGCACCTCTTGCGCTCGTTCAAGTGCGGTGATAAACACGATTTTCCCCGCGTCGGGCGATACTCCCATGATGAAAATACCGATTTTCGCATACACCGCCGCTAGCTGCTCCGCCTTTTTCTGATGTGAGGGAGAAAGTTCATAGGCTTCTTCGGTTGCTTCCGACAGAGGGTCCTTTTCAGGGAGCCTTTTTGTATAGGATCGTTTCTTCCCATTAGTCCCGGATGTTTCGGAACCAGAAGTGATCGCGTTTTGGTCTGGTAGAGGAAGGTCTGCTCTCGTGCGAGTGCTCTGAGTTGGCGTAGCCATCGTGGGAGTGGGAGGCGATTCGTTCTTCAAGGGCGGTAAGTCGTTGGTCAATGGCATCGAGTCTGGTGAGGAGTTGGTCTGCGATTGCGTCAAGGCTATCCTCTTCTTCCGCTGGTTCTGGTACCGGCTCTGGTGGGACATTTGGGGGATCCCCTTCATTTCCTTCAAGCATGAAATAGTCTCCTGAAAGGCTGCCATCAGCAGAAAATTCCCAACAAAAAAGCTGCCACTTTTTCATCAGGTGGCAGCCTGTCCTGGTATCTAGTATAGCATACGGCTATAGGAAAATCAAGGGTTTTGAGCACCGGGAATGAGATTTATTCCACTATAGGGACTCTCTGGTAAAGTGCCCTCGATGTTGCGTCGTTCTTGCCAATAATTATGTCGCTCATCATCTTCATCCCCCGATGGAGCACCAATAAGACGGAGATATTCAACATTCCAGTCAATACCAGCCAGATTAAAGGCTGCATGTACAGCATCAAACAACTCCTCTTTTGCGGCTTGTGGAAGTGGATGCACATCAGCAAACGTGCTGAAAAGGGTTGCCACTTGCTCAAACACCGGCTTGAGATTGACCGGCTTATCAAGCTCCTTGATAGATTCCATGTCGAGAGTCCACTCCCCATTATCCCACAGATATGGAATGCGAGAGCCAACAAATCGCTCTTTCATGAGACGGGTTGTGAAGGATAAAAGGGCCTTGCGGCTAGCGAAAAGGTAGCGAACTTCCTTGCCCATGGCGGGAGTAACAAGGAGAGAAAACGAAAGGAGTCTAGGCATCTTTCATATCCTCCGTGACAAGCACACGAGCGAACGCTACCAAACGATCAACTTCTTCCATTGACCTCACAACCCCTACACATCCTCCATGATAAAGAAACCCAACCCATGCGCTCCCTGCATAGTCGGTTGTTGGCTCAATAGCATCGGCGCGCACCTGGATTTGACCATCAAACCGCTCAAGGATTGCCTGTGCCAGAGCTTCGGCTTCCTGTAAAGTTTTCACTGGCTACGCTCCTTCACACTATCCAGATAGTTCATGTAACGATGAATGAATGTCTCTTGCTTCCAATCAATGGGACCGACACGAGCAGGACCATCAACAATTTCGGTCCATTCATCAGACCAATTATCGAAGCAATATACTTCCGTCAATTCAAGTAAACTCACTGGTTTGCCCCTTTCTGAGCTATCCTTTTAGGATTTTGCCATATTCACCTTGAACAAGTTTCAACTCCCATTGTCCACACCAAAATCGGTTGCCTGACGACGTTTCAATCATGTAGTGAGGCATATTCTTCAATATACGCCTCTGCTTAATTTTACCCACTACATTATCAAGTGTAACTACCGTTGCGCGTACTGGATACTCATAAACTTTGTTCATCGTGTGTCTGACCTTTCTTTTTTTGAGGACTTCCCTCACTTCTAGTATACCAAAGTGCCAGCACTTTTACAAGGGGACTATAAGAAATTTTTCACGAATTTGCCTATTTTTTGATGATATCTTGTGGCAATTCGTCACAAGATTCTGGAACAAGATACGGACCATTATCCACTAATGTTATCCATTTCTCAAGATAAAATGTATCGTGAGAAACAATATTCCCATCCTCCCAGCGGACAACCTGTGTTTCCTTCACCTCAAAAATCAGGTTCCAACCGATAAACCAGCGAGTGAGTATCTGTCCTTTTTTCATCCTATTCTTGCCTTTCTCCCTCCGGGATGCCTTTGCTTCCCTGAACGGGCATCCACATGCCCAACTGCCTCAAATTTGACTCCAAAATGCTCTGTCCTCACAATATCTCCGCTCTTTTGTTGCTCATTTTTGAGCGGATACCTTTGTGATTTCGCACTCCGAATGACATAGATTCCGTCCGTATTAATAGCCAGAACATCCCCTTTGAACTGGTATATCAGTTCTGTCATGGCAACCCGGAGCGATTCCGTCGTGTGTGCATACCAGTGTGGCATGCTCTTAGGGCTAGTATCCACTCCCTTATGAGCAAACCATTTATGTACACGACCAAAATCGTCCACAAGAGGAGTGTCCGATGCAATTCTCTTGTTTTCTGGTACAATTGTGTAAATCTCCTGACTCATTCCATCTCGCCCAATACCAGCAACAGCCACCTTCTTTATCAAGTCTGCCACAACTTTATCAGGCGCGCTACTCCGTAAAAACTCCATATAATCGCTGTACAAACTGGTATCATCGGTCATGACATACCAACCATAACCCGCCCCCACAATGACCTCACAGCCAGCCTCTTCGAGTAATTCCACTTCGTTTTTTCCAAGGACAAGGGTATACGTTCCTTCCCTGGATATCCACACCATCTCCTCATACGTTTCTTCATTAATCTTCTTGCTACCCACCAATCCAAAAGGAAAATCTTCGTGGATGGTGACAATACACGTTGCTTCGTACCATAGAAAATCTTCACAATCTCCCTCCTGAAAGTAGTAGCTTTTCCCACAAGGTTTCTCCTTATATGCATGCAGATAAGCATTGACCATATCCAATTCATCAACATACAGGTACTCAATACTAGGATCACAAAACGTTTCAATCCTTGCCCCGCGCTTATTTTCCTCTAAAAACTCAGAGCAAGCAGCCGATGATCTGATATGTCGATGCTGCTTCCAGTCCTCTCCATATTTCATGTATTGTACGAAGGCATAAAGCGAATAGCCCATGCTTCCGGGCGTGGTGAATACTCCTAAATCCACATGATCGAACAATGCCCGGAGGTCATTCAACATCGAAATAGACGCTGTACGGTAGCCCCAACTAGATGCTTGCACTATGGTAACGGCTGGTTTATCGTGCCTCAATCTGACAGTTGCAAATCGCGGTGAATGTGAATCCTTTTCACAGAATACAGTGCCCTTTGATACAAACACCTCCAAAAAGACAAACTCAACTAAGGACGTGATAAAGAAAAGAAAATCGTGTTCGTGGGCGCATTTGAAAAAGCTCTCTTGATCTATGTACGGGAATTCTTCGCCCTTCTCGGTAACAATCATCCCTCTTTTTTGGTCGATATAGGCGAGAACTTTGATCTTAATGGAGGGAATGTATCGAGGCTTGGTCAGCACTCGATGCATCCCTTATTTCCTTACTTACACAAGTAATATCCGACAAGATATTCACACTGTGTTGCATGATAGACCGCAATAGTCAGAATAATTGTGATAAAAATCAGACTGACCATTGCCATGAAAAAAAGCGAAGGACGTATCATTTATCCCTCCTCAACAGGTGGGATATAGGCTACAGTTAGTCCGTCCACCTCATTCCAACCCCATTCCTGAAATAGCTCATTTGCTACCTCAAGAATAGAGGTCTGGCGATTGCGACGAGCAAACCGTTCCAACCCTACGAAGTGAATAAACTTGCTGTACACCCGATGGTTGCCAGGCTTCCATTCCACATCTCCTTTGCTTCCCCGTTTGGGTATCCCATGAACTGAGAGCAAGATATCACGATGTGCTCCCACTTCTCCTAACAGATTCCAAAGTGCCTGACCGGTATCGGGATGGTCACAGTGCCAACTCTCATACCAATCTCCATGATAAATCTCCCCTCCTGGTCGGTTATGAGAGATATCATAGTCACCCATTACGTACCCTCACCCAGAGAAACATCAGGCCCATTCCCAACGAGCACCATACTCTTGACATAGCCATTGTCATAAAAGTCTACCTTGACGCGTTCCCCACTATCAAAGTTGTTGAAAATGTTCTCTCTCATGACCAGCGTGCATTGAAGTAGCACCCCTCCCAGGTAGATGCGGTTTTCAACGAGCCGCAAAACACCTTCTCTCTCCTTCATTTTTTTGCCTCAACTTTCGGGGGCGCAAGCAACTTTTTAAGGTCATGGCGCACATTCTCCATAAAATGCGCCTTCTCTCCTTTGCGGAACCGGTACGTTTGTGGCTCATCGAAGAGCCACCAGCCATGCGCTTTCATAGCGTGGAACATGTGCATAGCGACTCCTTGGGACCCGGTTACAATGATAAGAGGGTCCCCTTTTTCATCGAGAGAAAGGAGTTTGACCTGATAGTATCCCTCTGGATGGTCAAGACCATCCTTGCCCTTGAAGGGACCGTGTTGGTAGATGATCGCCCCTAAAATTTGGACTTCCATATTCAGAAACTCCTCAAATTTCCGAGGAGGAAGGCCATAGTAGGCATCGGTCAGAGCAGACAAAATGTTGGAAGGATTGTTTGCTGCATCCAACATCTGCTCATGAATTGGAAGCGTACTCTCAGGGTTTTTTAACCCTTGAAGTCTTGCTTCCAGGGCACTACGTGGTATAATGTCGGTAGGTTCCACTCCCTCACCTGTTACGTTGTCAACGAAAGGGTCGCTGTCCACGACCCTATTATTTTGTGTCACAATCTATACTCCTCCAACCGCTCAAGGCGGCTATTTATCCTATCAATACGCTGGTTTATCCGCGCTTCTAACTCTGGCAAGAGCTTTTCTCGCCCGTGTCTGGCAATGCCTTCAAGCCGTTCAAACCCACTTTCTAGCTCCAAAAGGCGATGGTTTTGCTCCTCATTCAGCCTATTTCCCTCTCGAAAATCCTTCAAGTTCAAGAGCAAAAGAGACACAAATTGACGCAAGTTTACCACTTCCTGGACGAGTTCGTCGCGGCTGGCCTTATCCAGATTCTTAGTCGTTGGTGTGGGCATTTGGGGAAAATCCATCAATCAACCCTCCTAAATCAATAGTAATCATGCCCACAAATTCAGGCTCTTGCTCTTGAAAATCATGCAGAAAGCAGAGTCCAAAAGCTCCCAGCATTGTAAAAAATTCATCCAGATTCAGGTCTGCTATGAATGCCGAGAGTTTGTGATACTCTGCATGAGTGATACTCTTGTCCTTTTGCAAATTTCCCAAAAGTTCCCCTATCACCCGATGATGTACCCGCACTTTCTCTTGCAATTCGGGGACTACCTCAATCTGCTCTGAGAGCCGTACAAACTTCGCTTGTGTTGGCATCTTCCTCTCCTTTACTCATCGGGACGCAACACAAAGCATCCCTCTTCCTCTGAATAGACAGCGAGAAAACCCTCATTTTTTAGAATAAGATGTACTGCTAAAAGCTGCTTTCTCGCTTCTGACAGTACATCTTTATCTGATACAGAACTCTCCAAACTTACCAAAAATCCATAGATTTTCAGCAAAGTAGCCATGACATTCATCTCAACTCCTCACACTCGCATACCCATCATAAAATCCTGATGAGTATGCCTGTTTATCCAAAGTAACGCTCTTTTCCAGTGCCTTCACTCTGCGTTTGATCTCCGCTTCTAGCTCCCAACTCCGCTTCCCAGGGAAGTCTAAAGCGTAGTCACGCCCTGCCCGATATCCAATATCGTAGCTGTGCTCGTGATTATTTTTTACCAGTCCACATCACCTCCTTTCCGGGCCAAAATCTGTGTACTCTTCCTGACGATATTCTTTTCTCAGGCTACCGAGCTTTAGTAGTATGCACGCCAGCACATTATTACCAGCTACAAATGCAAGCCTACGCTGATAGCCTGCCCTTCAAGTATACCCAAAATCCCACCAAAATGCGCTGGTTTTCCTTAGAAAGTTTTCCACATTTCGCACCAAAGTTATCCACAAAGTTATCCACATTTCGTACTCAATCATTGAGTATCACTATCCAGCTATACAGAGCTATACTTGTGCACTTTGTCCAGGAACGCCCGTTCCACTAGACATTCTGCCCAAACACGACTATAAGAAATCCCAGCCATTGTGCACTTTGTACTAGAACATTAGTTCTACCGCCCAGACCCGCCCACAGAGCAGC
>Ga0207646_10003298_pt1 | contig 18388 bp, 18 predicted proteins | sample KBSK5502metaG_FD_184343 | JGI IMG/M metagenome (GOLD analysis project Ga0207646, IMG submission 184343) | Corn, switchgrass and miscanthus rhizosphere microbial communities from Kellogg Biological Station, Michigan, USA - KBS K5-50-2 metaG... | ecosystem: Host-associated > Plants > Roots >...
CTCGGAATGGCGATGATCGGAATTGTCGGCTATCTGCTCGATGCCGGGCTCGGGCTGCTGCAGCGGCGCGTGCTCTGGTGGAGGAGCGTAGCTCACGTATGAGCGCGCGGGCGGCGGCCGCGCTGCGCGTTCCGTCGCGAGCGAGCTCGCTGCGGTTCCGGTGGTTCGTCGTCGAGGCCGGGTGGTGGGTCCTCTCGGTCGGCATCGTCATCGGGATCTGGGAGATCACCGCCGCCCTCGGGCTGATCAACACGATCATCCTGCCGCCACCGCACAAGTTCGTGGCGGAGATCCGTGATCAGTCCCAGTTCCTGATGCCGCAGCCCGGGGTGACGGCGATACCGCTCCACTTCGCGGTGTTCACCGCCATCGGCGCGAGCCTCCGCCGTGTGCTGATCGGGTTGCTGCTCGGCTCGCTCGCCGCCGTGCTCACCGGCAGCCTGGCGTTCTATCTCCGGATTTTCCGGAACCTGACGTTCCCGACCATCACGATGCTCGCGCCGATCGCGCCGGCGGCGTGGATCCCGCTGGCGATCCTCGCCTTCGGCATGGGCGACGGCGCGGCGATCTTCGTCGTGTTCGTCGGGATCTACTTCACGCTCACGCTGGCGACGCTGAACAACATGCACAATGTCGATCAGTTGTACGTGAACACCGCCCGCGTCCTCGGCGCGAGTCGCCGGCAGATCATGTGGCACGTGATCTTCCCGGCGATCCTGCCCAACCTCTTCGTCGTGATCCGGATGAACTTCTTCGCGGCGTGGATGGGCGTGCTGGCGGCGGAGATGGTCGGCGTGCGGAGCGGCCTGGGCGCCGTCGTCGTGATGGGACGGCAGATGATGAACATGAACCTCACGTTCCTCGGCATGGCGATCATCGGGCTCGTCGGCTACCTTCTCGACGTGGGACTGGGACTACTCCAGAAACGGATGCTCTGGTGGAGAAGTGCGGCTCGGGTCTGATGCGTCGAGGACATCGGGATGGGTGAGATCGTCTGCACGAACGTGACGAAGGTCTGGGGCGTCGGCACCGCGCGGGAAGTCGCGGCCCTGGAGAACGTGAGCTTCTCCGTGCGGCACGGAGAGTTCGTCGTCGTCATCGGTCCGAGCGGGTGCGGCAAGAGCACGCTGCTCATGCTCCTCTCCGGCCTGGAGATGCCGACGGGCGGGACGATCACCTACAACGGCAAGCCAATCACCGGCCCCGACGCCGATCGGTCGCTGATCTTCCAGCAGCCGTCGCTGTTCCCGTGGCGCTCGACGATCGACAACGTCGCGTTCGGGCTCCAGCTCCGCGGCGTCCCCCGCAAGGAGCGACGGCAGCAGGCGGAAAAGTTCCTCCGCCAGGTCGGCCTTCGGGAGTTCGCGAACAAGCATCCGCACGAGCTGTCCGGCGGCATGCAGCAGCGGGCGGCGATCGCTCGCGCGCTGTGCCTCGGCGCCGACGTGCTGCTGATGGACGAGCCGTTCGCCGCGCTCGACGTGCAGACGCGGTTCCACATGCAGAGTTTCCTGCTCGACATCTGGCAGGGCTCGGGCAAGACGGTCGTGTTCGTGACCCATCACATCGACGAAGCCGTGTATCTGGCGGATCGCGTCGTCATCTTCACGGCGCGGCCGGGCCGGCTGCTCGACAGCGTCGACATCGACATGCCGCGGCCGCGCAACATCATCAGTCCCGACTTCGAACGCTATCGCGCGCTGTTCGTCGATCGACTCCGCTCGGAGGTGACTCGAGCCTTCCAGGAGCAGGAGCTCGCCGAGATGCTGGACACGCGCATCAAGTAAGGCGGCGCCGTCGCGCCGGGGAGAGCTGTCATGGCCTCGTCACTGATTCGCGGCAAGTACGTCATCGCCAGAGCCACCAGTCGCATCGACGTCAGGGTGATCGAGGACGGCGCGGTCTTCCAGCGGGACGGGACGATCGTCGAGATCGGCCGGCACCAAGATCTCGCTTCGAAATATCAGCCGGACACGATCGTGGGTTCCGCCGGGCACGTCGTCATGCCCGGCTTCGTGAACAGCCATCACCACGTCGGCGTGACGCCGTTCCAGCTCGGTTCACCCGACTATCCGCTCGAGCTGTGGTTCGCCAGTCGCATGGCGACGCGGAACGTCGATCCGTACCTCGACACTCTCTATTCCGCGTTCGAGATGCTCGAGTGCGGCATCACCACGGTGCAGCACCTGCATGGCTTGCGGATCGCGCCGATCGCGCGCGTCCAGGCGGTCGCCGAGCAGGTCCTCAAGGCCTACGAAGACGTCGGCATGCGCGTCTCGTACTCGTATGCGCTCCGGGACCAGAGCCGGCTCGTCTACGAGCCCGACGAAGCGTTCCTGAAGCGCCTGCCGCCCGCGCTCGCCTTCGAACTCGGAGAGTGGCTCAAGACCCAGACGATTCCGATCGCTGACAACCTGGGACTCTTCGTCGACCTGTGGCAGCGCTGGAACACGCGCGACCGCGTTCGCATCCAGCTCGCGCCGGCGAATCTCCACTGGTGCTCGGACGAAGCGCTCAGAGGGCTGCAGGACCACGCGGCGAAGTACGGCGTCGGCATGCACATGCACCTGCTGGAGACCGCGTACCAGAAGGAGTATGCGCACCGCCGCTCCGGCACCACCGCCGTCCGGCACATCCAGAACATGGGCATGCTGGGCCCGCACATGACACTCGGCCACGGCGTGTGGCTCAATGAAGACGACATCCAGCGCGTCGTCGACACGGGCACGATGATCTGCCACAACGCGAGCTCGAACCTTCGCCTGCGCAGCGGCGTCGCGCCGCTCAATCACTGGATGGCGGCGGGCGTCATCGTGGCGCTCGGGCTCGACGAGGCTGGCATCAACGACGATCGCGACATGCTGCAGGAGATGCGTCTCGTCCTACGCCTGCATCGCGTGCCTGGCATTGACGACGTGGTGCCTACCTCGGCCCAGGTCTTCCGCATGGCGACCGAGAACGGCGCCCGGACGACCGGATTCGCGAACTCGATCGGCGTTCTCGAGCCGGGAAAGGCTGCGGACATCGTGCTCATGCGCTGGCAGGACATCGCATATCCGTATCTGGAGCACGATGTCTCCGTGATCGACGCGATGGTGCACCGCGCGAAGTCGTCCGCCGTCGACACCGTGCTGGTCGCCGGAGAACCGGTGCTACGCGATGGCCAGATCACCCGGGTGAACAAGGCGGACGTGCTGAAGGCGCTGTCCGACTCGTTCAAGGTGCCGCTCCCGCCCGAGGAAGAGCGCCGTCGTCGCCTAGCGCGCGACGTGTTTCCGCACGTCGAGCGGTTCTACGACGGCTGGCTGGACGAGGCGGCGCGCGATCCGTTCTATCGTCCCAGCTCCCGGCGGTAGCCAAACGAAGGGGTTAGCGGCTCTTGCGTCCGCTAACCCCTCGTCGTTCATGGTTGCGGGGGCCCGCAATGCAGAGTGCTACACGGTTCCCGAAACCCACTGGATCGACCTGAAGTGAGCCGGTTTTCGTGAAATTTCCCTAAAAACACGGGTTCGAATCCCCAACGGGGACCAACGAAGGGACTGTTGGCACTTTCCCGTTAGATGTGCTGGCGCTTTGCCAGCCCGTAGACGAAGATCGCGGTTCGGGACAGGCGGGTGCCGACGCTTTAGGTTGGCGGTGTCGTTGCGCACCGTCTACCGGCTGGCGGCTTGATCGCGGTCGAATTCATCGGGGTACCATCTCCCTCGATGATCACCCGCGTCCTCAGCGACACGGATGCAGCGAGGTTCTATCACGTTCGGCGCCGTGCACTCCAGGAGGAGCCTGAGGCGTTTTCTATGATGCCCGCAGAGATGTCGTCCTTGGAAAGTCTTGCCGAGCGGTTCAGGGGCGAGTGGAGCGGGCAGCACGGCTTCGTTATGGGCGCGTTCGACTCGGAACTGATAGGGACCGTTGGGTGCGTGCGGGAACCGCGTGTCAAACGGCTTCATATCGCAGTCATTTGGGGGGTGTATCTGGTGTCTGAGCGCCGTGGCCACGGTCTTGGCCGAAGGCTGGTCCTCGACGCGATCGCGCAGGCACGGAAGTGGCCGGAACTCGAGCAACTCTGGCTCGATGTGACTACGACGAACCTACCGGCTCGGATGCTCTACCTCTCGTGTGGCTTTCAGAGCATCGGGATCAGACGCCGAGCGCTCAAGATAGGCGACCGTTACTACGACGAAGAGATGATGGCGCTCGGTATGCGCTAGTCGGGACACGCGCGCGGATTTCAAGACCCGCCGCCAACTGCTCCTAACGTATCAACCTTCAAAGGTATTACCGGCGAATGTAGGTCGAAGAGCGGGGCGGATGCCGTACCGCCGGGCCGCATAGCTCGCCGCCGTCACGACGCCCCGGCCGTGGCCCTCCTTGGGATCGGCTCCGACCACGAGCGGCCGATCTCGTAGCGCAGGATTCCGCTGCGCCTCGACCGAGGCATAGCCTCGCCCGCGAACCACATCCCGCGATCGGGAAAAGGAAGACGGTGAACTCACCCTCGGACGCCGAGGTGATCGGCCGCTCCCTGGACGAGCCCGAGGCCTTCGGGCTCATCTACGACCGCCACGCGGCCACCCTGCTCCGCTTCCTGGGCCGCCGGACGGGCGCCGAAGTCGCGGAAGGGCTGCTCGGCGAACTGTTCAGGATCGCGTTCGAGCGGCGCAAGATCTTCGATACGTCGCGCGAGAGCGCCTTGCCCTGGCTGTACGGGATCGGATCGAATTTGCTGCTGAAGCACCGGCGCGGCGAGGCTCGGCGACTGCGCGCGAGCGCCCGGATGGCGGCGGATGACGAAACGCCGAACAGGCGCACCCCGGCGCTCGACGCCCGCCTGCTCTTCCTGCGCGTAGCCGCCGCGATCGAGGCGCTGCCCGCCGGCGAACGCGAGGCGCTCCTGCTCTTCGCGTGGGAGGACCTCTCGTACCAGAGCGTGGCCGAGGCGCTCGAGCTGCCGATCGGCACCGTGCGCTCGCGGCTCAACCGCGCGCGCGCGCAGCTGCGCGAACTGCTCGAGCCCGGCGGGAAAAAAGGATGAAGCTGAGATGAAGCCGGTGGACCTGGTGAGGAAGCTGCGGCGAGACGCCGCGTTCGAGTCGGCGGTGCTCGACCGGGGAAAGGAGCGGCTCATGGCAGCGATCAGGCAGGAGGTCGGGCCCCAGCGCCGACCGTCGATCGTTCCCCAGCTTCCGTATCAAGACATCGCCGCCGCAATCGCGTTCCTGGAGCGCGCGTTCGGGTTCCGCGAGATCCCGACTGCGCGGCGCGTGAGCCCGGCCGGCGTCGTCGGCCACTCGATGGTCGAGTTCGGCGACAGCGTGATCGGGATCGGCACGCAGGGCGCCCACGGCGCGTTCAGCCCGAAGACGGCCGGTACCGCGAGCCACTACATCAGCGTGTACATCGACGACATCGATGCGCACTACCAGCGCGCACTCGCCGCAGGTGCACAGATCGCGAGTGCGCCGCACGCCCATCGCACGGACTACCGCGCCTACGAGGCGCTCGACCTCGAGGGCCACCGCTGGCGCTTCGTCCAGTGGCTGCGCGAGGTGCCGATCCACTGACATAAGGGACGCAGTCGATGGACAACTGGCTCGCGGACGAGATGCTCGTATACGAACAACTTCGGGAAGCGCGCGCCAAGGCAGCGCGATCGCGATCGCAGGCGGCCGTGGAACGTCGGCGGCGACCACGGGTGATGAGAGTGTGGCTTGCCGCCACGCTCATATCCCTGGGCGAACGCCTCGCACAACCTCAGGAGCGGCGAGTCTGATCGACGGACCTGTCGAGTCCCGAGCGCAGCTTCTGGCCCTCGTTCGGGGGTATCGGATCTCGCAAGCGATCTACGTCGTGACTCAGCCGAGCCAATTAATGGGGTAAAAACTGGGAGGGCCAGCAAATACGGGTGTAAATACGGGTGGCAGCAGTGGGGGAGCGTCAGTCCCCGCGCCTGGAATTCAAGTAACCGCTCGTTATTCACTTTCGCATCGCGATTATTCATTTCCGAATTAACGACAGCCGTGATTCGCTTCGCCCACGAGATTCGATCGCCGAAGGATCTCGATCTTCCGAAAGCCGGCGAGGGCTGGACCAAAAAAGAGATGGAGCTGGCCCATCGGCTCATCGAGACCTTGGCCGACAAGTGGAAGCCCGAGGAGTTCCAGGACACCTACACCGAAGTGCTCCGCAAGGCGATTGAGGCGAAGCTTGAGGGCAAGGAGCTCGAGTTGCCACGCGAGGAGCGGCCGCGGCCAGTCGCCAATCTCATGAGGGCGCTCGAGGAGAGCTTCGCCCGCAAGGAGCCGGCGAAAGCAGCCGGCAGACCCGCCAAGGGTCCGCAGAAGCGTCGCAGCGGGAAGCGCGCCGCGTAGCGCGCCGAAACTTCGAAGAAAACCCCTGTGCGACCAGTCTGACTGACAGCCTAATCCTGCTGGAAATGAATCTCATATAGGCCCGGTCCGCCATCGGGTCGCCGACTAATAACACCGACGACCCTTATGGGCTTAGACATGTCCAGGCCGCAGCGCGCCAAGTATTCAGCAAATCGGGCGGGCAGAGCTTTGGTGTCGATTAAGTGACCACGCTCGTCAGGAAGAGATCCTATCTCCACGTCGGCATTTCGTAGCTCGCGTGGATCGAATGCGAGCATTGCGGCGCCCTCATGGTCGGCGAGCGCGGATGACCGCGCGTCCAACCGGATAACGGTCAGTGTCCTTCGCTCTAGACGTTGACGTGCGCTATCTCGCGCTGTTGCTCCTTCTAGCGTCGCGATCATGGGCAAGCGCAATGCCGTGCGTGCAAGCGCCTATTGGCGCTCTCTGGAGAGTTGATGACTGACACGTCGCCGACAACGTGACGTCACATCGTCGACAGATCAACTCATTCAAGTGACAGACGAAGAGGCGAAAAGACCTAGTCTTTGCGGAACCGGTCAGACCATACGACCGCAACCTCGAACACTGTAGGGTGGTTCAATCGCCGCGCAGGTCGATGAGGGGGACCAGCGGTTGTGGTCTATTGCCGCTTTTTTGACGCCGCGGTCTGGATAGTTCGTTCTATAACGGCCTCGGTTGCGGAACGGCAATATTTTCAGAGAAGAAGCCGCTTCAGTGTGTCGAACAGACCTCACGCCACAGCTGTTGATCGTACGAAAACCGCGTCGGCACTCCGGCTTCTGCGAGTCTCGCGACGAAATCCTGGATGTCGTCATCGTATCCCGCAGCTTTCGGTAGTCCCACGTCCTCATGTCATCGCCGCCATTATGAAGCAGGCGCTCGTTCCTCTCGGTCGCGAAGCGGCTGAGTTTGGCATCAGAGTGTTCCCGATTGTATTCAGCGCGATTCTCGCGCTATTCACCTTTGACGCGATCACCAATCCAGCTCGAAGAGGGTCGCACCCGTTATCCGCCGTGGTCGCGCTTCACCCTTTGGAGACCTTCATCCAAGCGGCGACGCTGGCGGCATTCGACGCACTATTTTGCGAAATCGACATTTGAGTCCAGTAAGACCCATCACTTCAGACAGCGCCGTCGGCTATGTCCCGACCGTTCCTGCACCGGTGGTGTGCACGCGATCGCTTGCGGGCGGCGCGTCCGATAACCGCGACGGATGAGCATTGAGGAGCCTGACGCCGACCTCCTTGCCAACCTCAGGTTGGAGGTCCGCGAAGCCTACCGCCCAGGGCGCTGGATGTGGGAAATCATCGATGCGCGGAACGGCGAGTTGTTCGAACGAGAACTTGAATTTCAGTCTGCGACTTCCGCGCGACGTGCGGGACTCACGCGACTGGTCGAGCTGTTAGTGCCTGTGCCTGCCCGCGAGATAGCCAGCATGATCGCCGGCTCAATTTCGCCGCATCACCTCATCATTGTGTCCCGAGACCAAGATGCCCTCTACCAGCAATTGCTGGAGCTATTCGGCCATGGCGAAGGTGTTAACGTGATCCGCGATCGACGTCGGCTTGACCGCCGACACACCGAACGCCGCATCTACAATGCGGTACAGGCACGAGGCTGGTGCGTTATTGCGCGTGCTGATGTGCCGCCAGGGGCGTAATTGATCGCCCGCTGCGACATCGGGCGGGGGCCATCTTCGTTCGACTTTCGGCCGGTTCAGTAACGTAGTCGGCTTGAGAGAGTCCGACAACGCCGGCAATACGGGGGCTACTCGCGAAGCAGAGCTCGCGCAAGGCTGAGCGCTGCCCAACCACCGAGGGAGTGGGCCACGATCGCGAAACGGTCCCAACCGAAGTGCGCCACGTACTCGTCGAGCACGTCGGCGAACTCGGTGGGCGGCGAGCGCGACGACGCCAACCGGCGCAATCCTGGCAACGTACGTCCGATCCAGCTCGGAAGCCCCGGCTGCGCCGCACTTGCCTCGGCCGCCGGCCGCTCGTTAGCGAATGGACGCGGGTTCAAACACCGACCGGCGCCACGTGCCTGCCGACCACCCGTCACCGACCGTCCTCCAAGGCCTACACCCGCGTGTAGCGGAACGTGCCGCGCACGAGCTTATTGGGAGTCGGATCAATATCGGGCACAAATACGGGCGAGCCGTACGCAGGGAATTTCGTGGCGCTGCCACGAAATCTCTTCCCCAAGAATTTCGGGGCGCAGGGTCTCGCCTCGAAATTCCCGAGTTGTTCGGTCGTCCGTATTTACATCCGTATTCCGTGACCGCTGTGAGATTTATCCCTGATATTGCGCGCGACGTAGCGGGTCGGCGCGCTTATGGGCCGCATCGGATAGCGCCTGTGCTCGTGCCTGCGCATCGTGGAGAAGGCCTCCACTTCCTGCAATGCCGCCGTCCTCAGCGTCTCGAGCCGACACACGGCGGCAGCGTCGTCCTTCTCCGCCTCTCGGTTCGACGTCTCTTGTAACTCCGCGTCCCCCGGAAGGCATCCGGTGGCGGCGCCGACATCTGGCTGCTCGTGAGCGCCTGAACCTCCTCTTTGAGCGATCTCAGGGACCTTCGTTGTTCTGCCTGTGCTAAGAGCATGAACAAGGGGGACTGAGGCCGCTCCATCGACCGTACAGGCTAAATACACAAAGCTCAGGCCGCGATCGACCAGAAACTGCACTTTAGCCCGAAACACGACATAGGTTTCTCAGCGTCGGCACCCGATCGGCGCCCATCGTCGTTGGTTCGGTCTAAAGTGCAGATCTTGGCGGACCGCGACCGCACAGGCGTGTTATCGCCTGTGTTTGCGCGAAGAAGCGACGCAGCTGTCAGAACTCATGCGAGCCTTTTGAGCACAGCGAACGCTCAGCTCTTCTTTGACGTCTGCGCCATGAAACCACCGAGCTGCGGCAGAACCTTCGAGCCTTTGCACTGCGGGCATTTCACCTCATTCTTCTCCCGCTCCGAGACGGTCATGATCAATTCGAAGGGCTTGGTGCACTTCTCGCACACGAACTCGTAGCGTGGCATGGTGCATTCCTCGTTCTTTCCTCGCCCTTACCCGACGGACGTGCGCGTCCAAGCGGAAAAGTCCCGAACGGTAGCACCCGGCGACTGGGCGTTCGGAGCGGGTCGCTGGGGCGCCGCCGTGTCTACCGGGCCGGGCGGTATTGGGCGCTGACCGCCGGCGCCTTTCTCAGAGCCGCCACCCACTGGCCGCCGCTGAGCAGCGGCGTGGTCTTAGCGGCCCGGACCGCGCCACCCGCAGCGATAGCGACGGCAACCGCGGCCATCGAAACGTCGTCGGGGGCGTCGACGATCACGGAGATGTCGTACTCCCCGTACGAGTAGCCGCCGGCCAGTATCCGGGCACCGACGGCGTCGTTGATCTGCTTGCCCACGACCTCCAGGCGGTCCTGTGGGTTCTTGATCTGCGCGGCCAGGGACTCTGCAGTGTAGGCGACCTGGTACAGAAACTGTGACATCGCGTGTCCTCCCTCCGGTTCGTGGTGGGTTTGGTTGTAGAACCGTCGACTTTGGGCAACTTGATTCGCCTGCTAGCGACGAAGATGAAAACCTCTTTCTGGCGCTCACCTTCTGGTGGCGTGGATAAGCACCATCTTTTAGGTCTGCCTATATCACTGTGCCTCCGCGCTTCTACTGCTTCTCGAACACGACGGCGTTGCTCACCTCTTGACCCTGGGCATTCTTTCCTTTCACTGTGACGTTCATCGTCTTCCCGTCCGCCGAGACGACTCGCCTGATGGTTTGAGCCACCGTTCCGCCCTTCTTGTCTGTCCGTTCGGTGGTCCGCGCGTCGATTCGCTTGAGTGACACCATGTTGGCGATCGGAGACCCAGTGAGCGGATACTCCTTGCCGTCGAAATTGGCGGTGTACTGGGTCGTCGTGCTGGTTCCGTCCGCGTTGACCACCTCTGACGTGACTTTCTCGCCCTGTCCGGACGGCTCGACTTTTAGTGTCTGACTCTGGGGTGGCGGACCGGGACTGTACTTGGACTTCGCCACGTTAAGTTTCCACGTACCAATTCTCGGATCGCCGCCCTGGGCGGACAGATGCACGATGTCAGCACCAAAAACTACTCCCAGAACGACAGCTCCTCCGAACGCCAATGCGCGCCAAGATGATTGCATCGTACCCTCCTGTCTGTGAGTGGATCGCAACCGGTCGTTTGAAACTAATAACCCTACTTCGCTTGCGCGTCGCCGCCGAGCGCCGACGTTCACCCGCGCCATGCAGCGTTGGGCTTCTGGCGTACGACAATGGGCGCCGTCCCCGTTGCCAAGGTAAGAATTGTCCACAGCAGTTTCAGCGGATTGCGAAATACGCGCTCTGCCGGACGGCGATGATCAAGAGGATTTGCACGCGTTGGCCGCCACAGCGCTCTATAGAGCGGCTCGCCGCGATGGGGCTGGATCCTCACAACTCTCTGCCGACAACTCCCTTCCTGGACAAGATCACGCGCGCCAAGAATGGTCCGCGCCATTCAGCCGATCTAGTGGACCTTGGGCCAATACCTGAGCGTGCGGAAGCTGCAGTTCAGTCCGAGACACGGTTGCCTCCATACACCGAGCCTGATTCACCAAAGTCGGCCGTGTCAGATGGTCAAGGAAGCGTGTGATCTAGGAGGACGCCGCCTCGGCTACGCCGCGCTGTAGCCGCTTCGCGCGCCGGGCGGCCAGCGATCCTCCCGTTGGCTATTGTCTCGGGGGAATGCCGGGCGACTGCCACGACACGAACTCGAGCCCGGACGGCCGCTTCGCCCAGATCGCGGTGAAGCGCAGTGGCACGGTGCGATCCTGGCCGGCCGACGTTACCTCGTACACCGCGGTACCGGTGATGATCGCGATACAGCCATACGTGCGCGTCGTCACGTCGCTGTTCGGCGTCATCGTGCGGTACATCGTTCGCCCCGAGCGCATGGCGTCGATGTACTTTGCCTTGTCGTCGGTCGCGGCGGACGAGTGGTTGCACGTGAGGTTGCCGAACAGCTTCTCCATCGCCGCGAAGTCGTTCGACGTTTGCGGGGCGTAGCGCCTGGTCTCGGCCTTCATCGCCTCGCGTCCACCATGTCGTTGTCGAGGTACACGAACGCGAGGTTAACGGCTGCGAGATCGTTTGGTGACTCGATAATCTTGGGCGCGAGCCAAAAAGGGTGTTGCCCTCGTCAGTTTGGCCGGACAGTCGTTATAGCCATCCGAGATTGGTGCGCCTCGGGCCATTGACGCGGTTGCTGACTCGACAACAAAGCCACGATATTTCGACTCCACGTGATTACATCCGTTATTCCGGCGCCGAGAGCGGTCATTTCACGTGTCAAACGCGGCCACATCACGTATCCCCAACAGCGCCGTGAGGACACCTTGACACCCCCATGCACGTCCCCGTATTCTCCCGCTCGGCTCTGGAAGGCCAAGGCGCACCCATCTTTCACCCGATGGAAAACGGCGTTTCCGCTGCGGGTCCTCGCCAAGTCAGCGCGCCATGATCTCGAACGGCCCCGCGCTCGTGACCGACGGCATCACGATGCAGTTCGGCGGGCTCATCGCCGTGTCGCAGGTGTCGCTGCGGCTTGCGCGCGGCGACGTCACGGCCATCATCGGTCCGAACGGTGCTGGCAAGACGACGATGTTCAACATGATCTCGGGCCTTCTCACGCCAACTGCCGGCCGGGTCTCGTTCCTCGGCACCGACATCACGGGCTGGTCGCCCCATCGCATCGCCACCCTCGGTCTCGCCCGGACGTTCCAGAACGTGCAGCTCTTCCCGAACCTCAACGCCGTCGAGAACGTGATGGCCTGTCGGTATTGCCGGACGCGCTCGACGTTCGTCGACGCGGTGTTCGGTTTGCCGCGCGACCGGACGGAGCGCCGCCGCACCCGGCAAATCGCCGAGGAGCTGCTGCAGTGGGTCGGCATCGCGGACAAGCAGTTCGTCATGCCGGGCGAGCTGCCGTACGGGGATCAGCGCCGGCTCGAGATCGCCCGTGCCCTCGCCACCGAGCCTCGCCTCATCATGCTCGACGAGCCGTCGGCGGGCATGATGCCCGGCGAGGCGCGCGAGCTGATGGACCTGATCGGCAAGTTGAAGGAGCGCGGCCTCACCATTCTACTGATCGAGCACAACATGAGTGTGGTGATGTCCATCTCCGACCGGATCGTCGTCCTGAACTTCGGCCAGAAAATCGCCGAGGGCACTCCCGCAGAGGTCCGGAAGAACGCGGACGTCATCGAGGCGTACCTCGGAGCCGAGGCGTGAGCCTCCTGCTCCGGGTGAAGGATCTCGAGGTCAGCTACGGCGCCGTACCCGCCGTCAAGCGCGTCGCCCTCGAGGTGCCCGCCGGCGAGATCCGCGCCATCCTCGGCGCCAACGGCGCCGGGAAGAGCAGCACGATCAAGGCGATCCTCGGCCTCGTGAAGGCCCGCGGCACGATCGAGCTCGAGGGCCGACCGATCCACGGCGTGCCGACGCACCGCATCCACCAGCTCGGCGTGGCCTGGGTGCCCGAGGGCCGGCAGCTGTTCTCGACGCTGACCGTCCACGAAAATCTAGAGATGGGCGCGTTCGCCCGGGGCGATGGTCCCCGCTTCGCGTCGCGCGTCGACGAGATGTTCACGCTGTTCCCGCGTCTGCGCGAGCGCCGGGGCCAGCTCGCCGGCTCGCTCTCCGGCGGCGAGCAGCAGATGCTCGCCATCGCGCGGGCCCTCATCTCGGAGCCGCGGTTGCTGATCATGGACGAGCCCTCGCTGGGCCTGGCGCCCAAGGTCGTTCAGAGCCTCTTCGAGCAGATCCAGGCGATCAACGCGCGCGGCCTGTCCATCCTGATGGTCGAGCAGAACGCGCGGCAGGCGCTCAAGATCGCGCACTACGCATATCTGCTCGAGGTCGGGCGGCTCGCCGCCGAGGGCACCTCGGCCGCGCTGATGGCGAGCGAGGACGTCCAGCGCGTGTACCTCGGGGGCTGATCTGGATGGATCTCTTCTTCCAGCAGGTCCTCAACGGGCTCATGATCGGCAGCACATACGCGGTCGTGGCCCTCGGCTTCTCGCTGGTGTTCAGCGTGATGCGCGTCGTCAACATGGCGCATCCCGAGTTCTTCATGGCGGGGGCCTTCGGGGCGTACCTGACGATTCGGTACGTCACCACGAACTTTTTCGGCGTGCTCGCCGGTGGGATGTTGGTGGCGGCCATCGTCGGTCTGGTGGTGGAGAGGCTCGCGATCCGGCCCGTCCGCGGCCGATACGTGATGATCCCGTTCATCGCGACGTCGGGGGTCGGGATCGCCCTCCAGCACCTCGCCGAGCGCGTGTTCGGCTCCGATCCGGTGGCCATCCCGCCCGTGGTGCCAACCGTCTCGTACACGCTCGGCCCGCTCTCCGTCACCCGCATGCAGCTCGTGACGTTCGCCATCGCCGCCATCCTCATGCTCGGTCTGCGGTACTACGTCCGCAACACGAAGTGGGGGCGTGCCACGCGGGCCGTGGCCGAGCGGCCCGACGTGGCAGCAGCGTTCGGCGTGGACGTGAACTTCGTCTCCCGGCTCACCATCGGGATCTCGGCGCTGATGGCCGGCGCGGCGGGCGTGAGCATCGGCATCCTCTACACGTCGGCGTGGGCGTTCATGGGTCTGCTCTACGGCCTGAAGTCGTTCGTGTGTATGCTCGTGGCCGGCAACCGGCACATCGAAGGCGTGATGGCCATCGGACTGCTGCTCGGCGTGCTCGAGGCGCTGGTGAGCGGCTACATCACGTCGACGCTGCGCGACGCGGTGGCGTTCGGCGTCCTGGTCGTGGTGCTCGTGTTCAAGCCGAACGGGCTGTTCGGATCGTACAGTGTCTGACTTCGCCATGTTCTGGACGCCGGTCCTGATTACCGCCGGCATCAACAGCATCATCGCGCTGGGGCTCTACATCACGATGTCGTCGGGACCGCTCTCCGTCGCGCACGCGGCGCTGGCCGGGATGGGCGGCTATCTCGGCGCCGTGCTCACGACCAACTTCGGCTGGCCCTTTGCGCTCGCGATCCTCGCCGGCGTGCTGCTCGGGCTCGTGACCGGCATGCTGCTCGGCCTGCTGATCGTGCGGATGAACGAGCTCGTGGCCGGACTCACCACACTGGGCTTCGGCGAGACGATGGCGGTGATCGCGTTCAACATCGACTACATCGGAGGGGCCAACGCCTTCACCGGCATTCCCTTGCGGACGACGCTGCCGCTCGTCTACGCCGTCCTCGCGGTGATTCTGTTCGTGGCCTGGCGCTACGATCACTCCCGGCTCGGCTACGCCGCGCGTGCCACGCGCGACAGCCCCGTGACCGCGGATGCCATGGGCATCAACATCACGTGGGTGAAGTCGATCACCTTCGGCATCGGCGCCGCCATCGCCGCGCTCGGCGGCGTCCTGCGCGCGCACTACATCCTCGTCCAGGGCCCCGAGGACATGGGGTTCTTCATCTCCGTCGGGTTTCTGATCTTCGTCGTCTTCGGCGGCTCCTACGTGTTCTGGGGGCCGCTCTTCGGCGCCATGACCCTCACCATCCTCCCCGAGCTGCTCCGGTTCTCGACGAAGGACCGGTTCATCATCTACGGCGTCCTCCTCACCGTCATGGTCATCCTCCGGCCGCAGGGATTCATCACCAGAAGGAGCATGCGATGAAGCGTTTCGTGCTGGCGGCACTGATGGTCGTGGCCGTGCCCGCCGTCGCGCAGGAGAAGGTCGTCCACTTCTCGAGCATCAACGGACAGACGGGGCAATCGGCCGCCTACGGCAGCAAGGTCATCGAGGGCGTGAACCTCGCCGCGAAGGCGATCAACGACGCCGGCGGCGTCGCCGACCGCTGCGGCGGCAAGTACAAGGTCAAGGTGACCACCGGCGACATGGCGAACTCGCGCGAGCAGGCGGTGTCGCTGCTGCGGCAGGCCGCGGCCGATTCGACGGTGCTTGCCGTCGTCGGCCCCTCGCCGTCGACGGGCTACGTGCCGATGGTGCCGGTGGCCGGCCAGCTCAAGATCCCGGTGATCGCCACGGGCTCCGCGGCGCCGATCAAGGAGTGGAACCCCTGGGCGTTCCGCCTCAACACCACGTCGAAGGTCGCCGCCCCCGGGATGATGAAGACGCTCAAGGCGAAGCTCGACATCAAGCACGTCGCGCTGATCTACGACGTCACCCAGGACGGCCAGCGCGGCGAGGCGGAGCTGATCCGCAACTCGGCGAAGGAGATCGGCTACGACGTGGCGGCGTTCGAAGCCTTCCGAGCTGGCGACAACGACTTCCGGCCGCAGCTCTCGAAGATCAAGGCGAGCAAGGCCGACGCGATCGGCATCTACGGCGCGACCCCGGAGCTGGCGAAGGTCGTCAACCAGATGGCCGAACTCGGGATCAAGGCGAATATCGTCACCGGATTCGGCACGTTCAACGATCCGGTGGTATGGGACCTGACTGAAGGCAAGGTGAAGGGCGGCTACTCGTGGTCGGCGTACTTCGCGCTGGAGGATCCCGCGCGGCCCGACATCGCGAAGATGGTCCAGATCTACAAGAAGGAGTACGGCCACGATCCCACGCTGTACTCGTTCTACGGGTGGGACGCACTGAACGTCTATGTGGAGGCGGCCAAGCGCGCCTGCACCGCGACCGACCGCGAGAAGTTTCGCCAGGCGCTGAACACCATCGAGAACTTCCCGACGCTCTCGGGCAAGGCGACCTTCAAGAATCCGCCGGACGGCGAGAACCTGTCGGCGGCGGTGATCGTGAATCAGACCACGGGACGAGGGACGTTCGAGGCGCTGAAATAGAGGGCCGTCACACGGCCGGGCCGTTCTGCAGCGCGACCGCCAGCTTCCTTGGCACGTTGCGACCGGTCCCGGATCCGCCCAGCAGCTTGCCATGGTCGACGACGACCTTTCCGCGCAGCAGGACCGTCTCCGGCCAGCCGTGCACTTCCCAGCCGTCCCAGGCGCTGTAATCGGAGCCGTGGAGGTCGGCCGATGAGAGCGTCCGGCGCACCGCGGAATCGAAGATCACGATGTCAGCATCGCTTCCCGTCGCGATGGCGCCCTTCTTCGGATAGAGGCCGAGGATCTTGGCGGCGTTCGTCGACGTCACCGCCACGAACCGCTCCAGCGACATCCCTCGCTTGGAGACGCCCTCCGTGTAGATGATCGGCATGCGCGTCTCCACCCCCACGTGGCCGCCGGTCGCATCCGCGATGTGCCGGCTGCGCAGCTTGATCGCGCGCGGCGTGCACAGCTCGTCTGTGGCGACCGTCGCCAGCGACCCGTCGCGCAGCCCGCTCCAGAGCCGCCGCCGGTCCTCGTCGTGCTTCAGCGATGGGTACGTGTGGAAGATGACGCCGTCCGGCCGCAGGTAGGCCTCGGCGGTGAACGTGGCGTAGTGGTGCAGCGTCTCGGCGTAGACGGGCAGGCCGTCGGCGCGCGCCTCCGCGACGGCGTCGGTCCCGGCCTTGGAGCTCACGTGCACGAGATAGACCGCCGCACCCGGGACGTACCGCGCCAGCCGCAGCACCCGCCGGAACGAGATGTCCTCCGACATGATGCTGTGGACGAGCGGCATGTGCTGGATGTCCGTGCGGCCCTCACGCTCGAGGCGCTCATACATGTACATCACGAGGTCGTCGTCCTCGGCGTGGATGGCGAGCACCCCGCCGTGTTTCGCCGCCGACTCCATGATGGCCCACAGGTGACCCAGGCGGATCATGCGGCCCTTGCCATGCGGCCGGACGTCTGTTGTAAAAATCTTGAAGCTCGGGAACCCGCCGCTGATGGCCTCCGGCATCTGCGCGATGACCTCGGGCGCCACCGCGCCCTGCAGCATCACGTGCAGCGCGTAGTCCGTGTAGCTCTCGCGCCACACGTCCTGCTTCTGGCCGATGGCGTCGCTCAGCGTCAGCCCTGGCTCCCACACTGCGAAGTCCACGAGCGTCGTCGTGCCGCCATGGATCGCCGCGCGGCTGACCTGCCCCGGCCCCGCGCTGAGCATCACCCCGCCGTCGAGTGTTGGGATCGGCCAGCCGGTGTGTACATGTGGATCGATGCCGCCGGGAATGACGAGCTTGCCGGTGGCATCGAGCACGCGCGCGTTGTCGGCGGTCAGCGTCCCGGCGGCCGCGAGCACGACGATGCGCTCGCCCTCGATGCCGATGTCCCACATGCCCACACCCGCCGGCGAAACCACCTGCCCCCCACGAATCACGAGATCGAGCATGTCATCCTCCGGGCGACGATCTCTGCGTCGGGCATCGTCGCAAGGTTCACTCGGTGTCGAGCGGGCCGAACGCGTGGGCGCCGACGTCGACCTGCCAGCTCCGGTCGTACATCTGGCGGAAATACGGCGCCAGCTCCGCGGTCAGCCGTCGCGCCGCCGCCGTGCGAGCGTGGAACGCCGCCGCGTCCTCGGTGACCTCGGCGGCGATGGTCGCCTCGTCCACCGTCGTGCACCGGCCACCCTCGACGACGATGCGTCCGTCCACCATCACCATGTCGACCGATGCGCCCGCGTCGGCGTACACCGCCTGGCGCAGCAGGTCATTGCGCGGGGCGAAGCTGGCGCGCCGGAGGTCGAGCATGACCAGATCCGCCCTCGCCCCGACGGCGATGGTGCCGACGTTCGACAGCCGCGCGGAGCGCGCGCCACCAGCCGTGGCCATCCGCAACGCCTCGTGTGCCCCGAGCCAGCGCTCGGGCTCGGGCGTGCGCACTTTGTGAAGCAGCGCCGCCAGCTTCGTCGTCTCGAACATGTTCAAGCCATCGTTGCTCATGACCCCATCCGTACCGAGCGCGACGGCAATGCCCGCCTCGAGCAGGCGCGGCACCGGCGCGATGCCGCTGCCGAGCTTGAGATTGCTCACCGGAAGATGGCACGTCACCGTATCCGCCTGCGCGATCAGCTCGATGTCCCGGGGCGTGAGCCATACGGTGTGGCCAAGCGTGACGCGATCCGTTAACATACCGAGATCG
>Ga0207646_10003299_pt1 | contig 18386 bp, 24 predicted proteins | sample KBSK5502metaG_FD_184343 | JGI IMG/M metagenome (GOLD analysis project Ga0207646, IMG submission 184343) | Corn, switchgrass and miscanthus rhizosphere microbial communities from Kellogg Biological Station, Michigan, USA - KBS K5-50-2 metaG... | ecosystem: Host-associated > Plants > Roots >...
CGCTGGCTGACGTCGAACCGCCAGTGGGGCGCCGGGTATGGATTCTTGGCAACCTTCCCCTCGGCCTGACCATCCCGCCGTCGCTCCTGCAGCGGGCGGATCAGGTGATCGAGTAATGGACCGGCGGTCGTTCGTCTTGGCGACGGCGGGCGGCCTCCTCGCGGCGCCAGTCGCCGCCGGGGCGCAGCCAGTGCGGAGAAGTCCGCGCGCGTCGGATATCTCACAACGGGCGAGCGCTTGGGGCCCGTGGGCGAGGCATTCGCTAAGGCGCTGCGCGGATACGGCTGGGTGAAAAATCTCTGTGAGAATGGCCCCCGGCTTCGAAGCATGAACAGAGGCCAAAAGGGGGCCCCATGAACCAGACTCTGATCCCTCCAAGGTACCGGCTTCGGGTGAAGCAGCGGCTGGCGATCGTCGAATACGCCCTGGAACACGGGGTCAAACCCGCGAGTCGCCGCTTCGGTCTCGAGCGGAAGACGATTCGCCGCTGGCGAGATCGCTGGCGCGCGGAGGGACTCGCCGGGCTCGTGCCGCGGTATCCGGCCCAGCGGCCAAGCCGGCTGTCGCCCGAGCTGGTGGCCCTGATCGAACATGCCCGACGTGTGCTCGAGTACGGAGCGCCACGCGTTCGGGTATGGCTGCGCCGCGTTCACAAGCGGGAGGTGTCCCTGGCGGCGATCCAACGGACGTTCGCGCGCCTGGGCCTCCCGCGGCTGCCACGCAGGGGCAAACGCCGACCGCGTCCGCGTCAGCTCACCCTCTTCGAGAAGCCAGCGCCAGGGGACTCCGTGCAGGTGGACGTCAAGGTCGTAAAGATCGGCGGCCGCAAGGTGTTCCAATACACGGCCTTGGACGACTGCACCCGCTTCCGGGTGCTGCGGCTGTATCGACGCCAGAATCAATGGTCGAGCCTGGATTTCCTCGGCGAGGTTCAGCGAGCCTTGCCGTTCCCTATTCGGAAACTTCAGTCCGACAACGGTCCCGAGTTCCCGCTGGCCTTTTCGCTCATCGTTCAGGAAGCCGGCATCCGGTATCGGTACATCAAGCCGCGGCATCCCGAGCAGAACGGCAAGGTCGAGCGCAGTCACCGCACTGACCAGGAAGAGTTTTGGAGCCGGCATACCTTCGCCGATCTCGGGTCTGCCGTGCCGGCCCTGGCCGCGTGGCAATACCACTACAACTACGAACGATTCTCCCTGGCGCTCCAGGGCCAGACGCCGGCTGAGAAGCTCGAGCTGCGCCTTCCCGTCGCCCAACTCGCTTGAAGCCGTGGGTTGGCTGCTGCATGGATGATGGCGTTCTGCCAGCTGGGGGGGCCACATCGAAACGAGATTGAACAGGTGGGTCGAGGGGCAGAATCTCGTGATGGAGTACCGGTTCGGAGGTGAGCAGTACGAGCGTCTGGCCGTCCTCGCCCGCGATCGCGCCCGCCACAGTCGGGGCGTGACCCCCGGCTACTTCAAGAATCGGGTGCGGTGGGCGAAATCGAGCTAGGCCCGCCAGGTGGCGTGTCCTTCGACGGTCCGAGTATTTCACTCAGCTTGGCGGCCCCCACCGAACCTAGCCACATGCTGTACGTGGTAGCGGGAGTCAAATCGGGAGCCGCTTGCGCTGCATGGCGCAGGGCTAACCGGACTACATCATACGGGGGCTTCCACTCTATGGAATCAAGAACGTCAACTCGTTGACTCTTTGGGACATACGGAAGGAATGCCATCCCTACGTCGAACAAGCAACCGATCCCATCCGCTACACTATCCACCATCATTTCATAGTCTGCTGCTGCTCCACGCTGTAGTCGGTCAATCTCTCCCTGAAACCTTTCGACAAGGGCCTCCTTCTCGTGATCCATGATGTCCTTGTACGCCTTGTATTTCTCGGCCATCTTGGGCACGTCGATGGTTTGGAGGACTGTCTCCATTGTCTTTACCAGGCCCTCAAACATTCCCATCCTCGTAGCCTGGGCCGTGATGGTCTCTTTCTGAGCGTCCACGGTGCCCTTCATGGCTTTGATGGTCCTACCCATCCACACGAGGACGCCACCCAGCCCAAGAAGCGTGATGATCTGTCCGGCCAGCAGAATCCACCACTCAGCCGTCATGGCTCACTTCCCCTTCGGCCCACGCGGGTCCACGGTGTCGGGCGGGCGGGTACGGGCACTCATCGCAGCCTCGGGTCATCCGATGTGACGCAGCGGGCTGCTATGAGGGCATCGACGTTTGCACTGTTTCGCTCGGTAAGGTACCGCTGGACGGACAAGGCTTTCGGGTCCTCCTTTGCACCGAGAAGGCGCATGTAGTGGTCTTTTGATTTGTCATAGACGGAGTGTTCCATGCGCACCTGGCTCGCTCTTACGGTCTCGCACACTTCAGCCGACTCATAAGACCCCTGGTGATTCCACTTCGAGAGTGGCGAATCCATCAGGATCTTGATCCCTTGCAGAAACGGAGCCTTCTCATCGTAACGACCTTGTGGCGGCACGAGGAGATACCAACCACAACCAGCTTCGGCCAGATCAGCCGCACACAGTAGGGCGAGCACGACACACGTCCGACGAACAATCATAGGATCGGTCTCCATCTGAGCACCGAGTGGCGGTAAAGGGGTTACCTAGCGGCGAGTCTATCAGCGCAGGCATTCGTGGGGGAGTAGAGGTGTGCTTACTGCGTGGGACTATGGGTGCGCGAGGCCCGTGGAGCAGGAGAGGCACGATGAGCAACGAGCAATTCTGGCTGTCGGTCGGGTTTGTGGGGCAGGCGTTCTTTTCCATGCGCTTCCTGGTCCAGTGGATCGCTTCGGAGAGGCGAAAAGAGAGCGTAATCCCCGTAGCGTTCTGGTTCTTCTCCATTGGTGGGGGGCTGACGTTGTTCACTTATGCCCTCCACCGCCTCGATCCCGTCTTCATCCTCGACGAGGGGGCGGGGATCTTCATCTACTCCCGAAACCTCTACCTAATTTGGCGCAAGCGACGTCGTCTCGCCGGAGCCGATGCGTAGCCTCGTAGCTCCGCCGACTGAAAGGCGTGGCAGGAAGTGGTGGAGAAGGGCTACGAGGGGCTCGTGCCGAAGGACCCGGCGTCACCCTACAGTGCCGGCCGCACGCTGTCCTGGCTCAAGGTGAAGGTGCCGCACTACCGCGAGTCAGAGCGCGGCTGGGTGCCGAAGCGTTAACCATCAGGCAGAGGGGCCATGTGGCATACTCGCGCCATGCCGAAGCCCTACCCCGGCGCGAGGTGAAGCAGCGTGGAGACGCCCGAGCCCGTTGACTCCCTGGCTGACTTTGTCACGGCGACGTTGCAGATCCGAGATCGGTGGTGGCAGAAGGACAAAGAAGACGAACGGCGGCGCCGCAAGGACAAGAAAGCCAAGGAGAGCGCCGGAGATACCCCGCCAAGCGAGTTTTGGTTCCGCGGTCACGCGGAGGCTGGATGGGAACTGAAGCCGCGGCCCTATAGGGCCGACAGCGGGCTCAACCTGGAGGACGAAGACGAGATCCGCAACGACTTCAAGCGTCGCGGCCGACAGCTACTCGCGGAGCCCTTCCTGCCGGCGAACGATAAAGAGTGGTATTTCCTCATGCAGCACTATGGCGCCCCCACTCGCCTCCTCGACTGGACTGACGGGTCGCTCCTCGGACTTTACTTCGCGCTGCGCTCCCAGCGGCCGGACCGCCCGGCGGATGCCGCGGTATGGATGCTCGACCCGGACTGGTTGAACGATGTCACCCTCGCCAAAGTCTACGGGGAGGACCAGAGCGGCGTCGGGGGAGTGCTCCTGCCCGAGTGGAAAGAGACGGACGCATGGTTTCCGGTTCCCTTCGACCAGCCGCTGCTGGTCGCCGAACCTGTCGCCCTCGACCCACCTCACCTGGCGCGCCGAGTCGCGGTCCAGCATAGCCACTTTACCGTCCACGGGAAAACTCCAGGCGGACTAGAGGAGTTTGCGCATGAAGAAGAATCGCGCCTCCTCAAGATCGTCATCCCGAGCGGGAAAGTGCAGGCGATGCTAGAGGACCTCGCGTCCTGCGGCATCACGGAGACGACAGTGTACCCAGACCTGGAGGCTCTGTCTCGAGAACTGTCGCGCAAGTGGCGGCGCCGTCCGCGTTAGTCTGAACGGCCCCGGCGATCAACTCGGCCCGCCGATCACGTCCACGAAGAGCACCGAGCCATCTGCCCGCGGGAACGGGATGATCTCTTGGGTGTGCCCGCACCACGACTGGTAGGCCTGGACCGTGTACGGCTGCCAGCCCAGTTGGCGCAGATGCTCGACGCGCAGAGGCATCGGGCCCACATTCGCCCCGCACCGATGACAGGGCTTCTTCTGGAGCCGTCGCCCGTGCCCATCTGTCCAGTAAGGGTCAGGCGTGGCCATCGCTGGTCGGTCGCGCCCGCATCACGGCTCGTCGGCCGCCTTGTACTCTGGACTGGAGAGCCCCTTGTAGAGGATCGCCGCCGCGAGGTCGGGCGTGTGCGTGTCAGACGAGTGTATATCTGGTTCTGAGCGGAAGCTGCGGCTCTTGAGTCCTTCCAGCAGCGCAGCGCGGTGAGCGCGCGTGAGGGCCAACCTGTCCATCGGTGTCGTGGAGTCTGGCGGCTGTTTGAGTAGCGCAAACCACGCGGCCCCGGCGGCATGGATCAGCAATTCCCCAGCCTTCTCGTTCTGGACCTTAAAGTCAGCCGCTGCCTCAAGGGGTAGTCCCTCGCCGTGTGCCCGGGCCGTCGCCCACCGCTGGAAGCCGGTGGCGAACGTTGTGTATGCTGCCGTTGCCGCGCGCGCACTGACCTGGATCGCTTTCGTCGTGTATTCGTCAGGCCCACGGGCGCTCTGGAACGTCTGAACGAGGGACGCGGCACACTGGAAGTCCTCGACAGCGAGCTTGAGGTCGGCAAGCTGAACGGCCGGATGTTGACTATCGGCAGCGTCGTCGGCCTCCTGCCACGCTAAGCGGGCGTGCGCCAAACTCTCGATCAGGAACCAGGCGTAGCGGTGATTGGCCGCCACCTCCGGCGCCGCGCTCGCGACCTCCATGGGTGACATGCAGAGCGCCGCCGCCGATTCAGCGGTGACCAGCACGAGCGTGAGGGCGATAGCTAGGCGTTTCATCGCCACCTTTGCCGGGTCCATCGTCTCCGGCAGGCATAACCACGTCATCGAGATGTGCTTGCCGAGGTGGTCGATAGCAGCAAGGCCCATCCGGCCAGGATCACCACCTCAGCCTTCACCGCCGCCGCCCATGGCTCACGGTCTCCGATCCAGCCACCGGTTCAACCACCAGAGCAGGCCCCAAACGACTCCCACGACCACCAGGACCGCGATCACTACGACCAGTCCGCCGTCCAGGGACAGGTCATGGGGGCTCATCGCTGTCTCCTCCACCACCTTCGCACGGCGACCTTCACCGCGATGTAAACCACGGCAGTAGCGAGGGCGGCGGCGAGGCGGATCACTGGGTCACCGCATCGGCCGCTGCGCCTTGAACATCGGGAGTCTGCCGGCCTGGACACGGTAGGGGTGCTCGTACTTGCCCGCCATCGGGCTCGACCCTACCAGAACGTCGCGCCCAGTGGGCGCCGCGCGCCACCCGGGACGGGCGTCAGAACTTCACCCGCACCTGATGGGTGGGACAGATGGTCTTGCCCTCCGTCGCGCATTCCTCGCACAGCTTCCGCTTCCCGGCTGGACAGTGGTGACTGCTCTTCCCGCCGCGCTCCCGATACACCTTCCCGCAGCAGCATGTCCCTTCGCGGGCCTTCTTCGTCGCCATCGCGCTCACACCTCCTGCTCTACAGCCGTCGCAGGCGTTACACGATCTTCCCGGTTAGGCCGCCGTGCGCCACCAGACACCCAAAGTACTCCCACATCGTATCTGTCTCAGCGATCCACTTGCCGCAGATCATTCAGGGCTCGGCCAGTGGGTTCGGTTTCGGCCTGATGGAGGCGCGCTGGTTGGCCTTCGCGCCGGCTGTGAACTCCAGGGAGCTCCGCATGGCCCTACTACTCCACTTGCGGAGCTTGGCCAGGATGACAAGGACTTACGAGGCGAGCGGTGTCCTGTAGGCTAGCTCAGGAAACAGGCTAGGAAACGAGCTACCTATCGCTATCGCCTACAACCACGTAGCCGGCCTGCTTGTAGGCCGAGACGCAATCCTCGATCTGCTTGTGGAAGCGCATGTCACCGAGCGGATCGCGATCTACGACTGCGCGGACCGGTGCGGGTGGACGCGATTTCCGTTGCATCAGCGACAGCGAACGAGGGGCACTCGCAGATGACCCTGGTGAGCTCACACCCTCAAGCCGGACAGACGCGGATCAGATCCGCAAATCCGCCCAGACCCAGAAGTCCTTCTGCCTAGCATCAAGTACGCGAACCTCGGGTAGCCATGACGCGGCGATGAACGGCCAGTCATTCAGACGCCGGCAGCGGACGTTCGCTGCGCCCGGCCCATTGGGTTGGTCACACCCAAATCATCCGCCGTGACCGCACAGGGCTGCTGTGCCCGGAATTGTGCCCGCGGTGGACCATACACCGGCTCAACCCGCCCCACCCTACCCAACAAGGCAAAACAAAAACCCTCGGCAAGTTCGCGACTTGCCGAGGGGCCGTCATGCGCTGTCAGACTTATGAGACCCCTGCTCTGCCACCTGAGCTACGCCGCCGCACTCGGGGCCGGACGAGAAACGTTACAGGCAGGGGCGACGGCAGTCAAGCATGGGGCCGGCGAATCGCACGCCGGGAGCGCCGGCGACGCGATCAGGAAGCGAGCGTCGAGGCGGCTTGGGGCGGCGCCGGGCGGGGCGGGAGCAGCCGTCCCACCGCCAGACACAGATCGGCCGCGGGCACGGGCTTCATGAGCACGGGCGCGGCCAGGCGCATGAGGAAGTTGGCGTACTCGGGAGTGTAGCCGCGCTCGATCGAGAAGATCACGCGCGGCGTGGTACCCCGGCAGCACTCCTTCAGCACCTGGTAGAAGGCCGGCCCGTTGAGCTCGGGCATCTTGAGATCACTCAGCACGAGGTCGTAGTCGTGCTTGGCGAGCAGGGCCACCACCTCCGCCTTGCTCGCGGCGGTGTCGACCGTGTGACCGGCTTCGCCCAGGGCGCGCGCGGCGGCCACGCGCTCGCGCTCGTCGTCGTCGACCACCAGGATGCGGCGCCGGCCGCTGGGCTCCGCGCTCATCGCGGGGCCAGATCTCCGGGCGCTTCTCGGCGGCCGCCGAACCGATCCAGGATCTGGTCGGCGGTGCGAGTCATATGGCCCGCGAGAGTCTGCAGCGCCTCGAGAAGCTCTTCGCGCTGCGCGCGGAGCCCACCGTTGTCTTCCTTGAGCCGGCGGACCTCCTCCGTCAGCGCGGTCCGCGCACTCTCCACCGCGGCCACTTCGTTCTGGAGCCGCCCCGCCTCGTCGAGCCATCCTCCTAGCGCCTGGAGGAGATGATAGCCCTCGCCGGACCAGCGCGCGATCTCCTCGGTGGCCCGCGACGCGGTCGCTCCGCCGTGGGGGTCACGCGCGGCCCCCGCGTCGACACCGGCGCGCGGCGGCCGGCGACCGCGTGACAGGTCGCGGGACACCCCGTTGGGCGTGAGATCGAGCACCGCGAAGATCCGCGAGTAGGGCAGCCGCGCCGCCTCGTTCGCCTCGTGGATCCACTGCTCCTCCTCGGCCCCGAACAGACACAACCCGCGGGCCTCGGCGGGGAACACGGCGCTGCTTATGTACCGCACCTTCTTGCCGAGGCCGTGGAGCCGCACGCAAGCGGCGACCAGACTCTGCAGCTCTACGCGGAAGCGCTCGGGCGGCACCTGGCTCAGATCGCGCTCGACAGCGAACAACGGCATCCTTGATCTCCTTGTGGATACGCGCCGACGTCGGCTCGATCGTAGGTGTACGTAGCGGACGGCGTCAAGCTTCGGAACATCCTCTGGAAATGCGGGTGCGCGCGCGGGGGCGCGCAAATCGGGGCGTCGCGGCGTGCGCCGCGCGTCCCGCGCACCGCGCGGCTGCGCCAGCCCTGCGAATCCGCGCGGCCTCGCCCGCGAAGGCGCATCAGCGCGTGCAATTCTCGTCTTGTGGATGAATGGGGATAAGTGGATAAGTGGCCTCGAAAGGGCAAATTGGCGTAGACACCCAAAACCCCTTTGCTATAATCCCGGCCAGCGTAGCGAGCTTTGCGTCTGGAGGAGTTTCACAATGGCGCGCCTCGGTATTTACCCGTGGATCGAGGAAGAGGATCAGCCGCTGGTCGGCTTGCCCGACGAAGGAGCAGGAGAAGCAGAGGAACCCGAAGAGGACGACGACCTGGAGGATGACCTGGACGATGACGACGACGTCGACGACGAGGACGATGACTTCGACGACGACGACGACTTCGATGATGACGACCTGGACGATGATGACGACGAGGACGACGATGACGAGGACGACGCCTGAATGCAGTGACTGATCGGCAGACCTTCCCAGGGGGGTGGCGATGGCACTGATGAGCTCCGAGGGCTGGCTGTTCCTCTTGCGATGGATTCACTTCCTGGCGGGCATCACCTGGATCGGCCTTCTCTACTACTTGAACTTCGTCCAAGTCCCGTTCTTCGCCGAGACCGAGCCGGGGGTGCGCTCCGGCGCCCAGCAGAAGCTGCTGCCCCGCGTCATGTGGTGGTTCCGGTGGGGCGCCATGATCACATTCCTGTCCGGCTGGATCTACCTGCTGCACTACTGGCTCGGCATCCGGGGCCTCAACGATCCCGGCACCTGGAAGATCCTCCTGGGCGGGCTCCTCGGGTCGATCATGTGGGCGAACGTCTGGTTCGTGATCTGGCCCCGGAATCAGATCGTGATCCAGAACGCGCTGGACACCGCGGCGGGCAAGCCGGCCAACCCGGCCGCGGCCGCGGCGGGCGCGCGGGGCGGGCTCGCCTCCCGCACCAACGTGGTGTTCTCGGTGCCCATGCTCTTCTTCATGGGGGCGGCGAACCACTTCGGAAGCTTGGCGGTCGGGAAGTCGGGGCTGGTGTTCTGGATCGTGGCCCTCGCGATCATGGTGCTGGTTGAGATCAACGCGCTGATGGGCACGCCGGGCAAGGGTGCCGCCAAGCCGCTCGCCACCGTGAAGAGCACGCTCTGGTCCGGCGTGATCCTGACCGCGGTCTACTACCTCTGGTTCGAGATCATGAAGTAGACGGACGGGCGCCGTCGCGGGAGCGCGCCGCTCCGTCAGCGGGCGAGGTCGGTCAGGAGCTCGGCCTTGGTCTCGTCGGACAGGCGGGCGCGCACCCGGGCCACGCTCTTGCTGCCCTTCAGAGTCTTTCCTGCCATGGTGACGTCCTCCTTGCTCGGTTGATGGTGACGGCGGCTCGGGGGCGGCGGCCCGCCGAGCTACGGCGTCGGGCGCCGGCCCCGCCCGGCCCGGCGGCCGGCGCCGCGCTGGCACTCGGGACCGCGGCCGTAGAACTCGATCCGGTGGTACGTGACGCTGAAGCCGCTCTGCGCCCCCGGGCACGCAGGGCGCTCTGCATTTTTAGTAATAGTTCTCATTAGGGTTTGCCGATTACCCGGCCCCGGGTGGCCTGTCAAGCGGGGCGCTATTGAAGCCCCTCCGAGCGTCGAGTAGACTTTCCATCTCAGGAGGAGCGTCCGAATGCCCCAGCCCGTGTGGCTCCGCATCGAGGGAGCCCGGCAGAACAACCTGAAGAACGTCTCCGTCGATATCCCCCACGACCGCGTCACCGTCGTCACCGGAGTCTCCGGCTCGGGGAAGTCCTCCCTCGCGTTCGACACCCTGTTCGCGGAGGGGCAGTGGCGCTACATCGAGTCGCTTTCGACCTACGCCCGCATGTTCCTCGAGCGTCTCGACCGGCCGGACGTCGACCGGATCGAGCACATCCGCCCCGCCATCGCGCTCGAGCAGAAGAATCCGGTGCGCACCGCGCGCTCCACGGTGGGGACCGCGACCGAGCTGCACGACTACCTTCGTCTGCTCTTCGCCAAGGTCGGGCGCGTGCACTGCCCCACCTGCGGGGCGGAGGCCCGCAGCGACTCGGCCGATCAGGTGGCCGACGCGCTCCTGCGAGATCACCCCGGCGCGCGGGGCATGATCTGCTTCCCCCTCCCCGCGGAAGCCGGCCGCGATCCACGCGTGCTCTTCGCCACGCTGCTCCAGCGGGGCTTTGCCCGGGTCAAGGCGGGCGACACCATCCTGGACCTGGCCGAGGTGACGGCCCGCCCAGGCGGCGCGCCCGCCGATCTCGACCCGGCGCGCCTCGCGGTGGTGCTGGACCGGGTCGTCATCGGCCCGGACAGCCGGCGCCGCATCACCGATTCGCTGGAGACGGCGCTCGCGGAGGGCGAGGGCCGGGCCGTCGTGGACCTGCTCGAGCGTGGCACCGTGCCGGTCAGTCGCGACTTCCACTGCCCGGCCTGCGGGGTGGCGCTCGCGCGGCCGCGACCGCTCCTCTTCTCCTTCAACCACCCGCTCGGGGCCTGTCCCGAGTGCAAGGGCTTCGGCAACGTGCTGCGCTACGACGAGGCCCGGGTCGTGCCCGATCCGACGCAGAGCCTCGCCGACGGCGCGGTGGAGCCGTGGTCGCACCCCTCGGGCCGCTGGTATCAGAAGCAGCTCCTCAAGGCGGCCAAGAAGCGCGGCGTCGACGTGAGCCGCCCGTACGCGGAGCTGCCCGAGAACGACCGGCGCTGGATCTACGACGGCGGGGGCGGGCTAACCGGCATCCGCGGGTTCTTCGAGGAGGTGGAATCGTACCGCTACAAGCTCCACGTCCGCGTCTTCCTCTCCCGCTATCGCAGCCAGTCCCCCTGCCCGCGCTGCGCGGGTCAGCGGCTGCGCCCCGAGGCCCTGGCGGTCCGCGTGGGGGGCGCGACCATCGCCGAGCTTGGATCGAAGACGGTCGAGGAGCTGGACGTGCTCTTCGCCAGCCTGCCCCTCTCCGCCTGGGAGCAGACGGTGGCGCGCGACGTGCTCAAGCTCCTGCGGGCCAAGCTCTCCTTTCTGCTCCGGGTCGGCCTCGGCTACCTCACCCTGGGGCGCCAGACCCGCACGCTTTCGGGTGGCGAGGCGCAGCGGATCAACTTGGCCAACCAGCTCGGCGCCCAGCTCACCGGCACCCTCTACGTGCTCGACGAGCCGTCCATCGGCCTCCACGCGCGGGACACCGCGCGGCTGGCCGAGCTCTGTCGAGAGCTCGCCTCCGCGGGCAACACGGTGGTCATCGTCGAGCACGACCGGGCGCTAATCGAGGCGGCCGACTACCTGATCGAGATGGGGCCCGGCTCGGGCGAGCGCGGGGGAACGGTGGTGTTCGCGGGCAACCAGGCGGAGTTCGGCAAGGACCCGCGCTCGCTGACCGCGCGCTACCTGAGCGGCCGCGACACGATCCCGCTGCCCCTGGCGCGGCGTGAGGGACGGCGCGCGCTCGTCCTCGCGGGCGCCCGCGCTCACAACCTGAAGAGCGTCACCGTGAAGATCCCCCTCCACACCCTCACCTGCGTCACCGGGGTCTCCGGCTCGGGGAAGTCCACGCTCGTGCACGACACGCTCTACCGGGCGGTGGCCCGGCACTTCAAGGTGGACTTCGCGGTCGCGGGCGCCCACGACGAGCTGCGCGGGCTCCAGCATCTGAAGGGCATCCGCCTCATCGACCAGGAGCCCATCGGACGCACGCCGCGCTCGAATCCCGTCACCTACGTCAAGGCATTCGACGAGATCCGGCGCCTCTTCGCGGGCCTACCCCGGGCGGAGACGCTAGGGCTGGGCCCCGGGGCCTTCTCGTTCAACGTGCCGGGAGGCCGCTGCGACACCTGCGAAGGCGACGGCTTCCAGAAGCTCGAGATGTACTTCGTCGAGGACGTCTACGTGACCTGCCAGGAGTGCGAGGGCCGCCGCTACCGGTCCGAGGTACTGCAGGTCACCTACAAGAACCGCGACATCAGCCAGGTGCTGCAGCAAACCGTGGACGAGTCGGTCGACTTCTTCGCGTCCGCGCCCGTGCTGCAGCGGCGGCTCAAGGTCCTGCAGGAGGTGGGCCTGGGTTATCTACGGCTCGGGCAGCCCGCCACGACCCTGTCGGGCGGCGAGGCACAACGGCTCAAGATTGCCGCGGAGCTGTCCGCCCGGCTCACCACCGACCATCTCTTCATCCTGGACGAGCCGACTACGGGCCTCCACCTCGACGACGTGCGCAAGCTGATGTTGGTGCTGAACCGGCTGGTGGACGCGGGCAACACCGTGCTGGTGGTCGAGCACCATTTGGACGTGATCAAGACGGCCGACTGGGTGATAGACCTGGGGCCGGAGGCGGGTGAGGCGGGCGGCGAGCTGGTGGCCGAGGGCACACCCGAGCAGGTCGCCCAGGTGGGAGGCTCTTATACCGGCAAGTTCCTCCGCGAGCTCCTGCCCCGATCGAACGGGCGCTCGCCGGCCGGGCGGGGGTGATGGACCACCATCACCTGCTCGAGGCCGCGGGCATCGCGGTCTCCGGGGTGCTCTTCTACTCCCTCGCGTACGGCTGGTTCGCGCCCGCCGATCCGCGACGGCGTCCGCTCTGGGTCGTCGTGCTCGGCCTCGTCTGGGGCGGGCTCGCGATTGTCCTGATGATCTCCCGCATCGAGACGACCGAGGGCGTCTTCGTGGACGGACGGCTGATCCCGGTGGCCGTCATCGGCCTCTTCGAGGGCGGGTGGTGCGCGCTGATCGCCGGGCTGGTCGCCTCGGCCTACCGCCTCTGGCTGGGCGGCAGCGGCGCGCCGGCGGGCGTGGTGACCCTGCTCGCGGTGGCGGCGGCGGCGGGGCTGGCTCACCGATGGGCGGGCGGCACCGCGGCGGTGCGTATGCGCCACGCCTTCGTCCTCGCGGTCGCGACCTTCTTCATCACCTTCGGCGGCTTCGGACTGCTGCGGGCGCGCGGGCTCGCGCTGTTCGCCACCGTCTGGCCCTCCTACCTGACCCTGACCGTGATCGGGCTGCCCACGCTCGCGCTCCTCATGGTGAGCATCGTCGAGCGGCACCGGCTGATCCAGGAGAGCGAGCGCTTCCGCGCCGTGCTCGACGACGCCACCGACGCCGTCCGCATCGTGGACGCCGAGACGCAGCGCATCCTCGACTGCAACCACGCGGACTGCGAGGCCTCCGGGCTCTCGCGGGAGCAGATGCTCGGCCGCGACAGCCGCGCCTTCTGGCCGCCGCCCGCGGGCGGCGCGGCCGCCGAGGAGCCGACCAGCGGGCCCGGCGCCCGCGGCATCGCGCGGGCGCTCGGCGTGCCCTTCCAGACCGCGTCGGGCCGCCTGCTCGCGGTGGACTGCAGCCGCCGGGTCGTCGAGTACCGGAGCCGGCGCTACGAGATCGTGATCTATCGCGACGCCGCGGAGCGGCTCGCCGGCGAGGAGGCCCGACGGGAGGCGGCCTCTCTCCGGTCGGTGAACCTCCTGGCGCAGGCCGCCGCGCACGAGATCAACAACCCGCTCGCCATCATCATGGGCTACACCCAGATGCTGGAGGACCGGCTGCCGCCGGCCACCGAGGAGAGCAACTGGGCCCACACCTCGCGCAACGCCGCCGTGCGCATCCGCGACGCGGTCGGGCGGCTGAGCCGTATCGTGCGGATCGAGAGCACGCACCCCACTGGCACCCTCCCGGCCATCCTGGATACGGAGCGGTCTACGACCGAGCGCACCGACGAGGGCGGCGGCTGGCGGCCGCCCGCTTGACGCCCCCCGCCGCGCTCGCGTAGAGTGGCGCGGCCTGATCCCATCGTGACGCGGTCATCGTCGAGGAGCGCCATGGCATCGCTCAGGGACAAGTACTGCATCGTCGGAGTGGGAGAGACCGAGTACAGCCGCCAGTCCGCGCGCAGTACTCGCGCGATGGCGGTCGAGGCCGTCCGAAACGCGATGCGGGACGCCGGCCTCGGAAAAGACGGCGTGGACGGGATGATGTCCTACCAGAGCGGCGACTCCATCTTTTCCAACTGGGTGGCGCCGGATCTCGGCGTTCGCCTCAACTTCTACATGGACGTCTTCGGCGGCGGCTCCTCGACCGAAGCCCTCGTCGGGCTCGCGATGGGCGCCATCGAGGCCGGGATGTGCCACACCGTCGCGATCTTCCGCTCGATGAACGGCTACTCCGATTTCCGCATCGGCGGCACCGGCGCCCGCGCCGCCCAGCCGGTTCGCGGCCTCGACCTGGCCCAGGTTCCCTTCGGCATGCGTAGCGCCGGCCAGAACTTCGCACCGACCTTCATGCGCCACATGTACGAGTACGGGACGACCTCGGAGCAGGTGGCCCACGTGCGGGTAGCCCACAGCAAGCACGCCTCGCAGAACCCGAAGGCGTTCCTCAAGGAGCGCGTCACGGTGGCGGACGTGCTCGCCTCCCGGTGGATCTGCAAGCCGCTGCATCTGCTCGACTGCTGCCTCGAGACCGACAACGCCACCGCGCTGATCGTCACGAGCGCGGAGCGTGCGCGCGACCTGCGCGCGAAGCCGGTCTACATCATGGGGGTGGCGGGTCGGGTCAACAAGCCGCGCACCGACTTCCACTGGGCCCACGGCCCGATTACCCGGGTGGCGGGCTATCACGCCAAGGACATCGTCTTCGGCCAGGCGGGCATCTCTCCGGAGGACGTGAACGTCACCGGCTCCTACGACGCGTTCACCTTCACCACCATGCTCCAGCTCGAGGAGTACGGCTTCTGCCCCAAGGGCGAGGGCGGGCGCTACGTCTCGAGCGGCATCATCGAGCTCGGGGGCAAGCGACCCAACAACACCTCGGGCAGCCACCTCTGCGAGGGCTACACCCACGGCATCTCGATGGTGATCGAGAACGTGCGCCAGCTCCGCGGCCAGGTCGACGACTACTGCCCGGGCTGGGCGGACGGCAAGCACAGCTACGACTACTCGCCGGGCAAGTGCCGCCAGGTCAAGGACGCGCGCATCACCATGAATCTCGGCTGGGCGATGCCGCCGACCGGCTCCGCCCTGATTATGCGGAGCTAGCGCGATGGCCTCCGTCGAATACCGCGGCATGAACCTGGTGATCCCGGAGAACGACTCGGAGTGGCGCGAGCACTTCAAGCTCGCCCGCACGTCCCACAAGCTGATGCTGCGCGCCTGCAAGGCGTGCGGGCTCATGCGCTACCCCCCGGGCCACGGCTGCCCGTGGTGCATGGGGCTCGAGTGGGAATGGAAGCCGGTGAGCGGCCGCGGCCACGTCTATTCCTACGAGGTGGTTCACCACGCGATCCAGCCCGGCTTCAAGGAGTGGGCGCCTTACGCGGTGGTACTGGTGGAGCTCGACGAGCAGCGGGGCAAACCAACCCCCGACGAGGCCCTGCGCGTCATCGCGAATCTCGTCACCCCCGAGTTCGGGCCGGAACTCGAGCGGAACGTGGCGATCGGCAAGCGGGTCCGCGTCGTCTTCCAGGACCTCTCGGCCGACTTCGCGCTGCCTCAGTTCACGCTGACCGACGAGCCGCCCGAGGGTCGCGTCTGGCGATTCCCCGACTAGCCGACGCCTCCGGAGCGAGCCAGACCAGGCCCTGCACGGCGAGCGCGGCGAGGAAGGCCAGGTCCCGCCCGAGCCCCACCACGCCCCAGGCGAGCTCGGAGCAGAAAAGTGCGAAGCTCCACATTGTGGCAGGCAGAATCGGGGACCACCATCCCGATCGTGGGTTGCGCGGGTTCCCCTCGTGCCGTGCCGAGATAGCCCTCTAAGGGGAGGCTCAACATGAACGCGATCACCACCAAAGACGGCGTTGAGATCTTCTACAAGGATTGGGGCAAAGGTCAGCCCATCGTGTTCAGCCACGGCTGGCCGCTGTCGGCCGATGATTGGGACACGCAGCTGCTGTTCTTCCTCGAGCACGGCTATCGCGTCATCGCTCATGACCGGCGCGGCCATGGCCGCTCCACCCAGACCGGTGGCGGCCATGACATGGATCATTACGCCGACGACCTAGCGGCGCTGACCGCACATCTCGACCTCAAGGGGGCGGTGCATGTCGGCCACTCGACCGGCGGCGGCGAAGTGGTGCACTACCTGGCGCGCCACGGCGAGAGCCGGGTGGCAAAAGCGGTGATCATCAGCGCGGTGCCGCCGCTGATGGTAAAGACGGCGACCAATCCGGGCGGGCTGCCCAAGGAGGTTTTTGACGGGTTTCAGGCGCAGCTCGCCGCCAACCGAGCCCAGTTCTACTACGATGTGCCGGCTGGACCGTTCTATGGTTATAACCGGCCTGGTGCGAAACCCTCTCAGGGAGTGATCTGGAATTGGTGGCGCCAGGGTATGATGGGAGGCGCCAAGGCGCATTATGACGGCATCGTCGCCTTCTCCCAGACGGACTTCACCGAAGACCTGAGGAAGATCACCGTGCCGGTCCTGGTGATGCATGGCGATGACGACCAGATCGTGCCCTATGCCGATTCGGCACCACTGTCGGCAAAGTTGCTGAAGAATAGCACCTTGAAAACCTACAAGGGCTTTCCGCACGGCATGCCCACGACCGAGGCCGATACCATTAACGCCGACCTGCTGACCTTCCTGAAAGCGTAACGGTCTACATAGCCGGCTGGTCGGCATCAAGGTGAATCGGATCGATCCAGCGTGGTGATGATCGCGATGATCAGTATGCCGACGGCCGATAATCTCCAATGACAGGGAAGGATGGCGCGGTCCTGCTGGTCTTGCTGTGCATCGTGACGCTGGCGATCTTGGCCGGCGGGTGGGCGATCCTGGCACATTCGACTTTGCAGGACCGGGCGCAGCTCTCCGACTCCACAGGCCATTCGACCGGGATTCGGTGGGACCGTCGTGAGACTCAGGCGGACAGCGCGACAGAACTGAGCAAAGCGCCGGAAGGATCTCGGCCCGAAGTGGAGAGGCCGGCAACAGACGCGCTGCGTTCGGGCCGGGCCTGCCTGCCGATGAACTACCTGCTCTCGAATCGGCCTCTCGGCCCCGAGTACGGCTTTGCTCGGGATATCTCGTGTGCGGGCGGAAGGGACTACTGAAGCACAGGGAGCGCCGGGAGCGGCCAGAGTGGCAGATTCCGCGGGTGCGGAAGCGGATCACGGAGGTTGAGACAAGATTGGCCGGAAGTTGATGCGCCTTACGTTCGTGCCGGGAGCTGGAGAAGCGACCTAGACATGCTCACGGGCGACCCGCTAATAGATCATCTTCACCCTCGTGAACCCTGGTCCCGCTCTATCGTTATTTCCTGCGGCGAGGCCGAGATCGCAGGCCGATGAGTGAAGGAGGCCAATGACAACACAAGCCGAACGCCAGCGGAGAATTGAAAGGCTCGCCAACTTGCCCGAACTGCTCGAGCGCGTGGTTGCGGGGCTGACGCCCGAGCAGCTCACCACGCGCTATATCGAAAATGAGTGGACGTCCGCGCAGAACGTGCATCACGTGTTCGACTCGCACGCGCGCGGCTACGTGAACGGCAAGCTGATCCTGAGCGACGAAAGCCCGCCGTTGAAGCGTTATAACCAGGACGCGTGGGCGTTGATGGCCGACGCGGGCATCGCAGACATCGGCGCCTCGCTCACGCTGATTCGCGCGTTGCATGCACGCTGGGCGGTGTGGTGGCGCAGCTTGAGCGACACCGACTTCGCGCGCACCGGGCAGGTCATCGGCGCGCCCGCGCCGGTCACACTCGACGGCCTGCTGGACGTGTATTCGGGTCATGGCGAGGACCATTGCCAGCAGATCATCAAGACGCTGGCCGCGGGCGGGATCGAGCGTGCGTCAGCCTAGCCCTAGCGGGCTCGACGCGCTTGCGCATGATGTGCCGGCGCGTCCCGGCGCGTCGGACTTCGTCAAAACCCGTTCAAAAGGTTTCCGTATCGGGCCTGGCACCTCTTCAGCGCTGAGACCTACGCGAAACTGGTGCCCCTCCCCTTCAGGCGAAGGCCGGGTGCAAGGACAACGCCGAGCTAGATTCGCCGGCTAAATGGTCAGTGCCGCCCCACTTCGGGGCCCGTTCCCTGCATGTCGCAAAACCCCATGCTCGCCCGCCACCAGCCCCCGCCGCGCATGCACTGCTGTGCCTCGCTGAACATCGGGCTGGGGGTCGTTGTCGCAGGCATATTCGAGCCGCACCCGGCCAGAAGCCATACCGTAACGACGGTGCCAATAGACTCTCGCACCATGGTTCACCTCCAGTGCGGCTGAAGCCTACCGCGCTGCGCCTCCGCGCGCACCCGAGGGTGGCGCGGAGCGTCAGGTCGCCGAGTCGCCATCGGGCGGGCGCTCCGCCTACTGCTCAGAAAATCCGCGTCGCGTGACCAAGGGCATCAGGCCGCGGGTTCGAGTGTCACGCGGTAGCCCTGGCGTTCAAGCGCCTGGAGGGCCCGCCGGGTGACGCGCTGGCTATGGTGACGGT
>Ga0207646_10003300_pt1 | contig 18382 bp, 12 predicted proteins | sample KBSK5502metaG_FD_184343 | JGI IMG/M metagenome (GOLD analysis project Ga0207646, IMG submission 184343) | Corn, switchgrass and miscanthus rhizosphere microbial communities from Kellogg Biological Station, Michigan, USA - KBS K5-50-2 metaG... | ecosystem: Host-associated > Plants > Roots >...
TCCGCACTTTTGGATCCTGTGACTCCTCCATCAATCGGTCCTCTTTCCCCTACCTGTATCGAGATCAGCGCACATCAATTCTTATTCGATTGTACACAAGAGACTACCTCCTATCAAGGTGCATGAGAGGTAAAACAAGCGCAGCGCCAAACGACTAGTAAACGACTACTTCGCGGATAGCCGGCGACCTTCCTCCTACCCTCGGCGTGCCGCATACTTTGCACAGGAAGGTGCCGTCACCTCAACTTCCCTCTTCTAACAATGAGAACTATCGTGCTGAAAATGCCCGCTAGGGCTTCATACAATCGTTTTCTGACGTTTTTGCGTGCAGAGTGGTATAAAAACCCTCATAATGCGGAGTAGCCTATATGGATGAGCAAAGGACTGAACAGCCAGGGGCCCAAAACGTGCCGGAAATGACTGTTTATGAGCAGCTATACAGATGCTTGTATGACTATCACTTTGGCAGGATAAAGTTTTTGGAGCTGCTCGATAAATGGGAAGAAATATTGCACCTGCCATCCTCGCCCCAGAGGCAACACCACCCACAGCAAGAGAACTCATGAACAACCCAGATTGGCTCTTGACCTCTGACCCCCTTAAAGATTATTACTCTCTATAACAGTGTTGTATGCCCTGCACGAGAACTGAAAGCGAGGCTATTCCCATGTCCATCCCGAAGTTGCAGGATATCCTGCAGGCACAAAAACGAATCCGCCCCTATCTGGCGCGGACTCCGCTCCATAGCTACCCTGCCATCGACGAATTAGTCGGGACAACGCTTTTTATAAAACACGAGAACTACCAGCCGGTCGGTGCCTTCAAGGTGCGCGGCGGCATCAACCTTATTTCCCAGCTCAGTCAGGAGGAGCGCGAGCACGGCGTCATCGCGGCCTCCACCGGCAATCATGGGCAATCCGTCGCCTATGCCGCGCGCCTCTTCGGCGTCAAGGCCATCATCGTCGTCCCCGAAGAGGCCAATCCGGGCAAGGTAGCGGCCATGGAAGGTATGGGCGCCCAGGTCATCAAGCACGGTGCGACCTACGACGAATCCAAACTGCACTGCGAAGAACTGGCGCGCGCGCACGGCTATCGCTACATCCACTCCGGCAACGAACCCCTGCTCATCGCGGGTGTCGGCACTGAGGCGCTTGAGATGCTGGAAGATCAGCCCGATCTCGACATCATCTTCGTCCCCATCGGTGGCGGCAGCGGCGCTGCCGGCGTCGGCATCGTCGCGCACGCCATCAACCCGTCCATCCAGATCATCGGCGTGCAATCGGAGGCATCCCCGGCGGCCTATGAAACGTGGAAGCAGCATCGACTCGTCACGGCTCCCAATCATACCTTCGCCGAGGGGCTGGCCACCGGCGTGGCCTTTGAGCTGCCGCAAGAGATTATACGCGAACACCTGCATGACTTCCTGCTCTTGACGGAGGAGGAGATCATGCGCGGCATGGTGTGGATGATCGAGCGTGCTCACACCCTTGCAGAGGGCGCGGGTGCGGCAGCTCTGGCAGGCGCCTATAGAATGCGCGACGAACTGCGCGGCAAGAAGGTGGGCATCATCTGCTCCGGGGGAAACACCTCCCTGGAACACCTGCGCCTCGCCCTCGCCGTCGCCTAACAGTTACATTACGCACAGCACGAGAAGTCATGAACGATAATACGTGTCTCTCCCTGCTGCGTTTCATCTCTGTCCAGCGAAAAGCGAAATCTGATAGGTGTACAGTCCTGCAAGCACGAAAACTACCAGCCGGTTGGAGCCTTCAAAGTCCGTGGAGGTATCAACCTCATCTCCCAACTCAGCCCGGAAGAGCAGGCACACGGCGTGATTGCCGCCTCCACCGGCAATCACGGCCAATCCGTCGCCTACGCCGCCCGTCTATTCGGCGTCAAAGCCATCATCGTCGTCCCCGAAAAAGCCAATCCGGGCAAGGTGGCCGCCATGCAGGGTATGGGAGCCGAAGTAATCTTTCATGGCGCTACCTACGACGAGTCCAAGCTGCATTGTGAGGCCCTCGCTCACGAATATGGCTATCGTTATATCCATTCCGGCAACGAACCCCTGTTGATCGCCGGCGTAGCCACAGAAGCGCTGGAGATGCTGGAAGACGAGCCAGGCCTTGAAGTCATCATCGTGCCCATCGGCGGTGGTAGCGGAGCTGCCGGGGTTTGCATTGTAACCCATGCCGTCAATCCCGCTGTTCAGGTCATCGGCGTGCAGTCGGAAGCGTCACCGGCAGCTTACGAAACCTGGCGCCAGCGGCGCCTGGTCAATGCTCCCAATCGTACCTTTGCCGAGGGATTGGCCACAGGCGTAGCCTTTGAGCTGCCGCAGTCCATACTACGCGACTTTTTACACGACTTTATCCTGGTAAGCGAGGAAGAGATTATGCGCGCCATGGTGTGGATGCTCGAACATGCCCATACCCTTTCTGAAGGCGCAGGAGCTGCCCCCTTAGCTGCGGCCTACCGCATGCGCGATGAGTTGAAAGGCAAAAAAGTTGGGCTGGTCTGCTCCGGTGGCAATACCTCAATGGAGCACTTGAGGCTCGCCCTAGCACTTTAAATACCTGCACTTTAAATAATCTAACCTGCTTGTCCATGTGCTCAGCTACATGCTACAATGGGACAGGCAAACATTGTAAGGGATAACGAAAAGAAAGAGCATATGGACGAGCAGGTGGTGGCCGGGCCGGAAATCCAGGCGGATATCGCAGCTTTTGCAGCGCGTTATCCGTTTCCCCTCGACGCGTTTCAATTGGAAGCAATCATCCATCTCGCGCAAGACCGCTCGGTCATGGTAGCAGCACCCACCGGAACGGGCAAAACACTGGTTGCAGAGTACGCCATCTGGCGCGCGCAGCAGCGCCAGCAGCGCGTTATCTATACTACGCCCCTCAAGGCGCTCTCCAACCAGAAATATCGCGACTTGCGTGCAATCTACGGATTCGATGCCGTTGGACTGGTGACCGGCGATATTGTAGAACACAGCACCGCCTCCATCGTCGTCATGACCACCGAAGTCTACCGCAATATGCTCTTAGAAGAAGGTGGAGACCGCTTCGCACGTGGCGAAAGCATCATCCCCTCCTCCCTGGCCGATGTCGCTTATATCATCTTCGACGAACTGCACTACCTCAGCGATGTCAGCCGTGGCCCCGTATGGGAGGAAGCCATCATCTGTTCGCCGCCCAACGTGCGCCTGGTCGGCCTCTCGGCTACAGTAAGCAATGCTGATGATTTAGCCGATTGGATCAGCCGCGTGCATCGTCCTATCTCGCTGGTGGTGCATGAGGAGCGTGCTGTACCGCTCGAGCACTACTACTTTCTCGATAATAAGCTCCACCTCGTGCAAGATGCCGAAGGCAACCGCGTCGAACGCTTTCCCGGTGTAGGCGGTGAGGCCCGTTTGGCAATGCTAATGAGACGCAATCGCACCTACACCTTTGGTGACGATGATGAAGACGACGAAGATCGGTGGAATGAGGACGAACGGGAAAGAAACAAGGAAAAGCACAGAGCAGCCAGGAAGGAAACCGCCGCCGGTGAGGACTCCACTTCAGCCGGGCCGGGAGAAGACCGGGGCACCCAATCCCGGCATCCGGTAGAGCGCAGCGCACCTGAGCCGGGCGAGATATTGACAGCCTTGCGCGATGCCGATTTATTGCCCTGTCTCTATTTCCTTCCTGGCAGAAAAGCGGTTGAAGAAGCCGCCATGAGCGCTTCACTTCACCTGTTTACCACCTCCGAAGAGCAGGCATTTATCAAAGAAGAGGTTGGTGTATGGCTTGAGCACCTGCCTAAAGAAGATCGCAATCTACAACAGGTACATGACCTTGCACAGATCCTGCCGCGTGGGCTGGCCTTCCACCATGCTGGCCTTCTGCCGGGCTTGAAGGTCTTAGTGGAGACCCTCTTTGCGCGCGGACATCTGCGCGCAGTCTTTGCAACCGACACGCTGGCGCTCGGTATCAATATGCCTGCACGCGCCGTCGTCGTAGGCAGCCTGAGCAAGTTTGATGGGCAAGAAATGCGTTTGCTCACTCCCAATGAATACCTCCAGTTGACCGGGCGAGCTGGCAGGCGTGGTATGGATGTGCGTGGAGCAGCAGTCATTCCCTATTCACCCTGGGAGCCGTTTGAAGAGTCCTTCCAGCGCATCACGGCTGAATTATTGCCTGTAACCAGCTCCTTTGTCATTCGCTATAACTCCGTGCTGAATCTCTGGCGTCCCGGTGATGTCCGTCAGCTCCGTCGCATTTGCGCTTCGAGCCTGCGCGAATACCAGCGTTACGTATTGTGGGAGCGCCGTGAGTTGACGCGCCTGGAGAAGCTGGAACAGCGCTACCAGAAAGGCAAGCAGGCCGGCAAGAAGAAAGGTATAGCCTCCGAAGCAGCAGCGCAGGCCTTGGAAAAACGCCGCCAGAAGATCGGCGCCTACCCGCTCAGTCGCGCAGGGGCAGCCGAACTCGACGGCACAATTTTTGCCCTCCGTGCGCTTGGCTACATCGATCAGCATGATGAACTGACGCTGCGAGGGCGCTTGCTGCGCAGCATCTTCCATCCCGCAGGTATCTTGGTCGTCGAGACATTGCTGATGGGAGCGCTTGACGAACTCTCGGCTGCGGAACTGGCTGAAGTCTGTAGCTGGTTCACCTACGATAACGACCGCCGGCTTTATAATCACAGCATACTCAACACACACCTCTCACAGGTGCGCCGCGAACTCAGAGGTACTGTACAACGCGTCCATAACATTGAGCAACAGGCCAGCATCAATTTTACTCCTGACATCGTCCCTGACTTTCATAGCGTAGCGCTTTCATGGGCGCGCGGCATGTCCCTTAGTGGCCTCTTACGTCGTATCGACCTTGCAGAGGGTGATCTTTTAATGCTGCTCAATCAAACAATTGACCTGTTACAGCAGGTGCAGTCGGCTGTAGGCCAGGTACTCGATGCCAGCGATATCTGGACGCCTGAATCATTCGTATCAGATAGCGCCGCATCTGATCTAAACCCTCACAAACGCGCCCGATCTCGGACCACTGGGCTTGCCAATCAGCTGAATGTCTATCGAGAGCGCCTGGAACGCTTGCGTCCCCAGCTCGCGCAAGCCTCTTCTTTGTTGCTGCGCGGGATCATCATTCAAAGCCGGACTGTACCCTCAATGGCCACCTATATTGATACCTATATGGGCAGCGAAGAACTACCCCTCGATACTGAAGAGGACATCGACCCCAAAGATGTGATCGAGGGCGTATAACCTCTTTTCCTACAAAACATCAAATCAACACCGCTACCTCGTTTATTGCCATTGATATCAGGACCATAAGGGCGTGAAAGTCTCGCCCGTGCGAGCTGTCTCTGCATGCTAAATATTCACCGGTTACCATTACTTTGGTCATGCTAATGAGGCTCATGCATTGCCAGAAGCGAGGAAATTGACTAACATGTACAAGCGAAGGGATATCTCAATTGGTAAAACACGTTTGCAGATGGATAGGCGGGCACGAGATAGACATACCACAAAAGAAGAGGTAGAGTTTTTGATGAACGCTGAAGCATTGATAGGGTCGGTACTGGGCACCTGTACACTTCAACAACTGGTAGGGCAGGGAGGCATGGGAGCGGTGTACCTGGCTCAACAATCTCGACCTCGCCGTCAAGTGGCCGTAAAGGTATTGTTACCGGCAACCACGTTGAAACCACACCACCTGGCAGCTTTCCTGGAACGCTTTCGGCGTGAGACCGACGCTGCTGCCTCGTTGGAACACCCAAATATTATGCCCGTTTACGAATATGGCGAGCGTGATGGCCTGGCCTACCTTGTCATGCCCTATGTGAGCGGCGGTACACTACGCGATGTGATGGAACGCGAGGGTGCGTTGGCGCTCCCCACCGTAGTCAATTACCTCGAGCAACTGGCCGCTGCGCTGGATTTTGCTCACTCGCGTGGGGTCATTCACCGTGACATCAAGCCCGCTAATATTTTACTCACTCCCGAAGGACGATTATTACTCACCGACTTTGGGCTGGTCAAGGTCATCTCCGAAGGACAGGTATCGCGCGTGCGCCTGACAGGAGCCGGTGCGCCGGTGGGAACACCCGACTATATGTCCCCAGAACAGGTAATGGGCATAGAGGTGGATGGACGTGCAGATCAGTATTCACTGGGCATTATTCTCTATCAGATGCTGACCGGGACGACGCCGTTCCAGGGAGAGACACCTATGCAGATAGCAGCACAGCAGTTGCACGTGCAGCCTCCCTCTCCTCGTCAGTACCGCCCCGGTTTGCCTTTCGCGGCTGAACAGGTCATATTAAAAGCTTTGGCGAAGCGCCCGGCAGATCGATATACGTATGCGCAAGAACTTGCAACGGCCTTCCGCCTGGCCGTGCAAGCACCCGAGGTGCAACAACACACCGCTCAAACTGGGTCATTTGCGTCATCAAACACGAGCGGCCTCACTTCTTCAGGATTGTTCGCTCCTCGCGGGCTCTTCGATCCCAAATGGCAAACAGGCACGCTTCCTGTTGCCAATGCCCCAACCCGCTCTACTGGCCTGCTTTCTCGAACAGGCATGTTTCCTAAAGTCGGTAGTGGCGAACTTCCTGCAGCGACGGCCAACAATCCAAATACCCCTGGCGAGGCGTTGCCAACAGCTACGGGTACGAAGCCAGCGATGCATCAGCCGGGATTCAATGAAATGTCTCCTTCGCTCAACACCTTCATGGGTAATGGCATGCCTGCCTCGTCAACCGGTGTTCAGCCGACTGTCCCGCCCCAAATGTCACCTTCGCGGAAAACCACGACAGGCTCTTTGACTGTACCGAATTACGAACAGACCAGCACTGGCACGATCAAGCTGACGGGACCCGTGAAAGTTGTACAGGTGCCTGTTGCAGGCCAACCGGGCCAGTACATTACTGGATTACTGCCGGTGCTCCCAAATCCGCAATCACCTCCCCCGGCAGCCAACACAACAAAGCTTCAGAAAATAGCGCTGGCAGTGGTTATGGTCATACTCCTCCTTGGTGGCACTGTAGGTATTTTGTACTTGCGAACGCATAGCAAGCAGCCATCCTCTACACCTACAGCAACCGTGCCGGCCGGAGTAGCGACGACTCCCAACGCGCAGGCTACTATGGCTGCGAAAGCTACGGCTATTGCACTATCACATATTATTCTCTCAGACCCCCTGGCCAGGGATATCCACAATTTCCCTCTTTCCACCAGTGGCTCGAAGATCTACGTATTCAAGGACGGAGCTTACCATATTACAAACAACGGGGATAGCGGTATTGCCGTTGTTTTGGAAGAAACTCTTCCCGGCGGTCCCATTGGCTATACGTTGACGATGAAAGAAATCCAGGGGGATGATAACAGCATCAACAACTCTTTTGGCATGATTCTGCGCTATAGCCAGCAGACCAAAGGGAAGCAGGCCATTAACACCTTTTATACCTTTGAAGTAGTCAATTCCGCTGATGGGCAGTACAGATTCTACAAGTACGATAATAGCAAAGGACCATCGGTCAACCCCTGGACAGAGGTCTGGTATCAAGCGTTTGGGCATGAGTTTCACCAGGGACATGCCTCTAACGCTATCAACACCATCAAAATCTTTGCTAATGGCAGCACCTTTACCTTTACTGTCAATGGGAAAACTGTAGGAAGCGCCAAGGATAGCTCGTTCTCAAGCGGCACCGTTGGTATGCTGGTCAACCTGAAAGGTACCGAGGTTGCATTCTCCAATATGTTGCTCACTAACAATTGAGAGACCATTACCTTAGTCCCGCCTTCAAGCAGAATACATTGTCAGACCTACCTCGTTATGACTAAGATAAGATCACGGGGAATTCTCTAAGCAGCGCTGATAAGCAGCAATGGGAGGTAGGTCTAGATGAATGCTCAAGCTTTGGTCGGAAAAGTACTGGGAAATTGTAGGCTTCTAAAAGTAATTGGCCGGGGTAGTATGGGTGCAGTGTACCTGGCTCAACAGACACACGCTTACGACCAGGGTCAGGTTGCCGTCAAAGTATTTTTAGGAGCATCCACCCTGGAACCTCTGCAGTACATGGATTTTCTGGTGCGCTTCCGGCATGAGATGGACGCGGTTGCCGCGCTGGACCACCCCCACATTCTACCGGTACATGACTATGGCGAGTATGACGGTTTCATCTACCTCGTCATGCCTTATGTAGCTGGCGAAACACTGCGCAACGTGCTAACGCTCCAGGGAATGCTACCTTTCCCCAACGTCATGCATCATATGGAGCAGTTAGCAACTGCATTAGATTACGCGCATCAGCGTGGTGTGATCCACCGGGATATCAAACCTGCCAATATTCTGGTCACCCACGACGGCAGACTGGTGCTTACAGATTTTGCAGTAACAAAGGTCATCTCAGAGGAGGTCGCAGCACGCATACGCCGGTTCACGGTAGGAATGCTGGATTACCTCTCCCCGGAACAGGTCATGGGAAAAGAAGTAGACAAGAGATCAGATCTCTATTCGCTTGGCGCCGTACTGTATCACATGGTCACAGGAAGCGCGCCTTTCCGGGGAGAGTCGCTCATGGAAGTAGCCAAAAAACATCTCCAGGAACCCCCACCCTCACCCGGTGTAAGGCGCGTGGGGTTGCCCATTACAGCAGAACAGGTGATGATGCGAGCATTGGCAAAGCGCCCCGAGGACCGTTATACCCATGCCCGGGACATGGCCACTGCCTTTCGTTTAGCCCTGGCCACCGCTGATACCGGGAGAAAGCACGCACAGCAACCTGGTGCAACTTTGTCGAGTGGCCTGACCGGTGCAGGCCTCTTTGATCCAAAGAAGCGCCAGGACACAGCACCAGCAGTCAAGAGCGAGCAGGCCTCGAGAACACCTTCTCCTACCTGGTCTACCACTACCACTGCATCATCTCCATCGCCCGCTATAGTAGCTACCTTTAAAAAGCATGCACTGCACCCGGAACAACCAATGGAAATAGAGCAGTCGAAGCCCTCTCTGCAAGTGACCGGTCCAACCACGCCTGTGCAAGATACATCCTTGTCGCTGGCCACGCATACCTCGGATATATTACCACCTTCATCCGCTGAACAGGGAACCTCGGGCACTATTGTTAAATTGACAGGCCCCGCAAAAATTGTCAGTGTGCCTGTTGCTGGTCAACCTGGTCGCTATATGACAGGATTGCTGCCCGTGCTTTCCACTGATCGGCAAGAACCATCTACTCGAGCAGGTACGAGGGTTCGCCTGCAAAAGCGCTTGAAGATCATAGGGTTGCTTATGGTTGCCCTGTTAGTATTTGGCACCTCAACGATCTGGTTTGCGCATATGCGCTCGAGTTCGGCTGGCAACACCCCCAAAAGCACATCTGTCGCCGGAACTCCTGATGTGCAAGCTACTTTCACTGCGCAGGCCGTCGCAACTGTCAATGCCAATATCATTCTCTCGGATTCTTTAAGTCGGAATATCCATAATTGGCCTGTTTCCACCAGTGGCTCAATGACTTATGCATTCGTAGATGGAGCGTACCATATCACTAATAACGATCCAGCCAGGGAGGCGCCCGCTATGCTGCCGGGCATGACGTTGAGCGGACACTTTGTCTATACTTTGACGATGGAAGAGATCAAAGGGGACGATACATCGATCAATAACGAGTTCGGTATGATTATCCATGCCGGTGTACAGAACAACAATGGCAAAGCGATTACCACGTTCTATACCTTCGAAATCTTGAACAAACCAGGTGGAGAGTATCAGTTCTGGAAGTACGACGACAGCCAGCGATCAGGTGCCAATCCCTGGACTGAACTCTGGCATCATGCTTTTAACAGCGAATTTCACGAAGGGCAAGGGCCAAAAAGTATCAATACCTTCAAAATCATAGCGGATGGCAAGACTTTTACGTTAATTGTAAATGGGAAGCAGGTTGGAACTGTTCAAGATGGCTCGTTTTCAAGTGGCGGAGTCGGAATGCTGGTTAACCTGAAGGGGACCGAAGTTGCCTTCTCAAATCTGAAACTGACGTATAGCTAAGACCCAATCGGAGGCACCCATTGACAACTATTTTGATTTACCTCACGCTTGTAATCACTGCCTCATTATGCATAGCGAATGCAGTTTTTGCTGTAATCTTTCGCAAAAGGCGTATCGCTGAAATCTTGTCTTATACTGCTGCTGGCCTGTTCGAACTGATCCTTTTTGTGTTTGTGTTGTTGCTTCGCCTCCATATACTTACCCACATTCCTTACCATCTGCCGTCAAGTCTGCCCTTCACTCGCACTGAATTTGGGGCGGCCATCGCTCTTGGGATCGGTTTATTTCCCGCTGCCTACTGGCACCGTACTTCCGTATCTCAGGTGCGGGAACGTATGTCACACGATGCGCAAGTTTTGAAACAGCGAGATAGCAGCGTGCACGTCCGCAACAGTACCCCGGGCGAGTGGCTGAATTAGTACTCTTTCACTGCTTTACCCGCATTATCACTTACGCCGCCTGATAATTGGTATGGTTGGATTCATAGGCTATTATTGCGTCTAGAACCTTGACAACCAGGTACTGGGATGGTAAGGCTATATCAATTAACCTGGAACAAGAGTATTGCAAGGTTTAGAGAATGGGGAGAAAAACGCTTATGACTCCAGAGCATAACATATCACCTTTCGCAAGTCCGGTAATCCCGCGACCTATGCCCTCAGCCTATACAAATAAGTCGCTTGCCATCGAAACCCACGATTTGCTGCGCGTTTTTGGACAGAAAGCAGCAGTAAATCATCTCAACCTGACTGTGCAGCGCGGGGAGTTCTACGGCTTTCTCGGTCCTAATGGAGCCGGGAAATCGACAACCATAAAAATGCTTACCGGTCTTTTGCGTCCTACAGCCGGAACAGCATACGTCGGAGGGGTCAATGTATGGCAAGACCCCCTGCAAGCTCGTGCTTTGATGGGCGTACTTCCCGAATACCTGAATCTCTATGAGCGGCTGAGTGGCAGGGAGTTTTTACTTTTCGCCGGGCACATGTATGGCCTGCCGGAGGCCGACATCAGGCGTAGAGCGGAAGACCTACTCCACATCCTGACACTTACTGAGGATGCCAATAAACTGATCGTGGATTACTCAGTGGGTATGCGTAAGAAGATTGCACTGGCCGCTGCCCTCATCCATCGTCCCCAGGTGCTCTTCCTGGATGAGCCGTTCGAAGGCATCGATCCCGTCAGTTCCCGCACCATACGGGAAATCCTGCACGACCTGACACAGCACGGTACCACCGTCTTCTTCTCTTCACATATTCTGGAAGTAGTGGAACGCCTCTCCACCCGCGTCGGCATTATCAACCAGGGTGTTCTGGTAGCCGAGGGCTCGCTAAAAGAGTTGCGCGAGAAAGCGAGCGGGGAGAATAAAGATGCAACGCTTGAGGACATCTTCCTCAACGTCATTGGCGCCACCGAAGAAGCCCACAATCTGAACTGGCTGGAGTAAGAGGGAGAGAAATAAGCATGACCATACACGCTGATAAATTGCGCTGGCTTCTCTGGCTGCGCTGGAAAACCCTCACTCGTGGATTCTCTCGCAGGCCAGCTAGCCTGGTGGGAGCCATTGTGCTGCTGCTGGTTGTGCTATGGATCGGTGGTTCAATTGGTGTGGCTACATTCTTTGCCTATCGTAACCTCACTCCTCCTGCCAATTCGGAGGTATTATACCTGGTACTGACAGGAGTGCTCCTCGTCTGGATTGTGCTGCCCTTATTAGAATTTACAGGCAACGAGGGGCTGGATGTCTCGAAGTTGACCCTCTTTCCGCTCACGCGGGCAGAGTTGATGGCGAGCCTGTTATTCTCGACGCTGCTCGATATCCCGACCCTGGGCCTTGTGCTTGTACTCGCTGCCGTCATTGCTGGCTGGGCCGTGTCTGTGCCTGTGGCTATTCTGGCTTTCTTCACCATGCTCATCTTCTACATGCTGGTTGTGGGCGTTAGCCAGTTAGTGCTGGCAATCTTTATGAGCACCTTGCAGAGTCGCCGTTTCCGCGATCTCAGCATCATCATTCTGGCCCTTTTCGGTTCGTCCTTTTATCTTTTGCAGCAGTTCGTCTTCGGCGGTACGAGATTTCTGCACTTCACTGAAAGTCTACAGAATGGCAGTTATTCTCCTTACCTGCAATGGCTGCCTTCGGGCGTTGCAGCGCGATCGATCCTGCTGGCCATACAGGGGAATTGGGGCGCCAGCTTAGCCTGGTTAGGCGTGCTGCTGGTCGTAGGTCTGCTCGTGCTGTACCTCTGGCAGATCGTACTGGAGCGCAGTCTCAGCAGGCCTGAGGTTAGTGGCTCACCCCGCGTTCGTGCTCAACGGCGCGAGCCTCCTGGAATTCCGGCTAGTAGCGCTGGTGCTCGGCCTGCTGATACGAGCGAGAGCAGCTGGGGACGTATCCTATCCCCGCAGGTCACTGCTATTGCCCGCAAAGATCTAAAGTACTTCTGGCGTGATCCGCAGCTCAAAGCCATGATGTTTCAATCGGTGATCTATGTAGCCATTTTTCTGGTAGGGCCGCTGCTTAATCCCAGCTCCTCGCGCTTCGCCGGCAGTAGCTACGTGCTGTTCATCGCGCCCGCGGTTGTGCTACTGTTCCTACTGACACTTTCGCTCAATACGCTCGGCTTAGAGCGCGAGAGCCTCACCACGCTCTTCCTGTTCCCGGTCCCGCCTCAGCGCATTCTCTGGGGCAAGAATCTCGCGGTGTTTGCTCTGGGCTTAGTAGAGTTGCTTGTGCTCATCGCCCTGGGGGCATTTTTTACTCAAAATTGGAATCTTGCGCTGCCTGTGCTCGTCGTCGGGTTAGCTGGCATGGGAGTCACACTGGGCTGTGGCAACTTCACCTCGGTCTACTTCCCGCAGTATGTGCGCCAGATGCAGCGAGGCTTTCGTGCAACCGGTCAAACTTCGCAAGCAGGGTGTTTACGCGCAGTGATGTCGCTCTTAATGCTCATAGTGACGGCGATTTTGCTGATCCCGGTTGCGCTGGCATTGTGGTTACCTTATTACTTCCAGGTGGAATGGATATGGAGCGTTACCATACCTCTATCCCTGGCTTACGGCATTGCCTTTCACCAGTTGGTGACACGCCTGGTAGCCCCACGCATACTTGAAAGGGCTCCCGAAATTCTGGCGATTACAACGCGTGAATAAGGTCACTTCTCTTTCTTCTTACGAGCAGCGCCAGCACGTGCATACCTGCCGAATAGTACAATCGGCACTATCAGGAGCGCAACCACCAGCACATAGGCCGCGACGTTGATTACCGTTCCCCAGATAGATGCCTGCTGCGGGGTAGTGCCTATCAGAGGCGGGTAAAGTCCCGTGATGATAAACTGCGGGTTGCCGCCAACGAAGATCGTGTTGACAATCTGCTTGCCCTGAATATCCAGCATAGCCACGTGTCCTCCGGCGAGTGCGATAAAACCTAGTGCTCCATCGCTGGTAATCGCAATCGACTGTGGCGCAACGCCAAGGCGAATCGTATAAGCTGGTTCGTGCGGGAGCTTGCTCGTTCCCGAGTCTATCGGGCTAAGCACATCGACCAGCTTGTTCTGCATGTCGGGAATGTAGACCTCGCTTGTGAATGCGTTATAATCCATCGGGCCGAATGACCCTCCGCTGAAGAGCGGAGGAGAAAGCTTATGTGTAGCGAGGTCGACAGCATAAACGCTCCCCTGGCGTGTGGTTACATACGCTGTAAAGCCTGGAGGAATGGTAATGTATTGTGGCCCACCTGGTATAGGGATATTGGTAAGCAGCCCTGTATGGGTGAAAACCTCAAGTGAAGTAGCATCGGTGACCCACAACTGGTTACCGGTGCCTCCCGAAACCCCCGATCCTACCACGGCCACGGCCAGACCATAGACCGGGCCATTGGTCTTGATCGTTTGCTTGATTGCGCAGGTCGTCGAGTCGAGCGCGGTAACAACTGCTGCGCCGTTGCCTGCGGTGTAAAGAGTATTTGTTCCCGGATCAAACGCCAGCAGCGAAGGTTGTCCCGGCACGTTTGCATGGCAATCCGTCTGCCCTGTTTTAGCGGAGAGCATAGTTACCCGTCCCAATGCCGGTTGAGTGATGTACAGAAAGCGCCCATCCAGGCTAAGGTAGACTGTACGAGGATCGCCACCCAGGGCAAATGTACCCGTAACTTTTTGTTGTCCTATATCTATTACACTGATGCCATTTGATCCGCCCACCACATAAGCCAGGTTAGGCGCTCCTCCATCGGCATATGCCTGTTGCGGACCAGGAAAAAGCAACAGCGGCAGAGCAAGTGTGCACACTACTAAAGCAACCCGCCTATATATGTTTGCTATCTTCATCATCGAGAATCCTTCACTACCGGGTGTCATGCTTGCGGTGTGAGCGACAACCATCCACTGTTATCCTGCTTGAGGCGATAAAGCTCTGTCGGGTAGGAGAGTGAGAGAAAGACATCAGCAGCATTCGTAGGGTCGACTGCCAGCACTGCCAGGTTACCGCTAATATGTGGCAGGGCATTCCAGCTATGACCGCCATCGTTGCTGCGGTAGGTGCTCGTTCCGGTCTTTCCGTAGACCACCTGTGGCTGTATTGGCGAGACGGCGAGCGAGGTAAAAGAAGCCTGCGTGTAGACCAGTTTAAAGGTCTTGCCGCCATCGAGCGAGGAGTAGATACCTGCATCACCTGAAGCATAGATTGGGCTGTGAGGTCCAGCAGTGGTCATATTATCGATGCCACCGTTAATAGTATTGTATACCTGCCAGTGAATCCCCCCATCTGTGCTGCTCGCCATACCATCGCTTCCATAGGCTATTACGTGCCCCGGTACGCCTGGGATTGCAAGCAGGCCAAAGATGGAACCAAAGGGGAGTGTGCCTGTTTTAGAGAAGTGTTGCCCATTGTCCAGGCTGATTTCCAGGCCCAGGGGTCCAAGATCCGGCACATATACATAAACCTCGTCAGGAGTTTCGTTACCGGGCGCGACCACGAAAATGCTCTTGGAGGTCAGGCTGGCTGCAGGGATGGAGAGCTTCCAGGTGCGCCCCTCGTCAGCGCTGGTATAGAGTCCAACAGGCCCCGCGTAAGGAATGACTGCTGGCAATGTCAGTACATAGAGCCTCTGTGGATTGAGCGGGCTGGCCACCAGTGCATATGTCATCAGCCCATCCATGAGTTGATGAGGGCCACCAGCCACCTCCTGCCAGGAAGCGCCGTCGTCTTGCGATCGAAAAAGCCCGTAATGTGTTGCCAGGATTAACACGTGTGATGGGAATACAAGCAAAGAATGCACATGATTGGCTGCAACGCCAAAACCATTGACGGGCGCTGTTGTCGGACTCGCCGCTGCCTGAGGGCCAGTAGGGTTATTGCTGCAGGCAACAATCAGCAGCGCGATCAAACTTACTAGCATAGTACGCGCAAAAAGCAAAGCGAATCTGGATTTGCAGAAAGTGCGAACCATTATATATACCTCGTAACCAAGAAAAATTTATAAGCTCTGCCTCATGAAAGTTCAATATTGGGCCTACAATAATCTCACAGGCATATTATAGCAGTTTAGTAGATAATCACAACTGCTTTATACTCAGGAACACATATAGTAAGAGAGCTTTGTCAGAAGAATCAGGGAGGGACCGCTCGTCTATTGATTCCCGAATCAAACACCGGAGCCATGCACATAATCACTTAGAATGGCGTCAACAGATGAACCTTTGCATCGTGCAGCGTATTATCAGGAGTGCGTATCTGGATGCGTATCTCCCAGTCACCGGCCATACTCAAATCACCACTTGCGCTGAAATGGCCCTTGCCATCGGGTAGCAAATTTACCGTGTCGGTCCCCATATCCATATCGAGCATCGTCGTGTAGAGCGAAACACCTATGTTTGTATCAGCCTTACCTGTGCTATTGTCTACCACGCTCACTGTAAACACGTTGGTGCCGAAACGATTGGGATTGACCGTCAGTGTAGCCGTAAACTTATTGTCAGTTGTCCGTACTGATGCAGTAAACGGCTGGGGTTTGCTCCCTGTTTGCTGCTGTTGCTGCGCTGCACTGGCGGGCAACAGAGTGCCTCCATAAACATTCAGCAGGCCGACACAAACGATGACGCCCACGCCCAGCAGCGGTTCCCAGCGCAATACCGTAGAGAGACGCCGTGTCTTTTTTGTCAAGCGTCCCTCGCGCAGTTTCACCTGTTGCGCGACCATCTTTGTTGCGCGGCCTGGTTCCGCTGTCGTTGTCGCTGCCTGTTGTGCAGCAAGCGGCGGTGTACGATTCTGCTCTGCTACCTCTACCGCCTGCGCAGCGTTTAAACGTTCAACCGCGTAGCTGTACTTCTTATATTCCTTTTTCAGGCGTGGACGCAGCAATCCAACATGGTAAGCGCTGGTCAGGAGCAGCCCGCCTACCAGCAGGATTTTAACCAGCAGTGTCCGTCCATAGGCGGTGCTAAGAAACTGTCCCCACGAGGTCAGGTGAAATGTGGCGTTGAATGGCCCTGTTACTGCCATAATAAGTACGCCTGCTATCGCCAGTGGAGAGAAGTAGGGGATCACGGTAGTCAGTGATCGCGCTTGCTCTGCTACTGGCCTGCGACCCAGCACCGGCAGGTAGGTGGTTGTAATATAGAACATGCCGCCTACCCACAGCGCCGCCGCCAGTAAATGCAACCAGTCTACCACAATGGCATAACCCACAATATTAGCGCTCACGGCTGCCGCGTGGCTGGACATGGTGATAGCTATGAACAGGACTGAGCCGAGCAGCAGATTCGCCAGCGGCAGCAATGTGTTGACCAGGCGCGGGCGTTGCTTGCTTAATAGAGTATACAGCACCAGTATTATTGCCACGATGATTATAAACTCACGCATTAGCCAGTATGTGCCGAAACGCCCGCTGGTAGCAAGCTCTCCGAGTAAAGAAGGTGATACAGCTGATCCCAGGTTGCCACCTGTAAGATTGAGTGCTTGCCCCACCAGCACGCCAACATTCGCGAGCAGTAGTACGACCAGGGTAGGAAGCGAAAAACGCCGCTCGAAACGTTGCTGCACTCCTTCATTTATCGGCTTCTCTTCTGCGTGTGCTTCTGCCGAGAACGAGAGCACGAAGTTGGCCCAGAGCTGCGCTCCTACCCAGAAAACTGCCCCCAGTTCAACAAGCGTAACCATGATCAGATTAAAAATCGTCGGCCCATCGAGTTGCCCGCTAGAAAGCCCGCTGAGATTGCCACCGCCAAGCACATTCGCTCCTGGATTCGCGCCCGTGCTTAAAGTAGGCACGGTAGCGTTTGGCTCAGCAACACTGAAAATAAAAGAACCTCTAAGGATATGGCCATCGACGGCGGAATCTGTGCGGTAGATCACGATATAGACTGCTGGCGGCAGATTGGACTGGAGCGAGAGATCCATCTCTGTCTGGTCATTAGGTGAGACGTGGGCATCCCGATTATCGACGCGTTTGTTTTCGCCGTTGACCACCACTACAGTGCTGAAAGCTGGATTCAGAGCTTCGCTGAACCACATGCGCACCTGCTGGGGAGGAATACTCAATATGGAATCTTTAGCGGGATCGGAGCGCAGCAAGATGGCATGGGCGCTTGCCACGGCAGGAAACAATAGTGTCAGGAATATTGCTAGCGGCAAAGCCAGTAGTATGAAACGTCCCGTTGTTAATCTATGTAGAAAAGATATCATATGCTTTATCCGGTCAATGCGTATTACATTACCTCATACTCAGGGTCTGTAAATTATCCTGACCCCCGCAAGCGGTGTCACTACATTTCATGTGCGGAACACCCAAAATGTAGTGGCATCCCTTCTCTTTTCGTCTTGCCTGAGTGCGGAGCACTAGCTGCGCAGCAGCGTTGCTCCTTTCGTCCGGCCTGAGTGCGGAGCACTAGCTGCGCAGCAGCGTTGGCCGGACGGATAAGTGCCAGGCAAGACGGATAGGTGCCAGCGGATGCCAGGCATTTAACCAACAAATCAACACAGGTGTACCGTACAGCCTGACTCTATTGTACTGTCAATTATCATCTTCTGCCAGCGGAATCAATCCATGCCGCACAGCAAAACGCACCAGTTTTGTAATATCGTGCATGCCGAGCTTTTCCATTACGTTAGCCCGGTGGGCCTGTACTGTTTTGATACTCAACACTAACTGGTCAGCGATTTCCTGGTTTGTGCGCCCTTCAGCTACCAGCCTCAATACCTCTAATTCGCGCGGGGACAGAACCTGTAGCTCTTGAGCCAGGTTTGAAGCCTGAGCTGGAGATGCAGGCGCTGCATCTTCCACGTATGCGCGAATGAGCGCCTTTGCCAGGCCCGGGTAGAGAAATGCGCCGCCGCGT
>Ga0207646_10003301_pt1 | contig 18355 bp, 15 predicted proteins | sample KBSK5502metaG_FD_184343 | JGI IMG/M metagenome (GOLD analysis project Ga0207646, IMG submission 184343) | Corn, switchgrass and miscanthus rhizosphere microbial communities from Kellogg Biological Station, Michigan, USA - KBS K5-50-2 metaG... | ecosystem: Host-associated > Plants > Roots >...
TATGTTCCAATTCCATCTTGGAGAACGCCTCGTGCACCCTGTCGAGTGGAATTTCCCCAGTATATCTTGCCGTCATCACAACAGAGTTGTGACCCATTTGTTGGCGGAGTACGGCAGGATTCATCCCGGACAATTCCCACCTGCGATTGCAGCCGTAACGAAACGCATGCATCCCAGCTTGAGGAAACCCAAGCGTGTTCCGTAGACGATGTTGCCCGTGATGGTATCAACATAAAATACGCTACCAGATTGATTGAATTAGTTGATCGGGTTGTCCCGCTTACAAGAAATCGCTAGCTATGCGGAGCGTGCCAAGTGATGGCGAACCAGGCGGACCACATCTGCGCTTGGATTCGCGCGTTACGCCACGGCGTTCGGAGTTCGCCGCGGTTCCGCGCTCATTCCACCGAGCACCAGGTCACACACAGATAAAAACAACTTCAGTAAGATGCACGTGGCGGGCCAGCTACGAATTCTTTCGCTTGTGAATCGCCCGATAGTCTGACAAGCTAAAAGGAAAGCAAACGAAACCTGATAGCTGGGGACGGCATCGATGCTAAGCGAGGAACGCCGGCGAGAAATCCTGGAAATTCTGCGGACCGACGGTCGAGTCTTGGTGCGCGACCTGGCAAAAAGGTTCCGAACGTCGCTGATCACGGTACGCAAGGACCTTGAGTCCCTTCACCATCAAGGGCAGCTGGAAAGAACGCATGGCGGGGCTTTACCGGTGCTTGCAGGGGCGCTGCAGGACCAAACACTTCAAGAAAAAGAGCGGCAACATCGACAACAAAAATTGCGGATCGCGGCCGCCGCGGTCAGGATGATTCGACCGGGGCAGGTCATCATTCTCGATTCCGGAACGACGACGACGGCTATCGCACGGGGCTGCCGTCAGCTTCGCGGACTGACGGTCGTTACGAACGGCACGAATATCGCGGCTGAATTGGCGGATAGTCAAGCCGACGTGATTCTGACGGGCGGTTCAATGCGCCGGAACTCTTTTTCGCTAGTCGGACCTCTCGCCGAAGAGTCGCTGAGCAAGCTGAGCGCCGATATCCTGTTCTTGGCGGTGGACGGCTTCGACGTTTCTTACGGACTTACCACGCCGAATCAACTAGAAGCACGCGTGAATCGCGCCATGTCGGAGGCCGCGAAGCGGACCATCGTGGTGAGCGATTCTTCAAAATTTGGCCGACGGAGCCTTTCTTTAATCATGCCGATATCCGCGGTGCACGAAACGATTACCGACCGAGGAATCTCGAAGAGCGATCTGAAAATGCTTCGCGAATCCGGCATCGATGTGACGGTGGTTTGAAGCCCGAGCAGACGTCTCTGAGTTTTTGAATGGGAAAGCAAAAGCAGAAAAACGGAAGTCGCCGGGTTTGCGCAGACGCATAACAACGGCATCCGTTCTGGAGGGTTCTTGAGGGTCGCAACGGGAAAACAACGTGGACTGCAGGCCCTGTGCGATGAGCGCGGGGTGATCGGCGCGCTCGCGATCGATCAGCGAGACGCCCTTCGCAAACTTTTTGCGAAAGCGACCGGGTTAACGGCGGAAAGCATACCCGCGAAGACGCTCTCCGAATTCAAGGAACACGTGAGCAAAATCCTGACGCCATACGCGAGTGCCATCCTGCTGGATCCCGAATACGGCCTTCCGGCAGCCGAGAAACGAGATCCTCGCGCGGGACTTCTGCTCGCCTATGAACACACCGGTTATGACCGAAGCATTGCCGGCCGATTGCCTCGGCTGCTCGATGGATTCACCGTAGCCAGACTGAAGAACGAAGGCGCAGACGCGGTAAAAGTCCTTCTGTATTACTCTCCATTCAGCGAAAGCTCGATTAACACCGGAAAGAAAAGTTGGGTTGAGCGGGTCGGCGAGGAGTGCGCGGCAGCAGATGTGCCGTTTTTCCTCGAACTAGTGAGTTATCACGACGAGATCGACGAGAAGAGCGCGGAGTTTGCGAGAGTAAAGCCCGATATAGTGACGCGCTCGGTCCAAGAATTCTGCAATCCTCGGTACGCAGTCGATGTGCTCAAGGTGGGATTGCCGGTAAACATACGATTTGTTGAGTCTCGGCATCTAACACCCGGGGAGGCGGTCTTTACCCGTGCGGAAGCCCGGGAATATTGTCGGCGTGCTTCTGAAGCGGCCTCACTGCCATTCATTTATTTATCCGAAGGCCTTAGCAACGAGGTATTCATTGACGGTCTCGCGATTGCAGCAGAAGCTGGTTCAGATTTCTCCGGCGTGCTGTGCGGGAGGGCTACGTGGCAAGACGGTGTGGAAGTATTTGCCCAGCATGGCCCGGCACGATTGCAAAAGTGGTTGGAAGACGAAGGTGTTGGCAATATCCGAAATATTAATGCATGCTTGGCGGCCGCCCGGCCGTGCATGACGCGTGCGTCCAGCAACCCGTGAAATCTGTCGCGCCACCCATGTTCCTTTGCGTTAGTCCGAATCCTGCGATCGATAAACGATTGAGGGTGGAGTCGGTGGCCGCGGGGAAAGTAATACGCGCGCGAAGCGCACAAGCGTTCGCTGGAGGCAAGTCAGCACACGTCGCGATGGTGCTGCGGACATTGGGCAACACGCCGCGATGGGCCGGGCTTTGTGGCGGCAAGACGGGCGAGGAGCTTGCAAGTCGACTGTCGCAACTGGGCATCGAGACCCATCCGTCGCAAACGGCAGGACAAACCCGCACGAATCTGGAAATCATTGATGACCGCGGAAGCGTTACCGAGATTCTTGAGCCGGGAGAAGCCCCAACCGATGATGAAGTTGTGAGGTTTGAGGAAACCTGCTCGAAGCTATTCCGCGAAGGCAAGGACCAACTTTGGGTCATTTTTTCGGGCAGTTTGCCCCCCGGCATTTCTTCGGATTTCTATGCGCGATTGATTTCGATGGCGAAGAGTTTCGCTTGTCGGACTTGCCTCGACGCCGGCGGAGAGCCTCTTGGGGTTGCCCTGCCTGCCCGTCCCGATTTCATAAAGCCGAACCGCGACGAGGCCAGTACGCATCTCAAAATTCAAATCGACACTCTGCCTTCGGCGGCCGACGCGCTCCGGCGGTTAATCAAGCAAGGTGCACGGGCCGCAGCGCTGAGCCTTGGCGCTGAGGGCATGCTCTATTGCGCCGGAGAAAGCGAGCCCGTGCTTTACGCGCCGGCGGCGCCCATGCACGTGCATTCTGCGGTGGGCTGCGGCGATTCCGCGATGGCTGGTTTTGTTCATGCCTTTGCTTCGAACGCCTCGACGGAGAACGCTATCGAACTAGCTACTGCCTGCGCCGCGGCTAACTGTGTTGCCGACGCGCCGGGTGCTGCGCGGCTGCGCGACATCCAAGACATCTTGCCGTCCGTTCGCGTGCAAATCCTGTCCGAGTGACGGAACGGACCACTTGTGGAAAGCGGACCTTGTGTGGCACAGTAAGAGAAGGAAATAAAAAGAAATATTTCGTAAGTGTGCTCTTCCGTGCTGCTTCGCCGTGGGAAGAGCTAAGTCGAGGGAAAAATGAACAGCCGCGGATCGTCGATCGATGGCAGGCACACGCTTGCTGAAATTCTCTCGCAGCCGAGAGTGTGGCCTGCAGCGCTGCATGAACTGTCGCAAGGCTCATCGTTTAAGGCTCTTCTTTCGCAATCTAACGAGCGCCATGATTGGCTTTTTGTGGGCTGCGGCACGAGTTTCTATCTGGCGGAGGCCGCGGCGTCAGCCTGGACCTTGCTTTCGGGGAGGAAAGCGCGCGCGTTACCGGCGTCGGAGATCCTGCTCTTTCCCGACCTCGCGCGGCTGGATGCGAAGCGAACGCAGGCGGTTATCATTTCACGTTCCGGCTGCACCTCTGAAGCTGTGCGAGCGGCCGAAGCGCTGCGCGTCGTGCACAACGTACCGACCCTCGGTATCACCTGTACGCCCGATTCGGAATTGGCCAGGAGTTGTGAGCGGACACTGGCGCTGCCCGCCGCAAACGAACAGAGCCTGGTAATGACGCGGTCGTTTACGACAATGTTTCTGGCGCTGGTGCAGCTGGGCGCCGCGCTGGGCGCCGATCTGACGGTTGCTGCCAGCATTCAAAGGGCGGCCGATTCCATGGCTGCTCGAGTGCAGCAATTCAACCAACAGATCGAGACCTTTTCGGAGGCACACGAATTCGAAGACTTCGTATACCTTGCCCAGGGCCCCCTGTTTCCGGTCGCGCGCGAAGCCGCATTGAAGGTTACGGAAATGTCTTGTTCCTATGCACAGGCATACCACACGCTGGAATTCCGTCACGGGCCGAAGGCAATCGTTTCACCGCATACGTGTCTGACTTTTTTTCTGAGCGAATCCGGTATGAAGGCAGAGTGTGAAGTGATGAGCGAGATGAAGGACCTAGGCGGAGCAATCATCGCAGTGTGCAATCACGCGTCAGAAGCGGTGAAGCGATCGGCCGACGTGATCTTCGAGTGCGCCGGAGAGATTCCGGAGGTCGTTTTTCCCGCACCGTTTATCGTACCGGCTCAACTCCTCGGCCTGCATTACGGAGTAAAGAAGGGCTTTAATCCAGACGAACCGAGAAATCTGAGCCGGGTTGTGATCCTCGATTGACACGCAATACGGAATCCGCATGAAGACGGAAGCAAAGTTCGATCTCAGCCTAGCCGGTGAACTGAATCTCGATCTTATTCTGTACGGCATCCCAACCACCTTTGAGCTGGATCGCGAACATCTAGCTTCCGGTCTTTGCCTGACCCTGGTAGCTCGTCGGCAATCTTCGCTCACAATTTCGCACTTTTGGGCAATCGCGTCGCGTTCCATTCGATGATCGGCGACGCTGCCCTAGGCGAAATATGTCTTACACGGCTCGCACGGAGCGGCGCCGACGTATCCGGCGTTCGCCGACTCGCAGGAAGGCAAACCGGACTGACGGTCGTGCTTCCGCAGCCACACGAACGTTTCATACTGACATATCTTGGCGTGATCGCGGAAATGCGATTTGAAGATCTAGACCTGACGCAGGTCCTGAACGCGCGGCACTTTCACCTATCGTCCCTCTTCCTGCAACGAGCACTTAGGCCTCGGGTTGGCGAACTTTTCAAGCTGGCGAAAGCCGGGATATCCACATCTCTGGATACAAATGACGACCCAGAGGATCGTTGGGAAGAGGATGTGCTGGGAGTCCTTCCGTGGGTGGATGTACTGCTGCCAAACCAGTATGAGGCCTGTCGTTTGGCGCGTCACGACGAGCCGGCCGATGCTGCCGCAATTCTGGGAGAAAGAGTTCCGCTGGTGATTATGAAACGGGGCGAACGAGGAGTGTTGGCGCAGCGCGGGAAATAAGTTGTTGAAATGAGACCGCGCAAAACGGAAGCCGTGGACACGGTGGGCGCGGGTGACAGTTTTGATGCGGGATTTCTGCACGAATATATCCGGGGCTCATCTCTGGAAAAATGCCTGTTATGCCAATCTTGTGGGGGCACTTTCAACGACCCGCTCGGGCGGCACCGAAGCATTTCGCTATGCAGCGCACCGTAAGGCCTTCCTCGCCACCGAGGAAAGTGCGTAGTCTCTCGAATTTCACCGCTCTTCGAGAAGCAGGCTGCCGTGAATTTCGGTTGACAGCTTTGCGGTTGGGCCTTTTACCACACCGAAATCCTTGCCATGGACGTAATCGGTAACGCGGTAGGTGCGATCCGAAAGCCCGCGCAATTCAATCTCCCCCCGCCACGGCACCTGAGCGGCCAGGACGAAACCACCGAGTATGCAAAGCGGACCGCGCGCATAGCCCTGTACCGACACATGAGATCTTCCCTTCCTGATGCGTTGAATCAAGCCTGACAGCAACATTCAAACCGACGCCGTTCCGATCGAAGACCGGAATGGCGCGGCAAAGACTCAGGCAGTTTTAGAAGTAAAATTTCAAGGCAAATTGAATTTCGCGCTGGTCGTTCTGACCGTCGCGAGTCGAGGATATCTTTCCAAACGTGGACGGGTTTGTGTAGTCGAGTGAACCGGGAGCCGCCACCACACCATTGCCGCTGAACCCTGGCGCCGAGAAGTTCGGGTGATTGGTGAGGTTGAAGAACTCCGAACGGAATTCGAGGCTCGTGGCTTCCGACGTCCGGAAAACCTTGAACAGCGAGAAATCGAGGCGATGGAAACCGGGACCGTAGAACTGGGTGGCAGCACCCCCGAGTGGAGAACGATCGGACTGACCGATGACAGTCGCAACCGGAGGATCGGAAAAGGCATTCGGATTTAACCACTGATCGACGTTGTGCGGGCCAGCGTAGCGATCCTGTCCGGGAACCAAAAGTGCGTTGCAGCCAAAACCGGAAGTCGTAGCATTCACGCAGTGAATTGTGAAAGGCTGTCCGCCCTGAAGAGTAAGGATCCAGTTCGTTTTCCACCCCCCGAGCACGGCGTCGACGATCTTGCCGCTGTTTGCGAGGAAGCGCTTCTTCGAACCTACGGGCAATTCATACGTGCCGCTGAAGTGGAAGACCTTGGTGATGTCGAAGTCACACAGGCCGTAATCGCCCCGAATGCCAAATCCGGGAAGCAAGGGAGCCCGGTAGGAGAGCGCGGTCTCATTGAGCACGTCTGTGGCGTCGGTGCGGCACTTGGACCAGGTGAAGTTCGCTAGAGCCTGGAAGCCGGAGCTGAATTGCCGCTCGTAGTTGAGTTGCAGCGAATGATAGTAACTGTTCCCCGCAAAACTTGTGTAGATAAAGCCAGTTGGAAAATCAGGATAGGGCGAAAAGTCAAAAGAATTCAGACCTGGAGGAAGTATCTGATTCGGTGAATTCGGGTTTATATACACACCGAGGTGACGCACGCCGTTGCCCACGTAGGCAGCCTGCAGGGTCTGGCTCTGCGAAAGCTGATACTGCACCGTGAGGTTGTAACTTTGGGTATAGGGAGTCTTGAGATGAAAGTCCTGGCCAACTAGTCCGGCGCCGGCTGGCTCGGCAGAGCCGGACGTAATCGGAGACAAAGCGGACAGGCCGGTTTCGAGTGTTCCGAGCGAGCCGTCCGCAAAGGTGATGGGCACGTTAGGTCCAAGCGACGGGAACACCAGATTGAACTGAAACGGGAAATCAAAATAGGTACCGATGGTTGAGTTTTCGAAGCCGCCGTAAAAGATGCCGGCACCAGCGCGCACCACCAGCTTTGGAGTCAACCGATAGGCGAGTCCCACTCTGGGGCCGAAATTTGTCTTTTGCGATTCGCCAAGGCCGGGATTATTCAAACATTGAATGCTTATGTTGTCTGCGGAGGCGGCCGCGAGCAAGTCCGCGGAGAAAGGCACATTACAGCGTTGCTTGGTGAGCAAGAACCGGGCACCGTTGGATGCGCTCGCCGGCTGGAAGTTCGTTGAAGCTCCATAGCGTTCCACAATCTGGCCGAAATATTCCCAGCGGAGACCCAAATTCACGGTCAACTTTGGAGTCACTTTCCAATCGTCCTGAATGTAAGCAGCGTTGTAGTTACGGCCCATATCCGTGTTCGCGTAATTGGAGGCCTGCACTTCGTCCGCGCCGCCAACAAAATCGAATCCGCCCGCCACGGTGCTCTTGATCGGGATCAGTAGCATTTGGGCCAAGCCGGTATTGCCGCCGCCCTGCGAAGGAACTTCGGAGTACGCGCCACTGAAAGACCACGCGCCTCGTCCAGAAGGCGGCTGCAGAATCGTGAAACGCAAATGCTGGTGCTCGAAGCCAACTTTTGTGGTGTGCTTTCCCCAGACCTTAGTGAGGTTATCCATGTACTGGGACGTCAGGCTGGTTTCAATGGATGGCAGGAATTGGTTGCTGCCGAGTGTGTTTAATCCGGTGATGAAGATGGATCCGAGACCGCCGTTGGCGGGCACTTGCGGTACGCCCTGGATGCCGAACTGGCCTGGAATGTTGCTGAGATCGTTGCTGAACGGTTGAACGCGAGTGGTCGAGATGCGGTTGACGCCGATGCGTGCCTCGTTCACCAGCATCGGCGAGAAGGAGTGCGTCTCGCTCAAAGCGACGTTAATCGAACTGGCCGTTTGGTCGCCTGCCGAGAAAGAACCACCATCCGCAATTCCCATAAATGGACCGGGAATCAGTTGTGGTGTGTCTGAGTAACTGAACCTCCCAAACATTTGGTCCTTTTCGCTGAAATTGTGATCAACGCGGACATCGAACTGATTGGCATTGATTTTGAGAGCGGGGTTGCTGGCGAAGTTGTTAAAAAGATTAGGATTGTTGGGCGCAGGGAAAAGATTTAGCAGGGCGATGGCGTTTGGGTCGAGCCGATCTGCCGGAATTATGTTTCCCGCAAATGGTTCGCGCGCGAACCCCACCTGTGTTCCCGTAGAAGTGCCAGAAGGACAGGCTGCCGTCATACCGGAAACGCCGTCCTGTACACCACAAAAGACGCTGCGAGTCGTTGCCGGATCAAAGACTTGCCCGAGGGCCGTGGTACGCCCGAGAACGTCGGTCTGTGTGCCGCCTTGACTCAAGAGTTCCGACAGGTCGCTGTAGTTGCTCGAGCGTTCCAGAGCAGTGGGGACCGTGGAGGTATACGGAACGGCCTGGCGGATGCGAGTACCCTCGTAGTCAACGAAAAAGAAGGTCTTGTCTTTTCCATGATAGATATGAGGAAGAATCACGGGTCCGCCGATGGATCCCCCGAATTGATTTTGGCGAAACTTTCCTTTGCTCAGTCCGCCCGCATTTTCAAAGAAATTAGCAGCATCAAGCTTGTCGTTTCGGAAGAATTCCCAGAGAGCTCCATGAAAGTTGTTGGTCCCGGACTTGATTGTGGCGTTCAGAACAGCGCCAGCGGAACGGCCGAATTCAGCGCTGAAGCTATTGGTCTGGATCTTGAATTCCGCGATGGCGTCAACAGGTGGACGCACAACAAAGTGTGTTCCGTTGAGGAAGTCGACGAGCTGAACGTTGTTGTCGATACCGTCGAGCAAATAGTTGTTCTGCGCCGGGCGCAAACCATTCGCGGCGAAGCTGCCACTGGCTCCCAAACCACGAGTGTCCTGTTGATCCTGAGTGACACCGGCGGAGAGTTGCGCGAGGAAAGTAAAGTTGCGTCCATTGAGCGGCAGCGCGTTGACGGTCTGTTCTCCGATTACCTGCCCAACAGAAGCATCTTGCGTCTGCAAGGCCGGTGGCACCTCGTTGACGATAACGGTTTCCGTGAGTTGGCCGGGTTGCAGAGTGAAATCGACAACAACCTTCTGTTGAACGTCGACCGAGACATTATTCTGCTGGACTCTGCGGAATCCCTGGAGTTCGGCCGAGACGGAATAGTGCCCGATCTTAATCGGGGCAAAGACGTACTCGCCGGCTGAGCCGCTGGTCGTCGACAATTGTTGCCCCGTATCTTCATTCGTGACAGTGACCTTAGCTCCCGGGACGACCCCGCCGCTCGAATCTTTCACCGTGCCCGAGATCGCTCCAGCGTCGACCTGAGCAGATGCACGGAGCGGGGAAATGAGCCCGAGTGCGATGAGGGCAAGGGAGAAGACCCACTTCAGATAAGTCTTTGAGCTAGCCATTGGAATTGCCATCCTTTCCCTAAATTAGGACACGATCCAAGAGTTGGCCTACAGCGCGTTTTGACTCTAGAAAAGCGTTGCGGTGATCCATGGCACCGGCCAAATCGCAATGCGAGAAGGCGATTCTGCCGAAGGGGCCGCCGCGAAGGGCCTCGCGAGCAGCCGGTTTGCCGCCCAGCCCGAAGAAAAATCCGGGCTGAGGGTTGATAAACGCATGGCCGAATCGATTGAGGACTATGCCTGCGATATCGCGCTTAGCGTCGAAGCCGGAAGCGGCGAACATGTCCGTCAATTGTTCGCGTATTCGGCGTTCGTAGTCCGTAAAGGGAGTCGAAAGCAGCTCCGCCCGGCCCAACTGCCCTTGCGCGCGCGCAGGAAGCCCGGGCTTAGCAAAATCGATGAAGAGAGTCAGGACAGTCGGCAGATCGGGGCCGGCGACTGGCGAATCCACGCCAAACATTGCGCTCTTGCGCACGTTGACGTAGCGACCGAATCCTTCAAACCAACTCGCACTGGAAATACCGAGGTCATAGAGGAAGCGCCAGTTGCGAACCGCGACATTCGCCACCATATATGGCGAATAGTTGAACTGGTCATAGCAGCTGCGGCGCGTGTCATCCAGATCCCTGACGACGTGTTTGGTGATCCATCCGCCGCCGGCCATGACTACTGTCTTGGCTTTGACCCAATAGAGCCGCCCATTGCGCGTGTAAGTCACGGAAACGAAGTCCGCTCGCGCAGGCTCACCGAGGTGTTCCACGCGAACAACCGTCGAGTCGAGGCGCAGACGGATTCGCTGATTCGGCCGATCGAGGGCTGCGAAGTTTACCGGATTCTTCCAGACGGCTTCCATCGTTCGTGGACCGGCGATAGATTCCGGAATCATGGTTTTGACGATCAGGCGGATCATTCCCGAGTTACCGCCCGGAAACATCTGGATACCTGATTTCATGCTGTCATCGACTGTGGGAATAGTCTTGGACCACTCGTACTGCAGGAACCCAGACAGCGCGTCCGGACCAAGACCGAAACCGCCGCTCATTTCGCCGGCCACGAAGAACCGAATGGTCTCTCTGCTGACACCATAGGTCCGCATCAGATAATCTTCGAGCGTCATCGCGTCGAGCTCGCGAGAGACGGCGTCGCCCGGATAGTCATACACCAACGGCGGCACGACCGGCTGATCATCATTCAGGCGGATCATTTCCTCCCGCGTCTTTTCGTCAAATGGTGTACCTTGAAGCTTCTTTCCGAACGGGTCGGTGACCCAAATGCCTGGCTTGTGTCCGTACTTTGCTCCGAAGAAGAAAGCGCTCGCGTTCTTGCCATTGATCGTTCCCTGACCGTATGCGCTTCGCGGCAGTTCGATCTCCGGAGAGGGTCCTTCCCATTTCTGATAAGACTTGAACGCGTCCCAGTCCAAGCCCATTGCGTCGTAGACCGTCTTAAGGAAGCTGTTCGGATAAGGCGGTTGAAAATGGACCGAGGCCTGCGGCGCATACAGACGATGCCCGTCAACGATGAACTCGTTCCGCTTAGCGACGCCGCCAAAAATGTGGGCATTGTCGAGGATCAAGCAATTGCGTTCCGAGCCGGCCTGCTGGTGAAAAAAGAGTCCCGCGGAGAGACCCGAAAATCCGCCACCGACGATGACGCAGTCATACACCTCGCCGGTCTCCTGCGCATCCTGAGGGGCTTTGTCGTACTTTCCATCACGGACAGCATGCGCGTTTTGAATGACCTGCTCGGTATTGCCAGCGGAGTCCTTATAGTCGCCCTCTCCGCTATAGCCGGTCCATGCTGGGCTTGTTTGTGGACCGGTTTGTGCACCGAGCGGGAAATGGCAAACACTCGCTGCCAGCATTCCGGCTGAAGCCATCAGGGTGCCGTCTAGAAAATCGCGCCGGGAAATGTTTTCGTTGAGGCCGAGGATCTTATCGAGATGAGAACACTTGCTCACGCCATCCAGCCTTTCACCCCAGACTTTTAGAGCGCCGAGCCCATTCGCAACCAGTTCGTCGCTTGGCCCAAGCGAACCGGCCAACTCGCTTTCGATTGCTTACTTTTACTTTCGTTCTGGCAGACTGTCAAGGAGAAAAATGGCCGGCAAATTCTTGGATCGAAAAATTCAGTTTTTCGAACACAGGAGAATGAATTTATTCAGGCTGCCAGCCTTTGGCAACGGGCGGCGCCGGAAGAACTGGATCGCACTTCGAAACAACAACAGGTTGGACCGCCCGCTTGCGGAGCTATTGGACGCTTAGCGTGGAAAATTCGACTGGCCTCCCTTTCCCGCTTTTGCGAAAATCGGCGTCGTTATCAAATTGCCGTGCCACACCAGAGGGCTTGACACGACCCTTTGCAACCTGTTTTGATTTGTATCGTTTTATTTCGTTTTAGAACCCACCTTCTCGTGACTCGGAGTGTATTTCGTATCCGTTGCCACTTGCCGGAGGAATTAAGTGAAGACACGCCTTTTCACTGTATGGTTTGCAATCGCGAGCATCTGCGCCCCAGGAGTGGTGAAAGCGTCGGAGTCTCCGAATCTGAAGGAATTGCGATCCAACTGGAAAATGGCGCCTGCGAATCAGGTCTCGGGAGACGAAGTCCAAGTCTCTCAGGTGGGATTCGACGATTCGAAATGGTATTCCATCGATCGAATGCCCGCCACGATTCTGCAGATTCTCGAGGACAATGGCGCCTATAAAGATCTTTATTGGGGAATGAAACTCGCTCAACCCGGCGATCTTTGGAAGCAGAACTGGTGGTATCGCACAAAATTCACCGCACCTGCGGGCCACAGCGCATACTCGCTCATTTTCAAGGGTATTAACTATCGCGCGGATATCTGGCTGAACGGGCACCGAGTTGCAACGCACGATCAAGTCGTGGGGATGTACAGCAAATTTGAGTTCGACGTGAGCAAGCTGATCGCCCAAGGAGCAACAAACGTGCTGGCAGTCAAGATCACGCCGGAGCAAGGTATTTTGGGGGAAGGAAGTGTCGAACTCGGCGACAGCTGGCTGGACTGGATCAACTGGAAATATATCGGCTACCACAATCGCGAAAAGAATCTTGACGTAAGTTTTACGCCGGATCGCAATGCGGGAGTTTGGAGGCGTGTCTTCCTCAGTTCGTCCGGCGACGTGATGATTCGCAATCCCTACGTGCGTACGGATTTGCCGCTTCCGGCGACCATCCCCGCAAGCTTGACAGTGTACTGCGACTTGCATAACGCCAGCCACAGAGCCGTCACGGGTACGCTCGTCGGTGAAATCACTCGTCCCGGTACACCGACGATCGAGTTTCAAAAAAACATTTCGCTGTTCGCCGATTCTACCCAAGAAGTGGTGCTTGGACCGGCAGATTTTTCCCAGCTAACTCTTACCAATCCAGATTTATGGTGGCCCTATATATGGGGCAAGCCGAACCTCTATCACCTGAAGCTTGACTTCAAGATTCACGATGAACTTTCGGACAGCCAGAGCATCGATTTCGGTATCCGCAAGATCACCCAAAAAAGGGATTCCGACGAATCTTTCCCTGCTATCGGAACCGGTGGAAATTTTTATCTACAAATCAATGGGCGGGATTACCCGATTCGGGGAGGCGTCTACTCGCCGGATCTGCTTTTCAAGAATGACCCTGTGCGTGATGCGGCAACAATTCGGTACGTAAAAGACCTCGGCCTGAATCTCCTCCGCTGGGAGTCCAAAATCGCCGACGATTCCATGATCGAGCTCGCCGATCGTGAGGGTATTCCGGTCATGCTCGGTTGGATGTGCTGCGCTCAATGGGAGCATTGGGAGACATGGAGCGCAGAAGACCATTGGGTTGCTCGCGCCAGCACACGTGCAACGATTCAAGAGCTTCGATCCCATCCGTCCGTGGTGATTTGGGCCAACGGCAGCGATGGTCTACCGATCGATTCAGTCCTCAACGACTACAACCACACGCTGCAAGAACTGCACTGGCAGAATGCAGTTGTCGATACCGTTGCCGCGTGGAATCGCTTTTGGAGCGGCATTCACATGGTCGGCCCATACGTCTGGCGCCCACCTTACTACTGGTTCAGCGACAAATATGGGCCGGCTCGCGGCTCTTCCGCCGAAGAAGGCGACAACGAGACAATTCCGCCACTCGAAAGCCTGAAAAAATTCATTCCCGCGGACCGACTCTGGCCGATCAACGAATATTGGTATTTCCACGCGGGAGCAAACGAAGGAAACAGCACGTTGGAAAACGTGAAGCGAGTTTTGGAGAAACGCTATGGGCCATCGACCACCGTCGAAGAATTTTCTCGAAAAGCCCAGCTCGCTCATTACGAAGATGTGAGAGCCCAGTACGAGACTTACGGCACACACTGGGCCAACCGAAAGATGTCAGTGCACTGGATGATGAACAATCCGTGGCCATCGGTGTTTGGGCACCTGTATGACTACTACTTCAAACAGGGCGGCGGTTACTTCGGCGCGAAGAAGGGTCTCCGGCCGGTTAGTGTGGTGTGGGACTACTACGCAACGGGAGACCGGCAAACCGCAAAAGTTTATGTCGCCAACCATACCGACCAGGCGGGCGAACATTGGAGTGTTTTGCTGTCCTACTATTCACTCGATGGCGCCCGCAAGCACTCTGCGGAAGCGAAAGATGTAAGCGTGCCACCACAGAGTGCAATGGAAGTGTTGAGTCTTGGCCGCATCAAAGACCTCGGAACCGTGTATTTCGTGCGTTGCGAACTGCGCGACCAGAATGGTCAGCTCCTTGCCGACAACATCTATTGGAGCTCGAACACGGATGATGATCTAGGCGAAGCAAAGAACGATGTGGCATTCAAAACGGATCTGACGCAATGGGCGGATCTTTCGGCTCTGAATACGATGCCGCGGGTCGTACTGAAAACTTCCGTGAAAGCGGGGGTGGACAACGGCGAGAACACGGCGACAGTGACGCTTGCCAATCTCACGAACCGAATTGCCTTCTTTGTGCGCGCCGAAATCATCGCCGGGGACAAGGGCGGAGAGATACTGCCAATCACCTACACCGACAACTACCTGACACTCATGCCCCATGAATCGAAAACAATTGTCGCGACCTATGGTGCGCCCTCGATACCGGAGCGAGCGACCGCATTGCGAATCGAGGGTTACAATGTGGACGCGCAGACTTTGCCCCTCAGCCATGCAGAGAAAAAGACGGGTTCGAAGCCGGGTTCGAAGCCGGCCATTCGGGCAGAAAATCGATAAATTTCCGCGGATTGGGTAATCGACATGAAAAAATCGACGGGTGACAATTTTTTTCCGAAAGCAATGTCCTTCTCCGCCGGGTTGGATCTTTTAAAACGCGCTGGATACGACGGAGTCGAGCTCTGGCTCGGGGACAGGCCCTGGTTCCGGATGCAAACAACAGATGCCGAGTTACGCCTCCTGGCACGGCAGGTTCGCGACGCGGGACTGGAAGTTTCGGACGTGGCGAACGCTTTGGACTGGCAGGAAAATATCTCAGCACGCGATCCGGCGAAGCGGGACGCTGCGGTGCGTCACATCGAAAGGCAAATCGAGGCTGCGCAGATTTTCGGGACCGATGCGATCTTGATAGTCGCCGGCCTAGTCACGGAAGAAACGCCGTACAACGAAGTCTATAAGCGCACGCTTGAGGCGCTCCATAAGTTGGCGGAGGTCGCAGCTAAAGCTCGCGTTAAAATCGGCGTAGAAAACTGCAACTCCGAGCAGCGATTTCTGCTCAGTCCACGCGAGTTCGCCACGTTCCTCGATGAAGTAAAGAGCCCGTGGGCTGGAATTCATCTGGACGTCGGCAATATTCACGACACCGGCTTCGCCGAACAGTGGATCGAGATTCATGGCCAGCGCATCACACGTATTCACATGAAGGATACACTGAAGCATCGCGGCCGCTGCGGCCAGCAAAGTGTCTACACCAACATTTTCCTCGGCGACAACAATTGGCCGGCAATTCGAGAGGCGATTCGCAAAGTAAACTACGATGGTTGGCTAATTGCTGAGATGGAATCGCGCTATCAGTACGCCGCCGATCAACAGGTCTACGATACAGCAGCGGCATTAACACGCTTCATTTCAGGAACTTTTTAACGCCATGCCGACCCGACGCGAGTTCCTGACGGGTTTGGCTTTGGCACCGTTTGTCGTCCGCTTGGCCGCGGCGCGAAGTGCTGCTGCGCGCAACGTGGAGATTTGGCAGGAGGATCACTGCCTTTCACTCGAGTCAGCGATGGGCTTCGGGCATCTAGTTAGCCGCAATTCCCCCGCCACGAGTTTCGCAAGCGACCGGACTGCATCGAGTTCGCTCATTATTGCGCCGGGAATCCGCTGGATGTCGCTCTCGATTGCTGTTGATCTCGCTGACCGGATTCACCAGGGTGCCTGGGTAATCCTGGAATCTGGTTTAGGGTTTTCCCCACGAGCCGAGTCGAAGCACCAAATTGATCTCTTCAAGAAAGTCTTCGGCCTTCAGTTGCTTCCGCCTGTTAAGGTTGGGAAGAACCCTGCGGCAGCTACCTATGTTGAGTACACTAGACCCGTTCATCGCCTCGTTCGGACTTTTGAAGCGATCACTCCCGTTCGGTGCGATCAAAGCGAAGCTCTCGCTAGGTGGGGAAAGCATTCCGTATGTATAAGAAAGAGAATCGGCGATGGAACATTTGTATTTCTCGGCTCCATGCTTGGTCCAGGCATTTGGGCTGAAGAACGCGAAGCGATCGAAATCGCATCCGCGCTAGTGACATCGGATTCAGAAGGCATATTCAAATCATCGCGCATATCCGGCCGTGAAGCCAAAGCGACGAGGAAAGAACTCGGGTTACTTTGAGTGCCTGTAGCTGCCCCTCGGCGTGCGGCTTCGACGTGCTTCTGAAATGCGGCGCTGGACCGAAACTCCTCGAACAGAAAGATGGTCGTGGAATCACCTTGTCGGGTCGTCACGAAAAATAGGCGCAACCCGGATCTTTCAGTGTCGCCTCCCGCACTTGTTCCACAGCTCGTTCTACATCTCTCTCATGGCGCTCCTATTCTTTAGGATGATCTGGCTTTCCTGGAGTTGCCGGTGGGCGGATGCAAAGCTGTTATGACCGGCGCTAACATGAAGGAATTACGAACCGCAAAATTCAGGTGTCCGGAAATGGGCGCCGGCCCATTCGCAGACGCACAAACCCGTTTGGCCGCGCAAATCGCTACGGCGCGACAAAGCATCGAAGGATCGTTGAGGTAAAAACTATGACTACTATCGGAATCATCGGTGCAGGGCATATCGGAAGCCAGATTGCGCGACTCGCGGTTCGAAACAACTACGACGTCGTAATCAGCAATTCGCGAGGACCGGAGACGTTGTCCCCTCTCATCGCGGAACTCGGACCGAAGGCGCGCGCAACGACCGCCGTCGATGCAGCCAAGGCCGGAGACATCGTCGTCGTCTCGGTGCCGCTGAAGAATTATCGAGCGGTTCCGGTCGAACCGCTTGCGGGCAAGATCGTGATCGACACCAACAATTACTACCCGGAGCGAGATGGCCACATTCCCGACCTCGACAATGAGTCAACCACCACGGCCGAACTCTTACAGGCGCACCTGCCAACCTCCAAGGTCGTGAAGGCCTTCAACCATATCTACGCCGTTCAACTCACCACTGATGGCCGGCCGGCTGGAACGAAGAATCGGCGTGCGCTGGCCGTCGCTGGCGACGATCAAGATGCCAAAGCTAGGGTGACTCGTCTGCTCGATCAGTTCGGCTTCGATGCGGTGGACGCAGGCGCGCTGAAGGAAGGGTGGCGTATTCAGCGCGATACTCCCGGTTACGGTCCGCGTCGCACCGCCGAGGAGTTGCGCAGCGACCTCGCGTCAGCGAAGAGATACGCGGATCACTAGCCTAAGCGTTATTGCTCCCGTCTCGCTTGCACTCGACGCAAACGCAACTGCTCGGGAAGGCAAACTTCAAGTGGTCTGATTTCCAGGGAGACACTGTTCATATTCGACGCCGCTTCTATGAGCGGAAAGAAGGAACCACAAAGACGAAGGGCTCGGAACGGAGTATTCCGATTCCTGCTGCACTACTTGAGCGGATGAAATCACTTGGCCAAGGCGTATGGGTCTTCCGATCTCGATCCGGGCCCCCGGTAGACCCGAAGAACGCTGCCAATCGCTATCTCCGACCGGTGGCAAAGGAACTCGGACTGGCACTTGGAGGCTGGAATGATTTCAGGCATACGCTTTCCACCCAGCTACTCAGGCGCTATCCGACAAAGGTGGTTTCGGAGCTTCTCGGTCATTCCAACGTGCACACCCGACCGGTACGAGCGTGCCGACCGTGATTTCGCCGTCTATGCTGAGACACAATACGTTGCGATACAACTTCGTGCGCATCTGCTCGCGAGCGGGCATTCGTCAGGAGCACAGCTACAGCCCAACACCCGGAATGCATGATCTGAGACACACCTTCGCGGTGCATTGTTTTGAGGCTTGGCTCCGACAAGGCAGAGACTTGCGCCGGAAGCTGCCTGTGCTCTCGGGCTACATGGGACATGCGATCTTGAAATCGACCGAGCAATATCTGCGGTTGGTTCCCGGGAGATTCGTCAAGTCGCTATCGAGTCTCTAAGCGCCGCCCTATCGCCTTAGACACCTTCGACCGCACAACAACGAGGCATTAAACCGTCCAGAATCGATGCCAAGCGCGGAGATCACTTCCTACAAGCCTTAGTGCTGTATCGGAAGCGCGAGCAGGCCGAGATGCGCGCACGAGCACGGTGTTGGAAGAAGTCTTAGTGCTGTATCGGAAGCGCGAGCAGGCCGA
>Ga0207646_10003302_pt1 | contig 18351 bp, 24 predicted proteins | sample KBSK5502metaG_FD_184343 | JGI IMG/M metagenome (GOLD analysis project Ga0207646, IMG submission 184343) | Corn, switchgrass and miscanthus rhizosphere microbial communities from Kellogg Biological Station, Michigan, USA - KBS K5-50-2 metaG... | ecosystem: Host-associated > Plants > Roots >...
ACGACGACGGCGGCCTGACTTACGGCCATCACCCCTTCACGCGGCCCTTCGAGGAGGACCTCGATTTCGTCGACTCGCGACCCTTCGACGTGCGCGCCCACGCCTACGACCCTGTGTGCAACGGCTACGAGCTCGCGAGCGGCAGCCTCCGCATCCACAAGCCCGACTTACAGCGTCGCGTCTTCCAGCTGCTCGGCCTCGACGATGAGACGATTCGCGAGCGGTTCGGTTTCCTGCTCGAGGCCTTCGAGTACGGCGTGCCGCCGCATGGGGGCATCGCACCCGGGATCGACCGCATCATCATGCTGCTGGCCGGCACAGACAACATTCGCGATGTCATCGCGTTCCCGAAGACTCAGAGCATGCAGGATCTCATGCTCGATGCCCCGAGCTCTGTTGACCTGAAGCAGCTCGAAGAACTGCACATCCAGGTCGTGCCGCCGAAGAAATCGGACCGGTAACATGGGGCTGCTTCCAAAGGGGCGCGGCCATGTGCGCGTTGCCCAACAGTCGATCGTTAGGGACCCCGGAGTCCGGATAGCCGACCAAATGCCCGCCTCGACGGGACTTGGAGAGCCAAGGCAGGGGACCCACCTGAGCTCGCTCAGGACAACCCACCGCCGCGTCCCGGAGGGAGCCTTTTGCCGCCGGTTCTGAACCTGGTGCCGCCCGGCCTGGTCGTCGCGGTGCTCGCGGTGCTGATCGTGTCCCAGCTCTTCTACGCGTTCTTGCGCTACCGGCGCCGCGCCTACGTCCCGATCCTGGTCCTGACGGCGATCGGGTTCGGCCTGGGCCAGCTCTGGGATTACCTCGGCCTTCCTTCAGCCCGCCTCGGCCAGGCCAACGTCCTGCCGGCCATCGTGTTCGCGCTGCTCCTGCAGCCGCTCGCGCGGTTTCTGCCACGCTTCCAGCGGCAGCCCAAAGAATCCACGGCGCCCCCGGCGACCAGCCAGCCTCGCAACTAAGATTGCCGTGTTTGCCGTCCGTACTTAGAGGGTATTTGCAACAGTGACTCCACAGAGCTTCATGTGGTTGGCGTTTGGGATCGCCGCCCTCCTGGTGGCGCTCGCCCTGGCCGCGCTTCTGCTGCGGTTGCGCCGAACCCTGGGCGCGGTGGAGGAATTGCTGGAGACGACGAACGAAGAGATGAAAGAGACCTTGCCCGAGGTGCGACAGACGATCGGCAACATCAATGACATCACCGCGGGCGTCAACGTCGGGCTTCGCACTGGCGGTCGCGGCGCGGCCGCGGTCGGTCGCGGCGTCAAGGCCGCGGTGTACGGTGTGAGGGTTGCGGGTCGGAGTTTATTTCGTCAGGTTTTAGGAGGTTAGCTATGGCCGACGAGAATAACGGCGGAGGCGGCGGATTCGGCTGGTTCATCCTGGGCGGTCTCATCGGTTTGATCGCCGGCGCATACATCGCATCCGGCCCTGGGCGGGGCCAGGTCGACAGCTTGAGAAGCAAGACGATCGAGCTTTCTGGCAGCGAGCCGGTGCAGAGGGCCAGGGAGGCGGCGCAGAAGGCGCGCCAGATGGTCAGCGACCCCGACCACCCGGTCGGGAAGGCAATCCAGGATGGTGTCGCGGCGGCCAAGCGGAAGCGCGAGGAGCTCGAGGCCGCGGCGTCTCGCAAGATGCAGCGGACCACCGACGGCGCGGAAGGCACGGAGTAAAAGTGAAGCGCGATCTTGCTGAGCTGAAGATCCCGGCGTCGGCGGCCTTCATTCCGGTCGCCAAGCGGGTGGCGGTGACGCTGGGGGGCCAGCTCGGGCTCAGCCTGGTCGACCTCGATGAGCTTTCGATCGCGCTTACTCAGGCTTGCGACAGCGCAATCGAAGCGGCGCGGAACATGGACGCCCCGGCCGATCTCAAGCTGAATTACTTCGCGACCAACCGCGCGCTGGTCGTGGACGTCGATCTGATCACCAATGAAGGTCACTTGAAGGTGGCTGCGGCCATGCCGGACGCCGAGGCGCAGGCAGAGCTCCAAAGGCTTGCCTACGAGATGATCCGCTGCTTCGTGGACGACTTCCGGCCGGAAGTCGAGCCTCGAACCGGGCACGTGCGCTTCCGGATGGTCAAGTACCTGGCGTCCTGACCCGCGCAAACTAGAGACTGAATTGGCTGCGAAGCAGCGGCCCCCCCGCGAGGAGCTGCGGGCGCTCCACCGTCGCTACAAGGAGACAACGGACCCCGCAGAACGCGATCGCATTCGCGCGCAGCTTGTTGACGCCTATCGAGACTTCGTTTATTTCCTGGCGCGAAAGTTTCAGAACCGAGGCGAGCCGCTGGATGACATCGTCCAGGTCGGCTATCTCGGGTTGATCAAGGCCATCGATCGTTTCGACCCCGACCTGGGCTACGAATTCACGACTTTCGCGACGCTGACGGTCGCGGGCGAGATCAAGCGCCATTTCCGCGACAAGGGCACCGCCATCCGGTTCCCGCGCCGCCTGCAAGAGCTGCATCAATCCGTCGTCCGCGTGAACGAGCAGATGAAGAACGAGCTCGGCCGGGAGCCGACCGTCGCGGAGCTGGCCGACCGGCTCGGGGTCACGCCTGACGACGTCACGGAGGCGATGGAAATCGGGCCCGCATACTCCCCGCTGTCGCTCGACCAGCCGATCGGGACGAGCGACGGCCAGGACCAGCGCGCGATCGCCGACCAGATCGGCAGCGAGGATCCGGAGATCGACCGGGTGGAGATGCGCGACGTGCTGAACCGCGCGATGGAGCACCTGACCCCGCGTGAGCGGGCGATCATGGCCATGCGTTTCTACGAGCAGATGTCGCAGTCCGAGATCGCACGACGGCTGGGCATCAGCCAGATGCACGTCTCGCGACTGCAGCGCGCTGCCCTCGAGCAGCTGCGCAAGTACGTACCCCAAGAGTCGGCGTCGTAGTTGCTGATTGAGTCGCGAGCGCCGGCGGATCCGCTGGTCCTGTTCCGGCGCTGGTATCGCGATGCAGAGCGGAACGGAGCGCTGCAGCCCGACGCGATCGCGCTGGCGACCGCGGATGCGCGCGGCCGGCCATCAGTGCGCATGGTTCTTTTCAAGGGTCTCGAGGACGGCAGGTTCGTCTTCTACTCCAACTACGAAAGCCGCAAAGGTCGCGACCTCGCGACGAACAATCGCGCCGCGGTCGTCTTTTACTGGTCGCTCATGCGCCATCAGGTGCGGGTTTCAGGAAGGGTCAGCAGGCTTTCGCGCGCGGACTCGACCGTGTACTTCCACTCACGTCCCCGGGGCGCGCAGCTCTCCGCCCTGGCCTCGCGTCAAAGCCGGGTGGTCGCGTCTCGCGCGGTGCTGGAGAAGGCGGTGGCGGAGCTCGACCGGCGGCATCCCGACGCCGTGCCTCTGCCCGCCGATTGGGGTGGCTACGCGATGCGGCCATACTGGATCGAGTTCTGGGAAAACCGTGCGGATCGCCTGCACGACCGCCTCCGATATGTCCGGCAGAGGGATGGCGGTTGGCGCTTGGAACGCTTGGCCCCCTAAACTGAACCGCGCCCCGTATGACCGGGAACGAGATCCGCAAGCGTTTTCTAGAGCATTTCGCGAGTCGGGAGCACCTGGTTCTCCCCAGCGCGCCGCTGGTGCCGCGAGGAGACCCGAGCACGCTCTTCATCTCGGCCGGAATGCAGCCGCTCCAGCCCTACTACCTGGGCTCGAGCCGTCCGCCCGCGCCCAGGCTCGCGAGCTGCCAGAAGTGCTTGCGTACCGGTGACATCGACGAGGTGGGGAGGACCGACAGGCACAACACTTTCTTCGAGATGCTGGGCAACTTCACGCCGACGGGCGATTACTTCAAGGAAACGGCAATCCCGCTCGCCTGGGAGCTCGTCACGAAGGGATTCCACATGCCGGCGGAGCGCTTGCGCGTCACCATCCACCCGACCGATGACCAGGCCCATGACATCTGGGTGCAGCAGCCCGGCCTCAACGCAGCTCACATCACTCGGCTCGAGGACAACTGGTGGGGCCTTGGCGCCGGGCCGTGCGGACCCGATTCAGAGATCTGGTGGGATCGCGGCCGCGAAGCGGGATGCGGGCAGGAAGACTGCGAGCCGGATCATTGCGATCGCTTCACCGAGTTCTGGAACCTCGTGTTCCCCCAGTACGACCAGCGCGGTCCTATCGCCGGCACATCGGGCGAAGCGGTGAAGCGCGGCTTGGCTGATGGCAGCCTCGTTCCGCTGAAGCGGCCTGCGATCGATACCGGGATGGGACTCGAGCGAATCAGCTACATCCTCCAAGGCAAGGACAACATCTTCGAGTCCGACGTGCTGTCGCCACTCGTGGATTTCGTGCACGCAGCGAGCCAGAACGCGACCACCCTGTCCGAACGCATCATCGCGGATCACCTGCGAGCCGCAACTTTCGTTATTGCCGACGGCGTGATCCCCTCCAACGAGGGCAGGGGCTATGTACTGCGCCGTCTAATTCGTCGCGCGGCGCTACACGCAAGACGCCTGGCCCTGACGAGGCCCCTGAGCGATGGCACCGCCATCGCCGTCACCATGTTCCGCGACCACTACCCCGAACTGGCGTCGCTCGAGCGCCACATCAAAGAGGTGGTGGACGTTGAGACAGAGCGTTTCAGTCGCACCCTCGAGCAGGGCATGGACCAGTTCGAGAAGGTCGCCTCGCGGCAGGACAAGTTGATTCCTGGCTTTGACGCATTCCGCCTCCATGACACATTCGGATTTCCGCTCGAGCTCACCAAGGAGCTCGCGTCTGAGCGTGGCCTCCAGGTCGACGAACAGGGCTTCCGCGCGGAAATGCAGTTGCAGCGCGAGCGCTCGAGGCGCAGCGTCCCACGCACGCTGGAACAGGCGAGGGACGTCCCGAAATCAAAGTTCGTGGGCTATCAAAGGCTCATTTCTGAGACTGCAGTTGCAGGAATCCGCAGCGGTGGCTCATCTGTTGACCGTGCTGCTGAGGGCGATGATGTCGAAGTCTTCCTCGACGAGACGCCGTTCTACGCGGAGTCTGGGGGTCAGATCGGTGATTCCGGGGTGATCAGCACGCCTAGCGGACGAGTTCGAATTGAGGACACGCAAAAACCGGCCGAGGGCGCAATCGCGCATGTCGGGACCGTCGTGACGGGCGAGATACTGCTCGGGCAAAAGGCGACGGCCTCAGTCGACGCGGCTCGACGCCGGCAAATCGCACGGCACCATTCCGCCACTCACCTGCTGCACAAGGCACTGCGTGAAACACTGGGCGAGCAGGTCGTGCAGAGAGGCTCCTGGGTCGGACCGGACCACACCACGTTCGACATCCCGCTGAACCGTGCCCTCACAGACGATGAGCTCAAGCGCGTCAACAGTCGGGTGATGGAGAAGATTCGTGAGGCGCTGCCATTCCATGAGCGCTACAAGCCTTACAAGGAGGCGGTGGCGCAGGGCGCGATGCACCTGTTCGATGAAAAATACGGCGATGTCGTCCGAGTCGTCTGCTTCGGCGACTGGACGTGCGAGCTGTGCGGCGGCACGCATGTCGCGAACAGCGCCGACATCGGACCCGCGGTCATCGTCTCCGAGTCGAGCATCGGCTCAGGCGTGCGCCGAATCGACATGGTCGTGGGCGAAGCCGCCGACGGGCTGATCTGGCGCGAGCGCCGCGAGCTTTCCGACCTGGCGAAGTCGTTCAACACCTCGACGCCGCAGGTGCCCGAGCGGGTGGAGGCGCTGCGTACTCAGCTGAAGGAGGCCGAGCGCCGCCTGAAGACACTGTCGGAGCAGCTGCGCACGGCCAAGGTGAAGGGACAGGGTGGCAACGGCCTGGCCGTCAAGACCGGCAAAGTACCGTTCGTGACCGAGACCGTCGAGGCGTCGACGCCCGACGAGCTGGCCGCGTACGCCGACCGCTACCTGGAGATGGTCCAATCAGGGGTCGTAACCGTTGTGGCCGGCAACCAGTTTGTGATCAAGGTGTCCAAGGATCTGACGCCTGAATACGATGCTGCCCGCCTGGCGTCCGTTCTCGGCAAGGGAGGCGGCCGCCCGCACCTGGCACGCGGCACGCTGAACGGCACCGCGGCCGAAGCGTTTAAGCGCCTCGAAGATGAGTTGACATGACGAAGTTCAAGTTCCTGCGCAAGCGCAGCGACTACTACCGCCACTTCACCGTGCTCGACATCGGCACCGACCTCATCAAGGTATTGGTGGTCAGACGGGAGGGGCTCGATGGCGAAGTCCTTGGCGTGGGCCGCGAGCCGCAGGCTCCGGCGGCGATGTCCGGCGGAGCTATCGCCGACCTCGAGTCGGTAATCCAGTCATGCAACCGCGCGCTCGAAGCGGCCGAGGACATGGCGAAAACCGTTCCCGGCCAGGTCGTGGTCGGCATCGCGGGCGAGCTGATCAAAGGCTTCTCGTCGACTATCGCCTACCCGCGCGAGGACTCAAAGGGCCGGGTTCGGTCGGGCGAGGTCTCGGCGATGCTGCAGATGGTCCAGCGCCGCGCGCTGCGCGAGGCGCAGCACCTGTTGGAGCTGGAGCGGAGCTACGGCCAGCTCGAGGCGCGCCTGGTCCATTCCGCCATCACCAATATCCGCGTCGACGGCTATCCGGTCACCAACCCGGTCGGCTTCACGGGCAAGAACCTCGAGATCACGGTTTTCAACACCTTCGCGCCGATGACCCACATCGATGCCATCGACACTGTCGTGCGCGAGCTCGACCTCGAGCTGGCCGCCGCGGTCGCGCAGCCCTATGCGTTGGCCCGCGCATGCGCGAGCGAGGAGACGTGGGCGGAGGGCGGCATCTTCGTCGACGTCGGGGGTGGCACCACGGACGTCGCGCTGGTCCGCGATGGCGGAGTCGAAGGCACGCGGATGTTCAACCTGGGCGGACGCGCTTTCACCCGACGGCTGGCGCTGGCTTTCGGCCTCAGCTATGAGGAAGCCGAAGCACGCAAGCTCCGCCATTCCGAGGGCCTGCTTTCCGCAGAGCAGCACCGGCAGGTCTCCGAGCTGCTTGGCGCCGACGCGGAAGTGCTGCTGCAGGGCCTGGCGCTCAGCGTCAAAGAGTTGTCCCGCGGCGAACGACTGCCCACCAACATCTATCTCTGCGGCGGCGGCAGCTTGCTTCCGGAGCTGACGCTCGAGATGGTCAAGAACCACTGGGCGGCGGGCCTGCCGTTCCCGCGCGAGCCTCACATCCGGCACCTCGTGCCGCCGGATGTACGCAACCTGACCGATTCGACCGGCCAGCTTTCGAGCCCGCAAGACATCGCTCCGATGGGCCTGGCCAACCACGCTTTGAGGACCGAAGCCGAGGACCGCGCCCGAATGAACACCGTCATGCGCCGGGTCCTAAGCGGTATAAAGGTATGAATCCCGCCTCGCCAGGAGACTTCTAGACGCCATGGCAACCGATCCGATCTACGTCGAAACCGAGGAAGAGATCCCCGAGATCGTCGAGCGCATGCGCCGTTATCGCGGCGACGATCCGATGCTCGTGCTGCCGATGCGATCGCGGATCGGACAGAGCAGGTTCAACTTCCAGCTGCTTCGCAACTACGCCGCCCGCATGGGCAAGCGGGTCACCGTGGTGTGCGACGACCCTGCCGTTCAGAAAATGGCGGCCGAGAGCGGCTTTCCAGTTTTTGGTGCCGTCGGGCCATTCGGCGAGGGGATAGCCTCGGAGCCCGAGGCGCCGCCGCCGCCGCGACGCTGGTGGCAGCGCCGGATCGTCGCTCCGGTGACTCACGTCGGCGTGGCGGCGCCAACCAAGCTGCTGACCAAGAGCGCGACCGAGATCAAACCTGGTCGCTTCCTCCTCTATATCGCGGCCGCCGCGGTCTTGCTCGTCGGCCTGGCGGGGCTTGGGATCTTCGTCCCATCCGCTTCGGTGACGCTGGTCGCGCAGGCCCAGCCATTCGCGCAGCGTGACGTGGAGATCCAGGCTCAGCCCGGCAAGGCGCCGGTTCGCGTGCGGGTGACCACGATCTCGAGGTCGGATTCCCAGGGCTTCAAGACAACGGGCGTGAAGCAGGTGTTGCTCGCGCCCGCTATCGGCCAGGTCACGTATACGAACAACTGCAGCGGCGGCGGGCACACCAGTCCCGGGATTCTTCTGTATCGCGGCCAGCGCCTGATCAACTCCAACAAGATCGAGTTCGCGCAGACGTCCGGCGACACGGTTGTCAAATGGGGTGGCACCGCAACCGGAATCAACATCGTGGCCGTCGTAGCCGGCTCGGCTGGGAACGTCGGCAGCGACACGATCTCTGGCGCCAATGCCATCGAGGGCAACCAGTTTTCGTGTCTGACGGTCGACAACCCGCAGGCGACGGGCGGCGGCACTGATGCGTCTTCGACGCCGCAGATGACGGAGACGGATTTCGATGCGGCCCGCGCGCAGCTCGAGCAGGAGCTGCACCAGGGAATCGCCCAGCAGCTGGCGGCGGGAGTGCAGACCGGCGAGAAACTGAGCGAGAACATCATCTTCAGCGCCCCCAACATCAACACCGACCACCAGCCCAATGACACTGTGCCGAGCTTCAGCGCGACGATGACGGTCGTCGGTGAGGGCGACTATTACTTCGACTCAGACGTCACCAAGGCTTTCCAGGCCTATCTCGCCCAGCGAGTGCCCAACGATCAGCAGCTGCTCACCGAGAGCGGCACCCAGGTCACGTACCGGCTGCTCAGCGCCAGCAAGGGTGGCAACCTGACGTTCGTCGGCAGCGCCACGGCCTACATCGCGGCCAAGCTCGATGAGGCGAAGATCCGGTCCCAGATCGTGGGCCGCCCAGTCACGAGCGCCAAGCTGTACTTGCAACAGTTGGGCGTCCAGTCGGTGAGCATCAAAGAGTCGCCGATGACCCTGCCACTGATGCCGGTGCTCTCCAAGCGCATCGCGATCCATTACGTCGTGCAGTCGGGAGTTCCACCGCCAACGACCGAGCCATCCTCGACGGCATCGCCGACGCCCTCCGCATCTCCATAGGTTGCGGATCCTGGCGGTCGATCCCGGGTCGAAGCGCGTCGGCGTCGCCTTGAGCGATCCGACCGAGACCATCGCGCAACCGCTGACCACGCTGCCGGCCGAGCCGGCGCAGACCCTGGCGAGCCGGGTGGCCGAGACGGCTGTCAGCCACCACGCGGAACGGATCATCGTTGGGCTCCCGCTCCGGCTCGACGGCACACGTGGTCCTGAAGCCGCGGCGGCGCAGAGATTGGCCGCAGCCATCCGCCACGAATCGGGACTGCCGGTCGAGATGGTCGATGAACGGATGACGACCGCCGCGGCAGACCGCGCCCTGATCGCGGGCGGCGTCAAACGAGAGCAGCGCCGGCAGGGCATCGACCGGGTGGCGGCTACCATGTTGCTGCAGGGTCACCTCGACCGGCGCCGGAGACAGAAGCCTGGCTGAAGACGAAGAAAACCCACAGCGCATCACCCTGATCGACGAGGCCGGCCGCGAGCGGCAGTTTCAGCTCCACGACGCTTTCGACCACGACGGCGGCGTGTATTACCTCGTCGAGAACGTCGACGATCCTGAACAGGTCCTGCTGCTGCGCGAGGCGGCGGGTGGCCTGGAGACAGTCGAAGGCGAGGAGTTTCAGCGCGTCATCGCCGCTCTCGAAGAGGACGAGGTCGAATGAGGCGTCTGGTGGTCGTCCTGGTGGTCATCGGCGTCCTCGGTTTTGGAACGTCGCGCGGGCTGGACTGGTGGAACTACAACGTGTACACGCCGATGGCGCAATCGAGCCAGCAAGTCGTCTTCCACGTCGACGCCGGCGAACTGCCGCTCCAGATCAGCGAAGACCTGTACACACAGCGTTTGATCCGCGACCGCAACGCGTTCGACCTATACGTGAGAATCACGAATGCCGGGCCCAAATTCGAGGCGGGCACGTTCCTGCTCAATCGCAACATGAACATGGCGCAGATCATCAATGCGCTCGAGCATGGGAGCCCTGATCAGCTCCTCGTCACCATCCCTGAAGGCTTCCCGCTCAAGTTTCAAGCGCAGTACGTCGAGAAATCCGGCCTCGGCTCTGCGGCCGATTACCTCGCCGCCGCGAAGGATCCAGCGGTCGCGGCGTCCTTCGATTTCCTGTCGTCGCGGCCGGCCACGGCCGACCCGCCGCTCGAGGGATACCTCTTCCCAGATACGTACCTGATCGATCGCACCGTCGGCGTGAAGGAGCTCGTCAAAGCGCAGCTGACACAATTCGGAAACGTCTTCTCGACCGCGCTGCGCAGCCAGATCCAGCAGGCGACACCCGCCCGGCCGGCCGAGAGCATCGAATCGATGGTCATCCTGGCTTCGATGGTGGAGCGCGAGGCCAACAAGGACTCCGACCGAGGCAACGTCTGCAGCGTCTACTACAACCGCCTGAAGATCGGCATGCCGCTCGGCGTCGACGCCACCCTTCTCTATGCGCTCGGCAGGCTCACCCCGGAGCCGACCTACGCCGAGCTGCAGCTGAACACGCCTTACAACACGCGCACTCACGCCGGACTCCCGCCGGGACCGATCAGCAATCCCGGAAGGGCCGCGCTGCTCGCGTGCATCAATCCGCCCCAGACCCAGTACCTCTACTACTTCGCGGATCGAAATGGGGTGACCCACTTCGAGACCAACGAAAACGATTTCGAGCGCGACAAGCAGACGTACGGCGTCAGCGGATCCTGAAGGTTTACCTCCTCGGCCATGGGATCTCCTACTCGGCGAGCCCGGCCATGCACAACGCCGCATTCGCGGCGCTCGGCCTCGACTGGACCTACGACCTGCTCGACATCCCGCCGGCGGAGCTGCGTGCCGCGATCGCCGGCCTGCGCGAGCCTGACGTCGCCGGCGCCAATGTCACGATCCCGCACAAGCTCGCCGTCATGGAGCTTCTCGACGGCGTCGACCCCGAAGCGTTGCGCGCACGGGCAGTCAATACGATCGCCAAGGATGGAGGCCGTTTGGTCGGCTCGAACACCGACGTGGCCGCCATCCGGGCGGCAGTCGCGGACGTCGGCGTGGAGCCTCGTGGCGCAGATGTGCTGATCCTCGGCGCGGGCGGGTCGGCCCGCGCCGCGGCCGTTGCGCTCGAGGGCGCCCATGTCACGTTCGTGGCCCGGCGCCCAGGCGACGTAGATGTGCCGGGCCGCGTGGTTGCGTGGAGCGACGATGAATGGCCCCGCCATGCCCGGTCCGCCGACCTCCTTCTCAACGCGACTCCGCTGGGGCGCCGAGATGAAATGCCTCTACGGCCCAACGCGCTTCCTCGGACCGGCGCCGTCGTCGACCTGGTGTACGTGCGCGGCGGCACACCGCTCGTACGTAAGGCGCGCTCATTGGGGCTTCGCACCGCCGATGGGTGGGGAGTTCTGCTGGCGCAGGGGGCGCGGTCATTCGAGATCTGGACCGGAAAAGCCGCCCCGGTCGAAGTCATGCGCCAAACTCTCCCGGAATGAATCAGGCTCTCATCGCCGTCGGGTGGGCGATCGTCGGCGCGGCCGGGGGCTGGCTGGTCCGATGGGGCTCGGTCCGACTCGCGAAGTTCGAAGAGCTCGAGCCCGGCAGCAAGCGCTGGCAGGTCTGGGGTCCGCCAACCGCCTCGGCGGTGGTCTTCGCGGCCTTCGGATTCGAGCTGGGCTTCGGCTGGTTGCTGATCCTGCGCAGCGTCTTCGGTCTGGTGCTGGTGCAGGTGATCTTCTTCGACTTCGAGCACCGCCTTATCCTCGACCGCATCATCTTCCCGGCCATGGCGCTCGCCGTCGCCGCCAGCGTCTTCAACAACCCGTGGTGGGCTGGGCTCGCGACGGGCATCGTCGCCGGTCTTCTATTCGCCCTTCTTGCTCTGTTGGGCGCGTTGATTTTCAAAGCCGAAGCGTTGGGATTTGGAGACGTGAAGTTCGCCGCGTTCATGGGCTTCTTGCTCGGCCCGTTGCCGACGATCCAGGCGTTGTTCTATGGCGTGGTCCTGGCCGGCCTCGCGTCAATCGGCTACATCATCTGGAAGCGATCGATGAAGGGAACGATCGCGTACGGTCCCTACCTGGCCGCAGGCACCCTGATCGTCCTGTTCCAAATGCGATAGCGTAGGCGCCGCGATGGCATCCGACCTGCTGCCCGGCGAGAACCTCATCTTGAAGGACCATCAGCACTGGATCGTTCTGGTGAGGGCGCCGGTGATCCCAGTGGTCCTGCTGATCATCGGGGCCATCGTCGACTTCACAGTGAAGTCGGGGACCGGTATCCCGCATTTCCGAACGATCGTCACCCTGGTCGCGGTCGCGATCGCATTGTTGTGGTTGATCGTGGTGTGGATCCGCTGGCAGTCGACGTCTTACACGCTGACCGACCAGCGCATCATCATCGAGACGGGCGTGTTTGGCCGGTCGTCAAAGATCATCCCCATCGACCGGGTCCAGGACTGCACGACCAAGCAGACGCTGATCGGCCGAATCTTCGGATTCGGACGGGTCGAGGTCGATGCAGCCGGCGCCCAGGGGGCCGAAGTCTTGAATCCGCTGCCCAACCCGGGGCAGTTTCGCGACCAGGTGTTCGTGCAGTCGGAACGGCGTCGTGGCGGCGCCTCAAGCCCTGCCGCGCCCGCCAACCCCAGCGGCGTCTAGTTTCCCTGAAGAAGACTCTCGCTCTCATCGGCTTCATGGGCTCGGGTAAGACAGTCGTCGGCGGTCTCGTGGCCGAGCGCGCGCACGCGGTGTTTCATGACCTCGACCTCATGATCGAAGACAGGGCCGGCATGGCGATCTCCGACATATTCGCGACGCGTAGCGAGGCCGCATTTCGAAAAATTGAGGCTGAGCTCTTGCCCAAGGCGCTCGAGCCCGAAGCGGTCGTGGCGCTCGGTGGCGGGACGCCAATCGATGACGGCAACTGGAAGGTGATCCGCGAACGAGCGATGACGGTGTACCTGCAGGCGTCCTTCAAGATCATGTGGAATCGCATCGAAGACTTCGGAGATCGGCCGCTCGCCTCGAGCCTCTCTCGCCCCGAGCTCGAAAGGCTGCTCGAGGAACGCCGCCCGCGGTACGAGGAGGCCGACCACACCGTCGATGCCAATCGGCCGCTGGACGTCGTCGCGACGGAGGTGCTGCGACTGTGGTCCGCCTGATCGTCGACGCGGCACGTGGCAGCTACCCGGTGATCATCGGCACGGACGTCCACCGCGAGCTCCGCAACGTCGTCCGGCGACTCGATCCGTCGTCAGCAGTGATCGTGACCGACTCCAACGTGCGGCCCTGGGCGCTCAAGGTGGCCAAGGCCATCAAGCCCTCAGGAGTCAAGCCGTTGATCCATGTCGTGCCGGCCAGCGAACAATCGAAGTCGATGACCGCCCTGCGCGACGTGCTCGCTTTTTTCGAAAGGCAGAACGTTGATCGAGGTGGCCTGGTGATCGCTGTGGGCGGCGGCACGGTTGGCGATCTGGCTGGGTTTGCCGCCTCGATCTGGCTGCGCGGGGTCCGCCTGGTTGCCGTTCCGACCACGCTGCTGGCGATGGTCGACTCCAGCATCGGAGGTAAGACCGGCGTCAACGGGATGCGATCGAAAAACGCGATCGGGACGTTCTGGCCGCCATCGGCCGTGGTCGCCGACATGGCGTGTCTAGAAACGCTTCCACAGGTGAACTACAGGGACGCGTTTGCCGAGGTTGTAAAGTACGGCGTCGCCATGGATCGCGGCATCTTCGAGCTCCTCCAGCAGGAAAGCGCGCGCCTGGTCGAAGGGGATCGCCGGATCCTGGAGAGGGTGGTGTTCCGATGCGTGACCGCCAAGGCGCTGGTGGTGGCGAGGGACGAGCGGGAGCGGGGCCCGCGGGCAATCCTGAACTACGGGCATACCGCCGGGCACGCGCTCGAAGCCGCAACTCGGTTCCGCGTCTCTCACGGGCGTGCGGTTGCGTTCGGAATGCGAGTGGCCGCGAGGATCGCGCTGGCGCTCGAATTGTGCGGGCCGCGCCTGGTCGAGGCGCAGGATGCGCTGCTGACCGAGCTCGGGCTGCCGGACAGAGCGCCGGCCGCCAATCCCGCTCGCGTCCTGGCGGCCATGGCGCATGACAAGAAGGCCCGCCGAGGCAAGGTGGCGTGGGTGATGCCGCGGCGCCTCGGCCACGCGGAGCCAGGGCATGCCGTGCCGGCGGCCGTCGTCCGCAGAGTTGTTCGCAAGGCGCTCGCGTGAAGCGGTTCCTTGTCGTCAACGGTCCCAACCTGAACCTGCTCGGTAAGCGGGAGCCGCACATCTACGGGACGCGATCGCTCGCCGACCTGACGGATCTGGTGCGCGCCAAGGCCACCGAAATGAAGGTCCAGGTCGATTTCTTCCAGGGCAACGGGGATGGGGAGATCATCGACTTCCTGCAAAAGGAAGCTCCCGGATCGGCCGGCATCATCATCAACCCGGGCGCGCTCTCGCATTACTCGCTCGCCCTGCTCGATTGCTTGCAGTCGCTTTCGGTCCCGACGGTCGAGGTGCACATCTCCAACATTCACGCGCGCGAGGAGTTCCGGTCGAAGAGCGTGACGGCCCGCGCCGCTCGAGGCGTGATCACGGGTCTGGGCTTCACGGGCTATCTACTCGCGATGGAGTTCTTGCTTGATCTCGACGAGTGACTTTCGCAACGGAACGATGTTCGAGATGGACGGGCAGCTGCTCGAGGTCGTCAGCGTCGAGCACATCAAGCTGGCGCGCGCGGGCGCCGTCATCAAGGCCAAGCTGCGCAACTTGCTGACCGGGTCGATCTTCGAGCAGAGCTTTCGCAGCGGTGACAAGTACAGGACGGTCCGCATCGACAAGACCGAATCGACCTATCTCTACTCAGACGGCAGCCATCACTACTTCATGGACACGAGGACGTACGACCAGGTCCCCGTGGATGAAGAGCTGCTGGAATCGGTCCTGCCGCTGTTGAAGGAAGGCAGCCCAGCCTACCTGCTCACCTATCAGGGGAAGCTGATCGGGGTCGAGCTGCCGATCAACGTCGAGCTGCGGGTCGTCGAGACGGACCCCGGCTTCAAAGGCGACACGGTTTCCGGCGCCACGAAGCTCGCCAAGCTCGAAACAGGTGCCACGATCCAGGTGCCGCTGTTCATCCAGACCGGCGATCTCATTCGCGTTGACACGCGAACGCAGACGTACATGGAGCGGGCGTAAGCAAGCGGGCCGGCGGCGCGAGGCGGTAGCATCCCCTGAATGGGCAGCAACGGGTCGTTGGGTTCAGTTCGTGTAGCCAACGAAGTCATCGCCAGCATCGCCGCACTCGCAGCGTGTGAGATGGAAGGCGTCTCGGGCATGGACGAGGCCGCGGCCCGTCATATCGGAGACTGGGTCCGCCGCCAGACCGCGCACCGCGGCGTCCGTGTGCAGGTCGAAGCCGATCGCTCGATCCATCTCGACGTCTTCATCACCGTCGAGTCAGAAGCGAAGCTGGCCGACGTAGCGAGCGCGGTCCAGGGCAACGTCGTCGAGGCTACCGAGCGGATGCTCGGGCTCGAGGTCGGCGAGGTGAACGTCTTCGTATCCAGCGTCGCCTTCGCGAACTAGGGCAGAACCGCTTGGGGAAACGGCACCAGGCCAGGGAGCTGGCACTGAAGGTCCTGTTCCAGCTGGAGGCCTCCGACGACGATCCCGAGGAGGTTCTGAGCTACCACGCCGCCGAGGGCGCCGCGACCGCGGACGTCACCGCCTTCGCCGGCCAGCTGGTGCGCGGCGTGCTCGCCAACCGCGACAAGCTCGACGCCATCCTGAGCGAAGCCTCGGACAACTGGAAGCTCGAGCAGATGGCCAAGGTCGACCGGATCGTGCTGCGGATCGCGGTGTACGAGATCACGATCGACCGCCGCGTGCCCACCAAAGCTGCCATCAACGAATCGATCGAGCTCGCCAAGACGTTTTCAGGCGATGAGGCGGGTCGGTTCGTGAACGGCATCCTGGGCCGCGTCGCCGCGACCGTGACTTGAGCGACAAGCCCGAGCCAACTTTCGAAGAGCTGCTGGCGAGCCTCGAGCAAACCATCTCGCGCCTGGCTGACGGCACGGCCCCGCTGGACGAGCTGGTGGCTGCCCATGAACGTGCGCGGCGGCTTCTGGCCGATGCCGAGACACGGCTTGCGACGTTGAAGACGCGGGCCGACGCCCTCTCCGCACAATTGCGGAGTTGAGATATCTCCTCGCCCCAATCGTTGCCTGGACGATCTGCCAGGTCGCCAAGGTCACGCTGACATCGATTCGGCAGCACAGGTTGAACCTGCGCGTCCTCGCTGAGACCGGCGGGATGCCGAGCAGCCACAGCGCCATCGTCGCCGGCCTGGCGACCGCGGTCGGTAAATATTCCCACCTCGATTCCCCTGAGTTCGCGATCGCCCTTATCTTCTCGTTCGTGGTCATGTACGACGCCGCCGGCCTGCGCCGCGCCGCTGGGCGACAGGCCGCGATCCTGAACCGGCTGGTCGAAGACCTCGTGCACATGCGCGGCGTGCAGGAGCCGATGCTTCGCGAGCTGCTCGGCCACACGCCGGTAGAGGTGCTCGTGGGCGCCGTCATCGGCGTCGCGGTCGGGCTAATCCTTTAAATGCCGAGGCTTGATGTTCTGATCACGAAAAGCGGTCTCGCCGAGTCGCGCGAGCGCGCCCAGGCGCTGATCCTGGCGGGGAAGGTGCGCGTGGCGGGCGAGACGATCCGAAAGCCCGACCGATCGGTGAACGAAGATGCCGAAATCTCGGTCGAGTCCACCCCCGAGTATGCCAGCCGGGGCGCCCTCAAGCTCGCACCCGCGCTCGACGATTTCAAGGTCGATCCATCCGGCCGCATATGCGCCGACGTCGGCGCCTCGACGGGCGGATTCACCGACGTGCTGCTCCGCCGGGGCGCCTCGCGTGTGTACGCGATCGACGTCGGCCGCGGCCTTCTGCACTGGCGGCTCCGCCAGGACCCGCGCGTCGTCGTGATCGAACGGCTGAATGCGAGAGATCTCGAATCGTTTCCGGAACCGATGTCGCTGATCGTCATCGACGTCTCTTTCATCGGCCTCGAGAAGGTGCTGCCCGCCCTTCGTGTGGCGGCGCCGCAAGCGGAGGTCGTCGCCTTGTTCAAGCCCCAGTTCCAGGTTGGTCGAAGTGAGGTGGGAAAGGGAGGGATCGTTCGCGATGCACAGGCCATCGAAGCCTCGGTGAAGCGCTTTCGCGAGTGGTGCTCCGAAAACGGATACGAGGTGCTGGGCGAATCGCCGGCCGCGGTCACCGGCGCCGAAGGCAACCAGGAAATCTTCCTTCACCTGATGCCGCGTTGAGCGTCTGCATCCTTCATGGTCCGGGCGCCGAGCAGTCCGTCATCGAACGCACCTTCAAGGCGGTCGCCGCTCACGACGTCGAGGCGTGGGAGGCAGACCGGGATGGGCCGCTGAATGCGATCACGAGCCGGCTCAAGGGCACAACCCTCATCGTCACGCTTGGAGGCGATGGCACGTTCCTGGCGGGCGGCCGGCTGGCGGCGCCGCGAAGCATCAACGTGCTCGGCGTGAACCTCGGCCGTCTCGGGTTCCTGACCGAGATCGAAGCCGACGATGTGGAAGACGGCCTCGATCGATTTTTCAAGGGCGAGTTCCGCGTCGAGGAGCGCAACGTCCTGCAGGCCACGTTGACAAGGGACGGCAAGAGCATCGCGCGGGCAATCGGCCTGAACGAGGCGGTCATCAACCGCACCGGCGAGGCGCGGATGCTCAGGGTAGAGATCGACGTCGGCGGCCAGGCCGTGGGCGTGATCGACGCCGACGGCGTGATGGTCGCCACGGCGACCGGGTCGACGGCCTATGCCCTCGCCAGCGGAGGCCCCATCCTCGAGCCGACGCTTCGCGACCTGGTGCTCGTGCCGCTGAATCCGTTTGCACTGACGGTGCGACCGATCGTGTTCCCGCCGGGACAGGACATCAAGCTGGCGGTGTCGCGTGGGCCCGCCGACCTGCGCATCGACGGCGGCCGGCGTGGTCGCGCGGTGCAGGCAGGCGACGTCCTGCGCTGCGGTTCGCTGGCGCGGCGTTTGAAGGTGGTGCGGTTCAGCCCGCCTGAGAGCTTCTACCAGCGCCTGGCCGACAAGCTTGGCTGGGGCCGGCCCCTGGTCCCACTCAAGTAAAGATGCTGAAAGAGCTGAAGGTCCGCGACCTCGCGCTGGTGGCCGAGTCGCGGGTCCGCTTTGGGCCCGGCCTCAACCTCCTCACCGGGGAGACGGGGAGCGGCAAGTCGCTCATCGTCGACGCCCTCGGGCTGACGCTGGGTGCGCGAGGTGGCGCCGACCAGGTCAGGCACGGCGCGCAGCGCGCCACGGTCGAAGGTGTGTTCGAGTCAGGGGGATCAGCGCTGGTGCTGGAGCGAGAGCTTGGCAAG
>Ga0207646_10003303_pt1 | contig 18350 bp, 14 predicted proteins | sample KBSK5502metaG_FD_184343 | JGI IMG/M metagenome (GOLD analysis project Ga0207646, IMG submission 184343) | Corn, switchgrass and miscanthus rhizosphere microbial communities from Kellogg Biological Station, Michigan, USA - KBS K5-50-2 metaG... | ecosystem: Host-associated > Plants > Roots >...
CAGGACACCGTTCTCCGCGAACCCGCGGACCGTGACGTTGAGCAGCAGGAACTGATCGCTGCCGGGGTCCACGCTGATGCCGTTATCCTCTCCCCCTGGATTTTCGATCACCACGCCGCGCCCATCCGGGCGCCGTTGGCCGACGAGCGCGAGACCGGGGACCGAAATGTGAATCGCCTCCGCGTACGTCCCCGGCTCGATCCGGATCACCGTGCCGGGACCCGCGGCTTCCACCGCCGCCTGGATCGACCCGCCCTCGTGCACCACGACGTCCGGCCGTCCGATCCGCTCGGCCGAAGGCACGGGTGGCGCTGCGGTCCGGCCCGGCGCATCGCAGGCGGCAACGGCAACCAGCACCATCAACGGCGCAAACCGTTTCATACGGTCCTCCTCGATAGCCACGGGGGAAAGACTTCCCCCTTCCGGTCAAGGACCGGTCAAGCGGACCGGTCTGCCATCTCGAGCATCCGCTGCCGCTGGCCCTGCGTCACCATGTCGCGATCGATCACCTCCCGCACGATCCGCGCGACGAAGGCGTAGCCGCGGGGCTCGGCCGTCAGCCAACCCTGCCACTCGAGCTCGTCCAACGCCTGCGCCAACCCGTCTCCGCCGACGCCCGCCGCCCGCCCGAGCGTGGCCCCGGCGACCCGGCCCCCCAGCACCGCCGTCGCCGCCAGCACCCGCTGCGCCTCGGCCGACAGGCGACGGAAGTTGATCCGGATCGCCGCGACGACGTTGTCGGGAAGGTCGCCCGGTAAGGTCTGCTCGAACGTCTCCGTGGGCTTGGGCCACGGCTGCTGCGCATCATGCGGCTCGAAGCCGGCTGCCACGGCGTGCAGCAACGCGACCACGAGGAGCGGAATGCCCGCGGAGTCCGCCAGGACCCGTCGGGTGAGGCGGTCCAGTTGCTCTTCTCCGTACGAAGGGAGCGCCCAGCGCCCGAGCTCGCGCACCTCGTCGGTTCCGAATCCTCCGAGCTGTACCGCGGTGCCGGCGAGCTCGCGGCCGATGCGGGCGCGCACTTCGTCCAGCTCGGGGTCGGTGGGGTGCGGCGCTACGGTGAAGAGGAATGCGACGGGCGCGCCCACGAGGTCACGGATGACCGCGCCAAGCGCGAGCAGCGACTCCCGGTCGAGCCAGTGTGCGTCATCCACGAACACAACCACCGGCCGCTCGTCGGCCACAGCCTGCAGCACTTCGGCGAGGGCGCGCCCGAGCGCGCCGGGCGGCGCCGTCCCCCGCAGCCGGGCGAGCGCGTCCGGCGGAGCCCCGGCGACTCCCGGGGCATCGAGCAATCCGCCGCGCGCGATCCCAAATACGCCGCTCCATGCGTCCCTGCGGTCGGCGGCCACCGCGCGAACTGCGGCGACCACCGCGCCGTCGAGCCGGGCCCGGGCCGCGAGCTCTTCGGCGAGCCGGGTCTTCCCGGCGCCGGCGTCGCCCTCGATGACGGCGACGGTTGCCCGCCGTTTGGCGCGGCACGCGGTCCACGCGCCCGTCAGCCGCTCGAGCTCGAGGGCGCGCCCCACCAGCGGGGCGCGACGCGAACCTGACCTGCGCGCGTCCGCGTCGCCCACCGCCTGCGGGAGGCGCCAGGTTTTCTCCAGCCGCACGCGCTCGGCGAGCGCGCGGGTCTCGGCGTCCGGCTCCGCGCCGAGGTCGCGCTTCAGTCGCGACGCGAACCCCTTGAACAGGGCCAGCGCCCCGGCCCGGTCTCCAGCGAGCGCGAGCGCCCGCAGCGCGCTCCGGACCGCGGTTTCAGGCCGCCAATCGAGCTCTCGCGCGCGCTGCGCCATCTCGTGCGCCGCCGCCACATCGCCGGCCGCGAGCAGCTGCTCGGCGCGGTGTACCAGCACGTCCACGGAGCGGCGGCACCAGTGCTGGCGCTCCGCGGCCAGCCAATTGTCGAACTCCGACGCCCCTCGAACGCTGAATCCTTCAAGGAAGTCCCCATTGATCAGCGCGGCCGCGCCGGCGTAGTCGCTCGCCGCCGCCAGCGTCTCCAGTAGGTCGGTGTCGAGCTCCACTGTGCCGGGTCCGATCCGCACCTGCGCCGTGTCGGACTCGAAGCCGTCGTCGCCCGCACAGCGGCGCAGCACGTGCACGGCTTCGTTCAGGGAGTGGCGCGCCTTCTCCTCTGGCTTCTCGCCCCACAACAGGCCGATGAGGTGTTCGCGCGTTCGCACGCGTTTGGGTGACCGAGCCAGATAGATCAGGAGCGCGAGGTTCTTCCTCCACAGGAGTTTGGCCGGCGCGGCCGCCCCGTTCACGGTCACGTCCGCTGGGCCGAGGGCGCGGACGACGATCACGGGGCTCCCCGGCAGCCGAGGCTCGAGAGCCGTCGGACAGCACTGTCGGCGCGAGCCCTGTATGGTGGGTCACCACCAGACCAGAGACGAACAACGGTCCCGTAGGCGCGGCAAGCCTCCCGCCGCTGCCCCGTCCGCACCAGCAGCTCTCCAAGGCGCCACTGGGCGAACGCGGCAAATGCCCAGTCAACCTCAGCGGGCTGGGGATCCCGAGTCGGGTAGCCGTGCAAATCGGAGTTCTCAGGCCAGATGAGCTCGGCCATCGCGCCTAGCGGGTACTTCCCTCGCTCTATCCAAGACGCACGCCTCAGATGCAGCACGGTTGGCAAGAATGGATCGCGGGCATCCTGACCCGGAATCCCAGTCAGGGCGCGGGTAGCGGCGAGGGCCGAATCGACCGCCCCTCGGGCAGCCGCGGCCTCCGCCCGCAGCAGCGTGGCCAGGGGCTCCGGCGACACCTTAAGAGACCCGGCACCACGTGGGGGGTCGTGGTGCCTCTCCGCCCACTCCAACGTCGCGAGCATCCAACCAGCACGCCCCTGCCAGTCCGATCGCCCAATGGCAGCGTCGGCGGCCCCTTCGAGGGCCGGACGCGCCTCGGCCCAGCGGGTAGCCGCCGCTGCGGAATCGACGTCGGCTAGCACCAGGGTCGCAGCCAGCTCATCGACGAAAATCTCCAGGTCTGGGAAACGGTAGGCCAGCTCGTGTGCGAGCGCCAAGGCAGTATCGGGCCGCCCCATTCCGACGAGCGCGAGGACCCGCGCCAGACCGGCGGAGCGCACGAATCCCGGTTCGGGCAACAGCTGTTCCGCGAACGCCAGCTCTCCGTGCGGGGCCCCGAACGCGGCAAGGTAGCGCGCGCCGGCGTCGAGATCCTTGATTCCTGCCGCGCGCGCCGTGCGCACCAGCTCGCGTGTGCGCCGCTCCGCGTCGGGCCTGGGCAAAAACCGCCACGCGTAGGCCAGCTCTACGATGGCCAGGGTTGCAAAGGAGGGATCTGTCGGATCGACGTGCGGTGCTACCTGGGCAAGGACCGCGGCCGCGTTCGTCGAGTCGCCCTCAGCGACGCTGAGCCATGCGACGTGCTCCAACGCCGGGACGAACCCGGGGTGAATTTTCAGCACGTCCTGAAACGATTGCATCGCCTCGCGCCGCGAGCGGCCGACGAGCGGTCCCCTATGCAACCGCTCGTCGGCATACCTGAATTGGCCGAAGAGAAAGTCCTTCGAACGCTTGGTCAAGGCGTCCAGCGAGTCAAGACGGGCCGTAAGGGGCAGCCCCTGAGCCCGAATCAGTTTCTGGTAGTAGTCCGGAAACTCGTTGAGGTGCGCGAGGTAGCGGGCGCTGTCCCTCGGATCGTCCTCGAGGTCGAACCAGCGACCGACCTCCGCGTGCCGCCAATAACACAGCCAACAGGTCGAGTCGAGCGCCGCCGCCTCGGCGTAGGCCGCTCGAGCCTCCCCCCAGCGTCCTCGCGCGAAGGCGCCCTCCGCCCGCTGGAAGGCTTTCCGCCCCAGTGCGTTCTTGGGAAGGACGCCCCGAGGTAGCGACCGGTCGAGAGAGCCTGTCGACCCCAGCTGCGCCCCGAATACCCGATCGGCCAGGCTCTCTGCCAGGAAGCGCCACTCGGCCCGTAGCCCGACGATCTCGATCGTGTCGACGCCCGGACCTCGCAGCCGGATCCGCAAGCGGCCCGCATCGTTCGCCGTCTCCACGTCGATGTGGGAGCCGCTGGGCAACCAGCGACCGAGTCCCGAGACACAGTGCGCGGAGAGCTCGGGGTAACGATCCAAGCTCTGCGCCAGAGCGCAGGCGACGGAATCCGCACGCGCCGCCGCTGGGTCCGCCGCCGATACGGCGGCTGCGACGCGAAAGCGAAGAGTAGAGGGAGCGGGCATGCTCGAGCGAATCCACAGCCCCAGGAGCGTGCCCCCGATCGCGATGCCGATGGCGTTCCGCTGGTATGGCCAGACGCGCGTATGCCACAGGCGGTGTCGAAACGACGCCGCATCGGGCCAGCGGTTTTTGGGGACCAGCTCGAGGGCGCGCCGCAGCACGCGCGCCACGAGGAACGGCACTCCGGCCCAGTCGCCTCCCTTTGGAGCAGTCTTGGCCCAACGGCGGCCCGTAAAGGCCTCGTAGATGACCATGCCGGCGGAGTAGAGATCGGAGAGCGCGTCCGCGACGCCGACGAACTGCTCCGGCGCCATGTATGCAGCCGTCCCCTGCAGGATCGACAAATCGGACTTCTGTTCCTCGGTGAGGCGACGAGCGATACCGAAGTCCGTCAAGACGCCCCGCTCCCCATCGAAGAAGACGTTGGCGGGTTTCACGTCGCGGTGGATTACGCCGTGCTGATGAGCGACCTCGAGCGCTTCCAGTAGATCGCGCCCGAGTTTGCGCGCGCCGTCGACAGACAGGGGGCCGGACTTCTCCAGCAGGCTCTGGACGGTGTCGCCTGCCAGGAAGTCCATCACGTAGAAAGTCAGGCCCTGACTCTCGTCCACGTCGTGGACGGGAACGATGTTGGCATGGCGCAGGCGGCGGAGGGTCCGAGCCTCTTCGACAAACTGTTTCTCGGCCTCGACTGTCCACAAGCCGGGCCGTAGGACCTTGACGGCAACGAAACCGTCGAGCCGGACGTCGCGCGCGAGGACGACGATGCCCATGCCGCCGCTCCCCAGCTCGCGCAGCGCCTCGTAGCCCCTCGACGCCAGAGCGGCACGCACCCGCTCGAAGAAGGCGGACATGAATCGCCCGCAGAACATCCCGGCCGCCGCTCCGAAAGTCAAACGGCCCCGGGGGTACCGGGGCCGTTTCACGGCGGCACGATCGTCGCGAGTTACTGTACCGTGATCGCGAGGTGCATGCCTAACGCGACGTGCGGCAGACAGTAACCCTTGTAGACCCCGGCCGACGCGCCCGCAAACGAAACGTCGTACTTCTCATTCGGCTGCGTCAGGAACGGTCCCATGAGGTCGCCCATCGCGTTCGGCATCCCCTTCTTCAGGGCGTCTGCGCCGCCCTTCGGGACCGAATCACCGTAGAATGCGATGTTGTGCGGACCGCCTGAGACATTGATGAACCGTACGATCGTGCCGGTCTTGATCGTGAGCTTGTTGGGCTCGAACGCGGCTACGCTCGTACCGTTGCCGGTCATCTTTACTTCGACCACCGCACCCGCAGGCTCGGCAGCGGGCGTAACAGCCGACTCGCTGGCCGGCGCGGGTGTGGCAGCTTCGGCCTGGGACGCCGCCGATTTCTTGTCGCCGCCGCAGGCGACGACCGCGAATGCGACGAGCGTGGTGAACAGGGTGAACCGCATTGCAGACTCCTCCGGGACGAAAATGACAAGACAGCGCTTGTGAACGCGTTCACAATATATCCGCAGGCTCTCAAAACGGGAGCCCTCCAAGCACTGGACCGTTGCGTTTTCGCACCACCCCGACGACACTGATGCGCATGTCAGAGCCGTCCGTACCGCTCATCCCCGCGGCCGATCTGGCGCGTCGTCTCGATCAGGGCGAACGCGTGCAGCTGCTCGACATCCGCTCGGCGGAGCGGGTCGCCCAAGGACGTATTACCCTCGGCGCCACGCTCGACTTCCGCGCCCTCGCGGCATCGCAATTGTACCAGCTCGCCACGCTCGAGCCACTGCGGCTCGACCCTGCGGCCCCAGTCGCGGTGGTCTGCGGGCACGGCAACTCGAGCACGCAGGCCACCCGCTTCCTGCGCGACCGGGGATTCGAAGCCTACTCCGTGACCGGCGGGATGGCGGCGTGGGAAACGGTCTACCTGCCGCGGCGCCTGTCTCCGACCCCCGCCATCGAGCACGTGATCCAGGTCGACCGGGTGGGCAAAGGGGCACTGTCCTATGTGCTCGTGAGCGACGGCGACGCCGTCGTCGTGGATCCGGGCCGGCATCTGCAACCGTACGAGGCGCTGCTCGAGCACCTCGGGGCTACGGCCGCGGCGGTCATCGACACACACATGCACGCCGACTACTTGAGTGGTGCCCGCGCCGCCGCCGCCCGCTGGCAGGTCCCATACTTCGTGCACCCTGACGACGCACGCTCGCCGTACGACGGCACCGCGGGCCGATTCGCCCACCAGCCGCTCGCCGAGGGCGACACAATCGCGTTCGGGCGCGCGACGCTCGTCGCCGCTCACGTCCCGGGACACACGCTGGGCAGCACGGCGCTCGTCGCCGACGAGGCAGTGGTGTTGACGGGCGACTTTCTGTTCGTGCAATCGGTGGGGCGCCCCGATCTCGGAGGCCAGCGCGACGCCTGGACGGCGCGGCTGTGGGACAGCCTCCAGCGGGTTCGGCGCGAGTGGCCGGGCGACCTGCTCGTTCTACCGGCGCACTATGCGAGCGAAACCGAGCGGCGCGCGGACCGGTGCGTGGCCGCACGGTTCGACGTGATCGCGGCGACCAACCAGGCGGCCGTCATCCAGGACCCGCGCGCCTTCCTCGCCTGGGTGACCGCGCATACCACTACGCCGCCCGAAGCGTATCGCACGATCAAGCTTGCGAATCTGGGACTCGTGGACGTCGCCGACGCCGACGCGGAGATGTTGGAGTTCGGGCCGAACCTGTGCGCGGTGGGATAGACTAAAGGGCGCCTGTTATTCCACCGGTGCTTGCAGTACCACGTATACCCAGTCTGTCCCGCCCAGCGTATGCATGCCATAGGGCACGCCCGCCGGAATGTGCACGAGATCGTTCGCCGACACTTCGATCCGATCCCCGTCCAGCACCATCACCCCGCGGCCTGCGATGGTGAAGATCAGCAGCCCGGTGTCGTCCTCCGCCGAGATGGCCACGGCGGCTCCCGGCTCCATGACCGTGTGCTCGAAGCTCAGGCCGTGCAACATGCCCGGGAGGTTGAGAACGGTTTGACGACGCAGCTGGTCTGCGGTGCTGGGCAACTTCGCGAGGCGGCGATACGTGTAGCGCGGCACGATTCCCCATCCTGTAGGGCGCGGCAGCCTTACGCGGAGGGCGCTGCGGCGCCCCAAAAATGGGCGCGCCGGGCCGCGTGTGCAAGGCATTGGGCGCCAAGCGTCTCTTCTGGCGTCTCTCACAGGAACCGTTGCCATGTTGCCCGCACTTCGCGTCTTCGGACTCGTCTGCGCCGTCGTCCTGCCGCTCGCACCTGTGGCGGCTCAGGGCTGGATCGAGCCGATCCGGCCGTTCCCCGCCCCCACCGCCCCGCGCAGGGGGATCGAAAAGGTGCGCAGCGCGGTCCAGGTCGCCGTGGTCGGACGCGTGGCGCGCGTCACGGTGGAAGAGTGGTTCCGGAACACGGGCGCGCTGCTCGACGAGGGCAATTACCTCTACCCGCTGCCGGGTGAAGCAGTATTCAGCGATTTCTCCCTCTGGCAGGGCGACCAAGAGCTCAAGGGCGAGCCGATGGATGCGGCGCAGGCGCGCGCGATCTACGAGGAGATCGTGCGCCGCAAGCGCGATCCCGCCCTGATCGAGCTCGCGGGACACGGACTGCTGCGGGCGCGGGTCTTTCCCATCGGCCCGGGCGAGACGCGCAAGATCACGCTGCGCTACACGCAGATGCTCGATCGCGTGGGCGACGCGTGGCGCTTTCGATATACCGCCGGAAGCGGGGCCGGCGCGGCGGCGTCCGCGAGCTTCCGGATGCAGGTGGACAGCGCCGCCCGGTTCGGCGATCCCTACTCGCCGACGCATCGACTGAGCACGAGCCGCAGCGACAACCGCATCGAGCTCACGCTCGCCGATACCACGCCGCGTGGCGACCTCGAGCTGTTCCTGCCGCTCGCCCGCAGCCTGGTGGGCATGTCGCTCGTCACGAGCCAGCCAGTTGGGGAGGACGGGTTCTTTATGCTGCTCCTCGCCCCAGGCCGCGCCGAGACTCCATCGGTGCGGCGCGACCTGGTCGCCGTGCTCGACGTTTCGGGCTCGATGTCGGGGGACAAGCTCGATCAAGCGAAGACAGCGCTGGCGCAGCTGCTCGGCACCCTTCGGTCGGGGGACCGGTTCCGGGTGGTCACCTTTGGCAGCGGCGTGCGCCGCTACGCCGCCGGATGGACCGAGGTGGCGGGTGACAACGTGCGGACCGCTCAGGAATGGGTCCGCCGCCTCGACACCGACGGCGGCACCAACATCGCAGGCGCACTCGCCGAAGCGTTCGCCGAACCGCCGACCGGGGGCGGGCTGGGCGTGGTCGTGTTCCTGACGGACGGGATGGCGACGGTGGGCGAGACGAACCCCGAGCGCATCGCCGACCAAGCCGAGCGTGGCCGCGGGCCATTCCGCGTCTTTGCGTTCGGGATCGGGTATGACGTCAACACGTACCTGCTCGACCGGCTGACCGAGCGGGCCCGGGGGGCCACGGCGTACATCCGGCCAGGCGGCGATATCGAGCAGACGGTGGCCTCGCTCGCGTCCAAGATTGCGTCCCCGGTCCTGACGGATCTGGCATTGCGGGCGGACGGGGTCGAGTTATTCGACCTCCAGCCGCAGAGTCTCCCGGATCTGTTCGGGGGTGACGAGCTGGTGGTATTCGGGCGCTATCGGGGAGAAGGAAGAGGGGAGAGGTCCGTGACGGTGATCGGGCGACGGGGGGGGCATGAAGAGCGCTTCTCGACGGCCGCGCGGTTCGGCAGCGAGCAGCCGGGCGCCGACTACGTTCAACAACTGTGGGCCGCGCGTAAGGCAGGGGCGCTCTCGAGCGACATCCGCCTCCACGGGCCGAATCCGGAGATCGTGAGCGAGCTGAAGCGGCTCGCCTTACGCTACGGCATTCTGACGGAGTACACGTCCTATCTCGTGCAGGAGCCGAACGTCGTGGCGCGGCCGATGCCGTTGCAAGCGCCGGCGCCAGCAGCCCAGGCCGGCGAGGGCGCGGTGCAACGTTCCGAAGCAGCTCGCAAGCTCGCCGGTTCGGTGAGTCTCGACGCGATCGTCGTGACGGCGAGCGGCGAGTCGGTCAACGCACGGACTCGGGGAGATGCGACCCGGCGCCTCGGCGGCCGAATGTTCGTTCTGCGCGACAGCGTCTGGACGGACATCGCGCACGGCGACTCGCTGCCCGTGGTGAACGTTGCGGCGTTCAGCGACGCTTACTTCGCGCTGCTCCGGGGCCTGCCGGAGCTGGCGCAAGCCGCCACGCTCGAGCCCGCGGTCCTGGTGGCCGGAGGCCGTGTGAGCATCAAGATTGGCGCGAGCGGCAAAACCGATTGGGCATCAGGCGAGCTCGCGAAACTCGTGAGCGACTTCAGGTCATGACACGAATGCCGACCACATAGTTCTGTGCCTCAGGATCTGGCAGAAGTGTACCGCAGCACCTACCGCGCGCTCGTGCGGTTCTTGTACCGCAAGGTATGGAACGCCGAGCGCGCGGAGGACCTGGCGCAGGAGGCCTTTGCCCGGGCCTTGATACACAAACCCGACAATGCGAGGGGGTGGCTGTTCATCGTGGCGGCGAACATGGCGCGGGACGATGCGCGGCGGGCGGCGCGGGAGCGGCGGCATCTCACATTGCTCACGGCCGAGCCGCAGGAGAGCGCGTCCGCCACCGACGAGGCGTTGGAGGTCGAAAGCGATCGAGCGCGCGTCCAGGCCGCGCTCGACGAGCTCTCGCCGCGCGACCGGGAGGTGCTGCTGTTATGGGATTCGGGACTATCGTACGAGGAGATTGCCACGCAGACGGGACTGGCACGCGGCGCGATCGGGACGACGCTGTCGCGGGCGCGCCGGCGGTTGGTGCAAGCCTACGAGGCGGGAAAGGCAGGTGAGCATGTCGCACGTGGATGACGGCACACTGCACGCCTATCTCGACGGCGAGCTGTCGCCGGCGGAGGCGCGGGGCATCGACGCGCACCTCGCCCAGTGTCCCGCCTGCCGCGGGCGGTTCGACGAAGAGCGCGCGCTGATTACCCGCGCCGGGGAGCTGCTGGCGCTGGCCGCACCACCGGACCGCGAGCTGCCGCCGTTTCGAGCCGGTGACGTGAGGCCGCTCAAGCGGCTGTGGTGGCAGGTACGGTTGCCGCTCGCGTGGGCGGCGACGGTCCTGCTGGCGCTCGGGATCGGGACCTACGTCGGCTCGGGGTCCCGGGCGTTGATGGAACGCCCCGTTGCGGGACCGCAGGGGTACCAATCGCGCGATTCCGCCGAGACCGACACGCCCGCGCGCCTAACGCGCGAACGGTCCTCTGCCGAGCCGCGCGTCGCGAAACGCGCCGCAGGTCCTCCGGCCACGCCCGCCCCCGCAGCTCGCGAGGAGGTGGACCGCGTCGCGCCGGCGCGCAAAGCGACCGCCGCCATCCCGCGCGACACGGCGCTGAGCGCTCCCACCCCGGCCCCTGCGCCGCAGGCGGGTATCGCGATTTTCGTGGATGGCCAGTCTGTGCCGAAGGGATCTCCCATCAGCGTCGACAGCGCGCGTGCGCTACTCGGAGCTGATCCCCTCGCGGTCCCCGGTGCACCGATCCGCACGATCTACCGCGCACGCGAAATCGGCTACTCGGCAGTCCTGATCGTCGAACAGGCGCTCGATTCGAACACGGTGATCGAGCTCCTGGAACGGCGGGCGGCGCCGCTGAATCTGGACGCGGTGGTCGTGACCGCGGCCGGCGAGACGCGCGCCCCAGACTCAGTGGCGCGATTGAAAGAGGAACGGCGGAAAGCGGAGCCGCGGGCCGACGCTCCAGCTGCGCGGTTGAACGCTCGGGTCGCGCCCCTCGACGCGCCGCGCCCACCGCTGCGCCGCGTCGGCAACCTGGAAATCCACATCTCGGGCCCGTTGCCGGCCGATTCCCTGCGGAAGCTGCTGCAGCTCGTTCAGCCGGTGAAGCCCTAGCTACGGCTGTACCGTGATGGTGCCGTGCATGCCGGTCGGCGGAGTGCCGTTCGCGCCGTGATTCTTGCAATAGAAGTTGTACGTGCCGGCCGTCATGAACTGGTGGGAGACCGTCCCCGCCGCGAGGGCCAGGTCATAAGTGTCCGCCGACCCGGTCGCGCTCGTGACTGTGTGAGCGCCGCCACCCCCGTTCTCCCATGTCACCGTAGTCCCCGCCGCCACTGTCAGAGTCGCAGGGCTGAACTGCAGACTCGCGGTCGTACAAATCTTCGTCGAGGTCGGCGTGCACCCGCCGCCCCCGCCGCCACCTCCCCCGTACGGGGACGTCGAACCGCCACATGCGGCGAGCAGCAGGGCTCCCGCTGCCCCTAGTGCCAGAGTGATTACGCTCGACCGCATGGAACCTCCGGGGTGGTGCGTGGGACGGCGACCGGCTGTATGACCGGTGTTTACTACACTTAGAAGCACCCGAGGGGTGGCCCCAGGAACTGTCAGAGAATGATGAAGCGCCTCAGATCGAGCGCTAGTGGCGCTCGCGCTCCAGCGTGTCGGCCGCGAGCCGAGGTGAGAGCATCGGGTAGCGGGCCCCGAACCAGCCGAAGGAAAGCAGGAACAGCCCACCGAACAGCAGGGTGACGCCGATCTCGGGGAGACCGATCGCCGGTCCGGCGCCGCCGTTGATCGAGGGAACGATCTCGAGATAGCGCTCGAGCCAGATGCCGGTGAGGCTCACGAGGGCGAGCGTCACGAGCGCCGGTGGATACTTCTTTGGCCTGACGCCGAGCAGGCCGATGAACGGCACGACGAACACCAGCAGGAACACCGCCACACCGATCGGCTTCCACGGGCCGAACAGCCGGTAGAAGATGAAGAACGTCTCCTCGGGCAGGTTGCCGTACCAGATCACCAGGAACTGCGACCACATGAGATAGGCCCAAAACACGCTGAAGCCGAAGCACAGCTTGGCCAGATCGTGCTGCTGCTTGGCGGAGAACAGTCCGTCGAGTCCCATCCGCCGCCGCACCGCGAGCACCAGGACCGCGAGCGCCATCAGCGCGGCGAGGAAGCTCCCCATGAAGTAGAACGCCCCGTACAGGTTGCTCACCCACTTGTGGGCGAGCGACATGACGAGCTCGAACGCCAGCAAGCTGTACCCGAAGGCGTAACCGACCACGAGCAACGCGGCCTCGCGCATGATCGCCTCCCGGCCTTCGAGCCGGTCGGCGGGCCGCCCGTCGGCGAGCTCGCGGATGTCCGGCGCCAGGTCGTGCCGCACGAAGCGCCACGACAGCCAGGCGAGGAGCAGGTAGATCAGGCCGTTGCGCACGAAGAAGAACTTCGCCGTGAGCCACGCGCCCAGGTCGGGACGCGGCTCGCTTAGCCAGCTGAAGATGTGCGCCCGGCCCACGATCAGCCCGAGATACAGCACCACTGAGACCCACAGGAACGCGGCCGCGGCTTCGGCGAGCCGGATGACCAGCCCCGACCAGTGTCCCTTGGCGAGCTTCTGAGTCGCGGCGAAGACCACCAGCGCCTGCGCCAGCCCGGTCCAGAACATGAAGTTGACGTGCCAGGCCTGCCACGCGCGCGGCGCTCCGCCCGCCGCGAGTACCCACAGGAACGCGGCCCCTCCGGCCACGGCCAGGAGCGCCCCCCACAGGGTGAACGCGCGCGCCGGGAACTGGCTCGCCTTCTGGACCAGCTCCGACCGCGGGACGGCCGCGACCGCGCTCATCGTCTCCCCCGCGAGCTCACCGCCCCGGCCTGCAGCGTGCGCACGTAATTCACGACGTCCCAGCGGTCGGTGCCACGGACCTTGTCTCCGTAGATGGGCATGAGCCCCCGGCCCATCACCTGGCCGCTGACGATCACTGCATAGAGGTAGCCGTCGGTGCGCCGGGCGATCGTGTCGTTCACGAGGGAGCGCACCCCGAAGAAGGGCCCCCCCGCCGCTGACGAGATCGGGCCGTCTCCCCGGCCCGTCGGGCCGTGGCAGACGAGACAATACGTTTCGTAAACGAACCGCCCGCGGTTGATCGACTCCGACGTGCGGGTTCGCGGATTCGCGAGCCGGTCGGCCGTCTGCAAGCTCATGAGGGGCTCCCCACCGGTCACCGGCACGGTGCCCGGGACGGGTGGGATGGGCCGCGCGTACGGCTTGATGCTGCGCTGATGCCGCATGGTCGAGAACCAGCCGACGCGGTGCACCACGTCGTCCGGATTGCAGGCGAGGGCGGCGAGAGTGGTAAGGGCGGCAAGCGCGGCACCCGGTCTACGCACGGCGCACCTCCTCCGCGCCAGCGCCGCGGAGCAGCGATTCGACCTCCGCTGCCCGCGCCGGCTCGGCGGGGACGAAGATGCCGAACTTGTCGTTTGTGAAGCGCGGATCGTAGGCGACCGTCCCCAGCCGCCGTGCCGCGAACAGCGCGTTGAACGCGATACCAAGAATCGTCGACAGCGCGCCGAACAGGATCGTCATTTCGAACATGATGACGACGTACGGCGGGATGGAGCCAATCGGTTTGCCGCCCACCACGAGCGGCCAATCGTACGACATGTAAAGCGTGAGCCAGGCGCCGATCGCGCAACCCGCTATCCCGCCGATCAGCGTGAACATCCGAACGGGGCTCACCGCCTGCTCCAGCGCGTTCTCGATCTCGTGCCGGGGAATCGGCGAGTACACGGTGAAGTCGGTATGCCCCCCCCGCCGCAGCTGGCCGATCGCGTCGACCGTCGCGTCGACGTGACCGAACACGGCCAGTACACCGGGCGTGGGCGGCGGATGGAAGATCGCGGTCAACGGGTTCGCGAGCTTCACGACGCCCTCGCCTTTCCGCGCTGCGGTGCGGGCAGCACCTCTTTCACCTCCGAGATCGACACCGCCGGGAAGTTCTTCACGAACAAGAGGAACCACATGAAGAACCAGCCGAAGCTCCCCGCCATGATGCCCCAGTCGGCCCACGTCGGGTTATAGGTCGCGTTGGCGAACCGCTCGAACGGCTCGCCGGCGAGCGACTCGACGATGATCACGAAGCGCTCGAACCACATCCCGACGTTCACGAAAATCGAGATCACGAACAGGGCCTGGATGCTGGTCCGGATGTTCTTGCGCCACAACAGCAGGGGCAGGAACGCGTTGCAGATGATCATCGTCCAGCTCGCCCACCAGAAGGGGCCGAACGCCCGGTACCAGAAGGCGGCCCGCTCGGCGGCGTGACCGCCGAACCACGCCGTGAAATACTCCACGCAGTAGGCGTAGCCCACGATCATTCCGGTGAGCAGGCAGAGCTTCGCGAGATTCTCGAAGTGATGAACCGTGATGAGGTCTTCCAGATGAAACAGTTTCCGGATCGGCACGAGGAGCGTGATGACCATGGCGACGCCCGAGTAGATCGCGCCCGCGACGAAGTACGGGGCGAAGATCGTCGCGTGCCAGCCCGGCACGATGGCCATCGCGAAGTCCCAGGACACGACGCTGTGGACCGAGAGCACGAGCGGCGTCGCGAGCGCGGCGAGGTAGAGATAGCCGCGGGTGTAGTGCCGCCATTGCTCATTGGTCCCGCGCCACCCGAGGGAGGTGATCGCGTACAGCTTCTTGCGCCACCCGGTGGCTACGTCGCGCACCGCCGCGATATCGGGGATCAGGCCCATGATCAGGAACACCGTCGAGACGGTGAAATAGGTCCCGATCGCGAATTCGTCCCAGATGAGCGGCGATTTGAAGTTGGGCCACAGGCCGCGCTCGTTGGGATAGGGGATCAGCCAGTAGAAGTACCACTGACGGCCGATGTGAATCAGCGGAAACAGGCCGGCCGTCATCACCGCGAAGACCGTCATCGCCTCGGCCGTGCGGTACACGGCAGTGCGCCAGCCCGAGCGGAACAGGAAGAGAATCGCCGAAATCAGCGTGCCCGAGTGGGCGATGCCCACCCAGAACACGAAGCAAGTGATGTAGACCGCCCAGTACACCGGGTGCGAGTAACCCGCGAGCCCCAGTCCGTAGCGCAGCAGGAACAACAGGCACACGACGCCCACACCGAGCAACGCGACCGCCAGGGCGAGGAGGGCGAAGTAGCCCTTGCCCGGATTGCCCAGGGTGCGCGCGATGGTGCGCGTGACGAAGTCGTACGTGACGCCGGTGCGCGGGGCGGACGTGTCGGCCATCGCCTCAGGCCTCCGCCACGTCGCCGTGCACGACCTTCGCGAGGTACGTGATGGCCGGTTGGGTGTTCAGTCCCGCGAGGACGTGGTAGCCGCGGGGGTCCTGGGCAAGCGCGGCGACGCGCGACGTCCTGTCGTGCAGGTCGCCGAACACGATCGCCTCCGACGGGCAGGCCTGCGCGCACGAGGGTGTGATGTCGCCGTCCTGCACGTTGCGATCCTCGAGCCGCGCCCGGTTCTGCGCGCCACGAATCCGCTGCACGCAGAAGGTGCACTTCTCCATCACGCCCTTTTCCCGCACCGTCACGTCCGGGTTGAGCAGCATGTTGAGCGGGTCCGGCCAGCTCTCCCACTCGCCGCCCTGCTCCGCGTAGTTGTACCAGTTGAAGTAGCGGACCTTGTAGGGACAGTTGTTGGCGCAGTAGCGTGTCCCGACGCAGCGATTGTAGACCTGGCCGTTCAATCCGTCGGGCGTGTGGTAAGCGGCGTACACCGGACACACCGGCTCACACGGCGCGTTGCCGCACTGCTGGCACAACATCGGCGTCACCACGGCGCCCACGGGATGACCCTCGCCGCCACCGGTGTAGTAGCGCTCGATCCGGAGCCAGCTCATCTGGCGACGGCGACTCACCAGCTCCTCGCCCACGGTCGCGAGGTTGTTCTCGGCATAGCATGCCGTCACGCAGGCGGAGCAGCCGGTGCACTTCGCGAGATCGATCGCCATGGCCCAGCGCGGATGCTCGCCGGCGTAGTTCCCGAGCGACGCCTTCTCGTGCTGCGCCTCCGCCCACGCGTCCAGCGCCTTGCGGGCGTAGGCCGGCGTCTCCTCCTCCGCGAACGGATGGGCTCCGCGCTTCAGCTGGCGCGCCTTGGCGAGCGGCAGCACCTCGACGATGCCCCGTCCCTGCTCGCGCGCGTCGCCTTCGACGGTCGCAAGGCGGCGATGGTCGCCGGTCTTCTTGACGGTGACGCCGACCGCGAAGGCCCGCCCGCCGAAGTCCGCGGGCTTGTCAGACAGGAGCTCGAACGCGTTGAACGAGCGATCCTTGGCATAGCGGCCGTACGCTTTGTGGCCCTGCCCGCTCGGGATCGCGAGCACGTCGGGTCGCACACCCGGGGTGATCCACACCGGTGCGCGTACGGCGCCGTACTCGGACTCGAGGAGCAGGATGTCCCCATTGGCGAGCTGCGACTTCGCCGCGGTCTCCGGATGCACTTCCACCCACCCGTGCCACGTGATTTTCGACACCGGGTCTGGGAGCTCCTGCAACCACGGCTTGTTGGCGCCGCGGCCGTCGTGGAGCGCGATCGACGGGAAGACGATCAGCAGGTGCTGCTCCGATGCGCCTTCCGCTCCGGCCAGGCCGCCAAGCAGCTGCGCGATTCCGGGAACGAGCCGCGCGCTCTGCGCCGGCGCGTCGGCATACAGGCCGCCGTGCTGCACGGCGTCGCTCCAGAAGTCGTCGAACCCCCGGCCGCGGCCGAACCGCTCGTGCAGCATCCGCCACCGGGTCTGCAGATACTCCTTGAAGCTGCTCGCGCTGCCGGAAACCTGGAGGAGCACGTCGCCGGTGTGGCGCGCATTCGGAAACACCGGCTGCATCACCGGCTGTTGCAGCGCATAGACGCCGGCGCGCGGCCGCGAATCGTTCCACTGCTCGAGCGGGTGCAGGTCCGGCAGTACCAGGTCCGACGCGGCGGCCGTCTCGTCCAGGTAGGACGAGAAGCTCACCCGGTAGCCCACCCGGCCGAGCGCGTGGGAGAAGGCCGCGGGCAGGGAGTGCGCCGGATTTGCGCCGTGGACGAGGAGGAGTGCGATCCTCCCTGCGCTCATGTCCCCGACCAGGTCGGTCAACTGCTTGAACGATCCGGCCGCTTCGAGAGCGTGGTTGGGTCCAAACTTGACGGTTTTCCCCACCTGCCCCGCGACGTAGTTCAGGAGGTTCACCGACGCCACGAGCAGATGGGCGCCGCTCCCGTACTGGGTCGCCACCCCGCCCGCCACGGCCAGCCCGCCCTTCGACGCGGCGAACTCACGGGACAGCCGCCGGATATCGCCCACGTCCATGCCGAGGAACGTCGCCGCCTGCTGGGGCGCGGGAAGCAGCCGCTCGAGACCGCGCGCGTCCGCCGGCGTGGGGGCCAGCCGCTCCGCCAGGATGACCTGCGCCATCGCGAGGGCCAGCATGAACTCGGACCCCGGCTTGGCCGCGATCCACTCGTCCGCACTCATCCCGGTGAGCGACAGGCGCGGGGCGACCGAGACGAATTTGGCCATCGAGCCCTCTCGCCCACCCTCGAAGGCGTGCGCGCGGGTGAACCCGTTCTGGTAGCCGACCGGCGAGAGCCAGGTCTCCATGAAATCGGCGCCGAAGGACACGATGTAGCGTGCGTTGGCGAAGTCGTACCAGGGGATCGCCGGGGTGCCGAACGCGAGGCGGTTGCCCTCGCGCAGTGCCTCGAAAGCGAACGGCTCATAGGTCACGTGGCGACCGCCGAGCTGCTTCATCCAGGTGTCGACGAGCTCGCCGAACGAGCCGCTCTCGAGCCCGGTCACGAACGCGATCCCCTTGCCGCGCGCTTCCTTCAGCTTCGCCTGCAGCCGAGCGATCGCGTCTTCCCAGGAGAGCTTTTGCCACTCACCGCCCGGACCGCGGACCATGGGATCGGTGACTCGGTCGGGATTGTAGAGTCCCTGAAGCCCGGCCTGGCCGCGCGAGCAGAGCCGCCCCTGGTTGATCGGCGACTCCGGGTTGCCCTCGAGCTTCACCACCCGACCCTCGCGGACCTTGGCGTGCAACCCGCACCCGGCCGCGCATTCGCGGCACGTGGTGGCGTAGTACGTGGCGATCCCGGGGACCTGGTTCTCCGGCGGGACCGTGTAGGGGACGAGGTGCTCGGTCGGCTCGGCGTGGATGTCGCACGCCGACGCCGCCGCGGCGGCGCCGCCCGTCGCGCCCAGGACTGTCAGGAACCGTCTGCGGTCCATCGGTCGGGCCTCAGTAGTGACACACGGTGCAGTCGCGCGTGACGTTGC